>ERZ808259.797-NODE-797-length-10675-cov-10.661111_pt1 | contig 10675 bp, 7 predicted proteins | sample MGYA00521279_ERZ808259 | MGnify/ENA primary metagenome ERZ808259 (study PRJEB31516, sample SAMN03275586) | gut metagenome | biome: mammalia-associated habitat; material: feces | host: Papio cynocephalus | place: Kenya | collected 2012-07-27 ... | reverse complement strand
GAAACTTTCAATGAACCTGAGGACGAAGATGAAATATACTCGCCCGACCATGTGTGGAACCCCGAAGTAGATGATTTCGCATCGACGAAGCAACCGCCCAAGATGCCCGAGAAATTGCCTTCGCTCATCACCCTGCTCACCTGTGCCACCCCAGACCTCTACAAGCCAGCCGTAGCCCATGCCGTCTTTCCGTCGCTTGCCGCCCATCTCTGGAAGACGAGGTTCCGCTATGTAGATGGTGTGGAGCACGAGGCTACGCTGATGTGTGTGCTCATGGCTGGCACGGGAGCTGGAAAAAGTTGCATCAACAAGCCTATCGACTACATCATGGCGGACATCAAGGCGAGAGACGATGAAAGCAGAAAGGTGCTTGGAGAATGGTGTCGCACGGAAGCCGCCAAGGGTGCTTATACCGACAAGGCGAAGCGACCTGATGTCGTGATACAGGAGCTGGACCCAGATATGACATCGGCTGCCTTCACCGACCGATTGGTGGCCGCCAAGGGACATTTCCTCTATAGTCGTATGAACGAGCTAGACCAGTTTGATGCCATCGAGGGCAATGGCAAGGGACCCATGCACGGACTGAAGTGGCGCATCATGTGCCTGGCATTCGACCCAGGCAACCGATGGGGACAGTCTCGTGTGGGCATCAATTCTGTGAGCGAGACCACGACCATCCGATACAACTGGAACGCCAGCGCCACCATCAACAAGGGACGCAAGTATTTTGAGCATGTGGCGACCGACGGCCCCCTGAGCCGCATCAATTTCTGCACCATCCCAGAGCGTGTACCAGGTGCCGATATGCCTGTCTTTGGTACTTATCCCGAAGACTTCGACAAGCGCCTGCATCCTTATATCTCTCATCTCGTGCAGGTGCGTGGACTCGTAAAGTGTGTTGAGGCTGAGCGGCTCGTCGAGGAACTGAGGAAGGAATGCCAGGAAGTGGCTGTGGTGAGTCAGAATCGCATCTATGAGAATTTCAGTTTCCGTGCCCTGGTCATCGCTTATCTCAAGGCTTGTGTGCTCTATGTGGCAAACGGTTGCAAGTGGGAGGCAGAGATGGATGAGTTTATTCGCTGGTCGTTGCATTATGATATGTGGTGCAAGATGGAGTTTTTTGCCGACTTGGTGTGGAAGGAGCAGAACGGTGGCAATCGGTTTACCACGCGTGGTCCGCAAAGTATGCTCCAGCAGCTCGACATCCACTTCACCTGGAGTCAGCTGGAAGATCTTCGCATAAAGTGCGGCATGTCGGTAGAGGGTACCCGCGACATGCTGAAGAAATGGATGCAGCGTGGTTTCATTGAGCGGGATGTGGTGAGCCGCACCACCCTGTTCTGCAAGATGCCTCAGGCTATCGTGGGGAAGAGCTAGAACCCAAAAACTGCCCTCATCTGATGAAAAGCAGTATCAGATGGGGACAGTTTCAGTAATATTATTTCTCTAGAACCACCTCTTCTTTTATTTCTTAGTCTTTTAAACAACCGATTGGTACTACATACACCCCATCTTTGCGCTGATAAGCATAGTCGCCGACGGCAGTGAGTACCATCATAAAAGATGGGGCTTTCATCTTCGTGGTATCTATTTTGGAAGCAAGGCTGGTTAGGGTAGATACTCCCTTCTCTATGGCTTGTGAACCGCCTAACTTGATTTCAATGAGACCATAAGAACCGTTGCGAAGATGGAGCACAGCATCGCATTCCAGACCATTCTTGTCACGATAGTGATAGACGTTTCCATCTATGGCATCGGCATATACTCGAAGGTCACGAACGCATAAGGTCTCAAAGAGTAAGCCAAAGGTTTCTAAGTCGTTGATGAGGTCATCGGGACCCAAACCTAATGCCGCAACTGCAATGGAAGGGTCTACGAAATATCGAGTTTCGGCGGAACGAATGGCCGTCTTACTGCGTAGATTTGGATTCCACGCAGGCATATCTTCGATAACGAAAATTTTCTTGAGGGCTCCGATGTAACTCATGACGGTTCTTTCTGCCAAACTCTCGTCATCGTTATCTGTCATGTCTTGTCGTATAGCTCCGATACTAACTTGACCTCCTTGTGAGCGAGCATATGATCGTAAGAGAAGTTTAGTACGTTCGCTGCTTCTTGTAACTTCATCAACTCTTGATATGTCTGTTTTAACCACAGCGTCGTAGTAGTCGTATGCTTGTCGTAAGGCTGCTCGTTTGCTTTTGGTTGTGGCACTTGGCCATCCACCACGGCATACAAGGAAAGCTATATCCTCAATCTTGAGTTTGTTATAGCCTTCAATATCAGTTTTTCCTTTGAAGAGTTGGCTGATACTAACTTCACCTGTAGATTCACCAGATTCCCATAACGACATAGGTCGCATTGTAATCCACGCAAATCGTCCTGTACCTGTATGGTGAATTTTCTCTGTTGATACAGGCACAGCTGAACCAGTTAGTATGAATTGACCTTCTTCTCCTCGATGGTCAACTTCAAATCGGATAGCATCCCAAATCTGAGGAATAATCTGCCATTCATCTATTAGTCGAGGATTTTCACCTTTGAGAAGCATTTTAATCTTCAAATCTGCCATTTCTATATAGTTGTTTTGATTGTCCGGGTCAGCCATATACAACACACTCTTAGCTTGCTGCTCGGCTGTGGTTGTCTTTCCGCACCACTTTGGACCTTCGATTAGAACAGCTCCGACTTCTTCTAGTCTGTATTCCAATAGTTTATCTGCTATTCTCTTTTTATATTCTTTCATGTCTATTGTCGATTGAATTTGATGCAAAGATACGATAATAGATTGGTATCCCCAAATGTTTTAAGAACTTTTTGCAGTGTTTGGCTTTGATTTGTTGCAGTGTTTGGCTTTGATTTGATGCAGTGTTTGGCTGTGATTTCCAACCTACCATCCCACTTCAGGGGATGCATAGAGAATGATTTTGAAATATGAAAAATAAGGGAAAAGTGGCGATAGGTTCAGATATGTTTTTATTGGTTATTTTATCTCATCCATTTTTAATAATTTATATCCATCAAACTGCATGATAATCTTATGCAACTGTGTGCCTTGGCGTAATGCCTCAACCCTAGGAGCCACGGCATAACCGTTTATTTGGATTTCTGCCTGATGCCATTGCTCCTTGATGCGAGCCTCATACTTTTCTTTCGGTTCCTCCTTTTCTCTCTTTAAGTTTATCATACTGTTTCCTTGCGTTATTATTAGGAATGCCTAGGACATATAGGGAACCAAATGTACCTTTAATGGTCAGCATGCCATATAAGAGCATATTTTGCGGAAAAAAGTGTGGAAACATGGTTCGTTTTCGAGGAAAATGAGTATTTTTGCAGTGTCGTATGCAATTGCGACGGTGGATTCAACTAACAGACGGATGGATTCAACTAGCAATAGGCAATAACTATCAAAACACGAAACATAATAACAATCAAAATACAAAAACATAATAATCGACGAATTTATGGCATCTATTATTTCTATTATTCCCATCGTGTTGCTGTTTGTCTTGATGCTCGGCTTCAAGATGGCAGGACATAAGAGCGCACTTCTTACGCTCGTGGTAACTGTGTTGTTGGCGCTCTTCGTCGCCTCTCCGCTTGGTATGATTGCTCCCGCTCATGCCGAAGATAGTATCATCGCCCTTACGGGATGGGCATTGGTGGAGGGACTCCTAAAGGCGGTGTTCCCGATTCTCATCATCATCTTGATGGCTATCTATAGCTACAATATCTTGGTGGAGAGCAAGCAGATTGAGGTCATCAAGAAACAATTCACTTCGATAACCGACGACAAGGGACTGCTCGTGCTGATGCTGGTCTGGGGATTCGGTGGATTGCTCGAAGGCATGGCTGGATTCGGAACGGCGGTGGCGATACCGGCGGCGATATTGATAGGACTGGGATTCAAACCGATGTTCTCAGCTTTGGTGTCGCTCATCGGTAATACAGTGGCAACGGGGTTTGGCGCGGTCGGCGTACCTGTCACTACGCTTTGCAATGAGGTGGCTGAGGGCGGCTCGGCTTCCGTGGCTCAGATTTGCGAGACTTCGGCTTTCGCCATTATCCAGTTGGCTCCTTTGTTTATTATTCTGCCTTTCATCATCTTGACGCTTACGGATAAGCACAATCTTATCAAAAACCTGATTGTCGCCCTTTGGGTGGGGGTGATTTCCGTGGTTGTGCAGTTTGTTTGTGGATATTACCTCGGTTCGGAGACTCCTGCCATTATCGGTTCGTTGGCGGCTATCATCGCCATCATTGCTTATGCCAAGGTATTTGCAAGAAAGAGCAAGGTGCAGGATAAGGAGACTTTCACGCTTGCCGAGAGCTTCAAGGCTTGGAGTGTTTACCTCTTTATATTAATCTTCATTTTGGTTTCGGGCGCACTCTGCCCTCCAGTCAATGCCTTCTTGAAGTCTCATCTCGTGAGCGAGGTTCATCTGCCTGTGCTCGACAGTACCTTTAAGTTTGGCTGGATTTCGAATGCAGGATTGATGCTCTTCCTAGGTGCCACCATTGGCGGACTCATTCAGGGCGTGAGCTTCAAGCGATTGATGGTGATTTTGGCTCGTACCACGGTGAACTTGCGCAAGACGGTGGTGACGATCTGTTCGCTGATAGCCTTGGCAAGCGTGATGAACTATTGCGGAATGATTACTGCCATCGCATCGGGTTTGGTGGCTGTGACGGGCGATTTCTATCCTTTGGTGGCTCCGATGATTGGAGCCATCGGAACTTTCGTAACAGGTTCCGATACTTCCTCGAACATCCTCTTTGCCAAACTCCAGGCACATGTTGCCAACCAGCTCGGCATGACGGGGCAGGGTACTTTCTTCGGTATGGAGGGAAGCCAGAGCAACTGGCTCGTTGCCGCCAATACCACAGGTGCTACGGGTGGAAAAATGATTAGTCCGCAGAGCATCGCCATCGCCACTGCCGCCTGCGATATGGAGGGCAAGGATGGAGATATTCTGAAATCTGCCATCCCTTACGCCGTGATGTATATCCTATTGGGAGGACTGATGGTTTACTTCGGTTGCTAAGAAAGTGTTTACTATAGTTGCTAAAGAAAATAAAACGAGCAGTACGGTTGAGTCGGGCTGAAAGCCCAAAAGCTCCAAGTCCAGGGCAACGCCCTGGGTAGAAGGCATGGATTTAATGCGCCCTGAAAGGGCAAAAGCATAAAAATAAAGAAACAACAAAAAGCTCGACAGGAGTTTAGCGTTAAGCTGCTCTTGTCGGGCTTTTTCGTTATCAGGAGTATAAACTTTTATCAGAAGTGCAAGCTTACATCCATTCCGCATTGGAATGGGTTGCCACGTTGCGCGAAGTATTGCTTGGTGCCAGTGGCTGAGTTATCCACTGCGAATACATGATAATAGGTATTTGTCAGGTTTCGTGTCCACAGGCTCAGCTTGGCGATGCCGAAGTTGAGGTCGGCGTGTGCGCCCGCCACGGCATAGAACTTCTGAGAATAGGTGTTGGCGTTGTCCCAGTAGGTCTTGCCTTGCGCATTGACGTTCATTCCGATGGTGATGTCGCGCAAGCCTTTCTCGGCGATATCGAAACGATAATCTACCATGGCTGAAAGAGTGTGGGTTGGAACGTATGGCACTTTCTTGCCCTTGTAATCCACGAGCTTGTCGCCCTCTCCATCCTTGTATTCATCGAATGAGGCATGGGTAAAGCCATAGTTCGCCATCCAGTCGAGATGACCGTTAGCCAGCTGTCCTCTCAGCGAAGCCTCGATGCCACAGCTATGACTCTTTCCGGCATTCACCATCATTCGTCCAAAACCGTAGGTACCCGCCATCACGGAGAGCTGCTGGTTGCGCACTTGCATGTAGAAGGCACTCAGGTCGAAGTGGAGACTGTTGTCGAAGAGGTTCAGATGAGTGCCCAACTCATAGTTCCACGAGGTCTCGGGCTTGTAGGAGATGGTGTGGTTCACGTTGTCGTAATCCTCGTCTGTATGAGGCACGTCGTAGTCGCCACGCATGGCTTGCTGGCGGTTGGCGTTCAACTCGGTTTGCAAGATGTCGCTGAACATCTGAATATTGTATCCGCCCGCTCTATAGCCCTTGCTCACGGTGGCATATACGTTGCTCTGGTTATCGTCCAGTGTCCAACTCAGTCCAAACTTTGGCAATAGCTGGTTATAGCTATTCTTGGTGCTGTTGTCGAGCATGGAGCGCAAGGTGTAGGTTGCCTCCTTGCCCATTACGTTGGCGGTCATCGCCATGAATGCCGAACTCTCATAGTGGACCTCGTTGTGAATAAAGTCATAGCGCAAGCCCAGCGTACCCTTCAATCGAGGAGTAATGTCGAAATTGCTCTCGTGATAGAAACCGAGATTGTATTGTGGGGTGTGATAGCGACCTGGCGCCCCCATTGCCACACTCATGCTGATGCCACCAGCCTTGGCGATGGCAGCCTCAGCAGCTATCTTTGCCGCCGCCTCGGGCATTCCTGCTTGCATCATCTTGGTGGTCATCGAACCGAGGATGGCGTTATACATCTGTGCCTGGACGGCATTTCCGATAGGAGCGGTCAAGGCTTCGTCGAAGAAAACAGGACCGTTGGTCTTCAACCACTCGTAGGAGAAGAATGCGCCTGTTGTCCAATGCCAGAAACCGCCCACAGGCTTGGTGCTCTTGAAGGTAAACTCTTGGGTGATGGCGTTGCTCAGTTGCTCCTGCAAGATGTGCATATAGTCGGCTGGCAGATAGTCTTGGTCCATCAACATACGGTCTTTGAGATACTGGTAGCTCGTAACCGAAGCGAAGTCGAAGTTCTCGCCGTGATGCCCGATGTTCAAGCCAGTTATCAAGTTGTTGCGGCGATAAGTGCCAGTGAAGGTGGTCGATGGCTGAGCGCTCTTGCCAGTCTCCAGGTCGAGCAAACCGTATGGGAAGGCATTCTGGTCAACATACTGATAGTTGGCGAGCCAGTCGATGCTCCAACCCTTGTTCAAGCGGAAGTTCAGCGACAACTTGCCACCCGCCTCATTGTATTTGTCGGCTCTATCGCCCGTGTTGGCATTGCGGAAGAAACCATTCTGTCCATCGTAGAAACCAGCCACGGAGAAACCGAAATGGTCGTTGATGCGCTGGTAATGCGCCACCTCGCCATTGCGATAATACTTGCTTCCATATCCGATGCGCACGTCGGTGCCCTCGTAAGAAAAAGGATTGCGAGAGTACATCTTGACCAGTCCACCCTCGGTGTTTTGACCATAGAGTGTGCCTTGCGGACCGCGGAGCATATCCACACGGCTCAGTTGATAATTGTGCAGGTTGAAAGCTGCTTTGTTCATCACTGGGATGCCGTCGAGGTAGATGCCCACGGCAGGACTGTTGACACGGCTTCCGATACCCCTGACGTACATGGCAGAGGAAAGGCGACTGCCGTAATTCGGCATCACAAAATTAGGGATGTATTGAGAGAGTTCACGCAAGTCGTGAACACCCAGTTTCTGTATCTGGAAACTTCCGAGCGAAGTACTGCTCAGAGCTTGCTGACGAAGGCGGAATGCCTCCTTAGGTTGCGATATAACCACCACCTCGTCGATGTCAAAAACCTTGCTGCTATCCGAAAGAACGCTCTCCGCACTCACAGGCAATGTGCCAAGGATGAGTGCGGAAGCCATCATCATTTTATAATTCATTTTAATTCTCTTGTTTTTATTTTCGGGTGCAAAGGTACGGAGAATCCCGAAAACTCACAATCCTTATTTATAATGAATTGGATTTGTTTTCCATAGAGAATATAAAAAGAACCCTCAGCTGATATGAATTCTTTCATCAGATGAGGGTTCTTTTGATGGAGATATGTGTGTTATGCGTGTCTCTTCTCGAACGACAAGCTGTGCTCGTGTGTCTCGATGTCTCTCTTCGACTTACTCTTCACAACGAGCCATACACCCGAGAATACCAGTACGGCGGCAATGGCTTGCGCGCCCTTGAACACGGCGAGACCTGCCAGTACGCTCACGGTTACGGAAACCAAAGGCTGCACATAGTTATAGACACTTACCACGGTAGGGCGAAGAGTCTTCTGACCGATCATCATGCAGATGTAGCCCAGGTAAGTGCCGAAGAAGATGACATAGCCAGATTCCCACCACGTGCTCATCGGAACGTTGGCGAAGTCGATGGCTGAGATATGGCTGATGGTAAACGGCCAAATCAAGACGGTAGCCCAGAGGAACATCCATTTGTTGATGGTGAAGAGCGAGTACTTCGACAGCAGATTCTTGAAGAGCGAGAGGTAAAGGGCGAAGGAGAGCTGAGCCGACATACAGAGCAGGTCGCCCCAGATGTTGCCCACTTTCGCATTGCCCGATGTGGCGCTCGTGGTGATGATGATGACGGCACCGGCGCATCCTATCAGCACGCCCAGGGCTTTCTTCCAGGTGATAGGCTCCTTCAGGATGAGGAAGGAGAGAATCATGGCGAAGATAGGCATCGAGGTGGTCATGATGCTAGAGTTGCTTGGCGAGGTCATGTTCAGTCCGATGGTGTAAGAACACTGGTTGAACACGAGGGCGAAAATGCCTGCTGCGCCAAACAAGAAGATGTCTTTTACGGGTACGTGCTCCTTCTTGGTGAAGAGCGAGGTGAGCCAGAAGAGGATGGCTCCACCGAGCACACGGAAGCTCACGAGGTCGATGCCGTCGATGCCATGCAGCATTGCGTCTTTGCCTACGGGAGCCATCAATCCCCAGAATGAGCCTGAACAAAAGAGGCACAAGTGGGCGATGAGAGGTCGTTTGTTATCCATTTTTCCTTAATAATATTAATTTCGTCTATATTTATCGTTAAAATCGAGTGCAAAGGTACAAAAAATCAAGGAATTTTGCTATATTTGCGGAAGAAAAATAGAAAAGATAGGAGATTATTCTATGCAGAAATATGCTGACTATATCAAACAGATAGAGATAGAATCTCTCTGGAGTGGTACCAAACACATCCTTTGGAACCTCGACCGCCGTGTCAACATCCTGAGCGGTGTCAATGGCGTTGGCAAGAGTACTATATTAAATAAGGTGGTGAAAGGTCTTGCTGCGGGTGGCGAGTTCCCGAGCCACATGCTCAAGGGCGTTCACTTGCAGGTGGAGCCCGAGGATGCCAAGTGGATTCGCTTCGACGTGATTCGCTCGGTCGATAGACCGTTGATGAACGCGGAGATGATCAACAAGATAGACCTTACTCTCGTTACAGAACTCGACTGGCAACTCTTCCAGCTACAGCGCAAGTACCTCGACTACCAAGTGAACATCGGCAACCGTATCATCGCTGTCCTACAGAGTGGCGAACCCGATGCGGCACAGAAGGCGCAGGCACTGAGCGAACCGAAGAAACTCTTTCAGGACATCGTGGATAGTCTCTTCAAGGATACAGGCAAGACCATTATCCGAACGGCCAACGAAATCCGGTTCAACCAGATTGGCGAACAGCTCCTGCCTTACCAACTCTCGGCTGGCGAGAAGCAAATCCTCGCCATCCTCCTCACCGTGTTGGTGGAAGACAACCAGCCTTACGTGCTCTTCATGGACGAGCCTGAAATCAGTCTCCACTTCGAGTGGCAGAAGCAACTCATCGGATTGGTGCTGAAACTCAACCCGAACATCCAGCTCATCATGACCACCCACAGTCCTGCCGTGGTGATGGACGGATGGATGGACCACGTGACCGAAGTGAACGACATCACCATCAAGTAATTCCACTTGTATGGTTGAAACGGGCTGAAAGCCCAGAAGCACTAAGCCCAGGGCATCGCCCTGGGTAAAAGGGATGGAGTCAATGCGCCCTGTAAGGGCAAAAGCATAAGATAATTTATTATTTTCCTTGCTTATGGCTAAACGTTTAACCGATAATATCAATTCCCTTTACTTCGAGGCAGCCAACCGTATGACCTCGAAGAAGGCTCGGCGCAAGATAGTGGCTTACGTCGAGAGCTATGATGACATCTTCTTTTGGCGCTCCGTATTGGGGAAGTTTGAGGATGAGAGCCGCTATTTCGAAATCATGCTGCCTTCTCGCGACAAGCATTTGGACCGAGGCAAGAAGGCGGCAATCTCTACCATGCTCAAGGGAGTGGGTAGGGATATGATAGCCTGTGTGGATGCCGACTACGATTACTTGCGGCAAGGCAGCACCGAGTCGTCTCAGCAAATGTTGGAGAATCCTTACATCTTCCATACCTATGCTTATGCCATCGAGAACTTCCAGTGTTACGCCAAGGGGTTGCACGAAACCTGCGTGATGGTGACGCTCAACGACCATCGCATCTTCGACTTCGAGCGATTCATGGATGCTTATTCCCAGACCATCTGGCCGCTCTTCGTTTGGCACATGCTCTTCTACATTCGTTTTCGTAAGATGTCGATGCACTTCGATATGGCGGAATTCGACAAGGTCATCGTCTTGCCGTCGGTTCGCATCCAAGACCCGCAGTGGGCGATAGACTACCTAGGCAAGAAGGTGAGGGCGAAGATATTCCAATTGGAGCGTCGTTTCAAGAAATACAAGGATGAGCTACCGAGTATGGCGGAATATTTGAACAATTTGGGGGTAAACGAGCATAACACCTATTTATATATACAGGGTCATCACTTGTTCGACCTCGTGGTAAGCCCCATCGTGCAGAGCGTCTGCGATGCCCTGCG
>ERZ808259.791-NODE-791-length-10763-cov-5.262794_pt1 | contig 10763 bp, 10 predicted proteins | sample MGYA00521279_ERZ808259 | MGnify/ENA primary metagenome ERZ808259 (study PRJEB31516, sample SAMN03275586) | gut metagenome | biome: mammalia-associated habitat; material: feces | host: Papio cynocephalus | place: Kenya | collected 2012-07-27 ... | reverse complement strand
TACATTCAACCGAAAAGAAAATAACCGCCCCGGGAATACCGGAACGGTTAAGTCGTCAATTCTTACCCCTACCATTTAAGGTAGATCACAGCCGTTTCTAGGTTTTTTGACTGTCCGCAACGGATAGCCTTGCGGATTCCGCTTCGAGGAAGCGGCTACGGCACTGTCAAGTATAGAGGAAAACGCAAGATATGTCAAGAAAATATCAGCCGAAAACAAAAGAATATGCTCAAGTTTCCGTCGTATCGTCCGATCAGATATACGACAAGAACGGAAACGTAAAAAAGGGCGTTGACGTCGTCGGAAAAATCGATCGGGATCTTCCGAATATCGTCACCACCGTCAAACGCCGCAACGGCAAAACTAAGTTCGTCGACGATACGTGCAACCTTACGAAGAAAACGAAAGGCGAAATCGTCGACTTCTTCAAGAACTGTAAAACAACTAAAGGGAACCAACGCCAAAAAGCGTACCTTATCAAACAACAAGGAGCAAAGAAAAATGAACGCAAGAATTAGAAAATCACTGACGCGGAAACTGGTCGCGCTGACGGTACTGCTAGCCGTAATGTTCGGCTCGGTACTGATCGTCGGAGTAACGCGCCGCAACGCCGCCACCGAAGCCGCGGCTTTCGCCGAAGAGATCGACACGAGCGACCTCGAACTCGTCAGTTCCGGCAATAAACTGGAAAACTTATCGACCGATCCGTTCAACCCCGACGTATTCCGCGACAGCAGTCTATCCGTCAACAACGACGGCACGGTCACTATCGATCCGCTGACCAATACCGCAACGTTTGCGGTTACCGATGTTCCCGGTTTTTTCTCGTATGGAAGCAAAATTAGCACCGTAACGGTTGAGTCCAAACTCTATCTGTCCATATACTGCAAAGCGGACAAGCGCGTTGAACAGAGTTCGATCACTCTTACCAAAGACATGGTAACGAACATAGTCGAAAAAAGCGTAGGCATGGGTAACAGCGCTACATATTGTAGCGGTTTCACCCTCGACCTTACCACGCTGTTCGACCTCTACGCGTCTATGTCGCACGGTTCGACTTGCAGTACGAGCGCGGATATATCCAACTATTCCGGCTCGCAGTTCGCTCTGAGCATTGACGTCACTTCTGACGTTAGTACCGTAGGTTCAAACAAAAACTTCACGACCCGCCCGATCTACGGCAAGATCATGAGCGGTAACGTGTACAAACTTCCCACGCCGCCCGCAAAAGAGGGGTATCGTTTCACCGGGTGGTACACCGATCCCGAATGTACGATCAAGTACGAGGGCGACACGTTCACCGACGACATAACGCTGTATGCCGGCTACGTCGCGGCGGAGTCGTTCACCGTCACGTATATCGACGGCGACGTAACGACCACCGAAACCGTCGACTACGGCAGTTCCGCGCCGATCCCCGCTAAAGAGAAAACCGGTTACACGTTCGTCGGCTGGTTCTACCCCGACAACGTCAAGTACACCGGACAGGCTATCAAAACGGACGTAACCCTCACCGCCGTGTACACCGTCAAGATTATCAGGATCCGCTTCGTCGTCGACGGCGAGGAATACAAGAGTATCGACGTTCCCTACGGCTCGTCGTTTATGGAAGTAGCCGCTTCGTCCAACGTTTCGCCCGCGGATATTCAGTCCGTCACCGTTCTCAAGTCCGTAGGCGGCGAAGGCAGTACCGACCCCGCCGACGATCAGAGCGCGACCGACGTCGTCACTTCCGACCTCGTCGTCGAAGTCAGAAAGTCCGCCGCAGACAAGGCTAAGGACGATACGACGAACCGGTTCGCTACGACCTGGCAGAAGATCGCGGACTTCTTCGTGAACGCGTGGAACGCGGTTTGCGAACACTTCCGCACTCAATGGAAATGGTGGGCAATCGGCGGCGGTTCGCTTGCCGCGTTGGTAATAATCGCGCTTTCGATCGTTTGCTACAATAGGAGATAACCCGCTATGAAAGCCGCTAAAATCACCGCTTACGTTCTCGTAACGCTCGCGATCCTGGCCGCGCTTACCGCCGTAGGTTTCTTCGTCTACACGTTCGTCCGCAACGGTCAGAAGTCGTTCTACCTTGCCTACGGAGATACCCGCTTAAGCGCCGGCACGAACGAAATCGATCTCCCGGCGAACACGACGGCGTTCTTCACCGGGCGCACGATCGCGGGCGTGGGCAACGAGAACACGCAAGTCGAGAACTACACCGTTTCCGTCGTTCCCACCAAAAAACTCGTTACGGCAGTCAAGTACCGCGGCGACGACGGCAAGGATACCTACGTTAGCGGCGATACGGACTTCTCCAAAGCGTTCAAAGTCGTCAAGTACGGCGCTACGTTCTCCGTGTTCGTTCCGATCGAGGTCGACCTCGGAACCGCGCTGACCGCGGCGCTCGGCTCGGACGTCGGCAACCTCTCCGGCGTTCCGTCCGAAAAAGCCGCGTACTTCAATATCAAAGTCGTATACGCAGCGGAAAACGTTACGATCCTTATCCCTCTCAACCTCACCCTCAGATAGGCGGTGCACTATGACTAAACGCAAACCCTTTAGAATTTATTACTTAGTCCTCTCTCTGATCTTGCTTCTCGCGATCCTCGTCGGGTCGCGGGAAGCGTTCGCGTTCGCCGAAGAAACCGTTTACTCCGACGCTCTCGACGACCTCAAGCAGTCCGAAAGTTTCAACCCCGACCTCTACCCGCAAAACAACGCCGCAGATAAAGCGGACTTCATTCGACTCATCGACATTGCGGAAAGCGTCGACGGCGAACTCTTCGTCTACTGCTACCAACCGGTTGCCGACGACCGAATAAAGGCTTCTTCTATCAATATTTCGCTGACCTCGGAACTCAATATCAACCCGTCGAACTACCCGCTCGAACTCCTCAACCACAACGGCGTATTCTACAAGTACAAGGTCAAAAACCTCAAAGTTTCCACGCTCACCGTCAGATACTACGTCATTCCGTCCATTCTCCGCTATTACGTCGAAGAATACGACGGCACGCTCTCTGCCGGGCAGTCCGTTTCCGAAGTCGGTATCGAGGTCGGCGAGCAGTTCAAGTTCTACGTCGTCAACGGCAAACCTGCGGTCAATCGCAAGACTATCGAAACTATCACCGTCGTCAGTAAGTTCGTCGGTTATATCCGTTGCGACGGCGGCTATTACCTCGGCGGCGTGTTCAAGGGCGACATTCACTTCGTCGCGTTCGACACCGATCGCCGTATCGACCAACTCCTCGAAGCGAAAGTTTCATTCAATACGCAGGAATATAAATCGTCCTGGAAAGCCGGGCAAGACGAAAAGAACACTTATTCCGCTGTTACTTACGAAGAGGTCGAACTCGACTACACTCAGAACGTCGAGTACAACGGCGGCGGGTTCTTCGCCGCTACGTTCAAGTGGAACAGAATCCAGTCCGTCGACGACTTCCTCGCTCTGGAGAACGAAAAGAACAGCAAAAAGACCTATCGCTACAACGTTCAGAAAGATACTTCGCCCGGTATCGACTTCACCGACGAAGCCCGCGCGGAAATCAAGAAACAAAAATGGGTACTCTCGTTCAAAGAAACCGACTATTCGTTTATGACAAGCAGCGGAGAAATGCTCGCCTGGATCAATGAGGAGTCCACGCTCGTCACCGACGTTATGATCCTGAGGTTAAAGTTTATCACCGACGGACTCGAGTATAACCTCGGCGTTATCGACAATAAGCAGTCCGGATCCGCCGACCCCGCCGGAGTAGGCAAACCCACGCTCCCGGACATTTTCGGCGATCCCGACGGCGGTACGCCCTGGTGGATATGGCTTATCGTCACGATCGTCGCCATCGTGCTTCTGATCGCGCTTCTGCCGTTCCTCCCGACCATACTGTCGGTTCTCTTCCGCGCGCTATGGTGGATAATAAAAGGCATAGCCCGGCTGATCGCCTTGCCGTTCCGCGGTATCGCCGCGCTTATCCGGGTCATCCGTGAGCGTAAAGAGGACAAAACATGATCAACATAGTTTTCGGTAAGCCCGGCGCCGGGAAAACCGCGTTTATGGTCAGTCGCGCCCTCGAGTACCTTCTCCCCGGCGCTAAGAACCGCGCGCTCAGGAACGCGTGCGTTCACGACGTCCTCGCCGTCAACGCTCTCGGGTATAACTTCCCGATCCCCACCGAAGCCCCGATCTACAGTAACTTCCCTATCCGCGCGCACGTCGGTTACGAGCGCTACGCCGAAACGTTCTACGTCGACGGCTTTCACCTCGGTTTCCCCAACCCCGACGTCAGAGTGCTGTCCGTTCTCCCGCACGCCGTGATCTTCTTATCCGAAGCGCAACGCTACTACAACTCCCGCAAGTCCAAGGACTTGCCCGACTGGGTGTCGCGCTGGTACGAGGAACACCGACACGCAGACCTCAACGTCTGGCTCGACGTTCAGCGCCCCGGGCTTATCGACCTCAATATCCGCGAACTCTGCGGACGGTTCGTCGAGATCGAGGGTATGGAAAACGTTACGGACGAGCGCGGCACGGTTATTATGAACAAGTTTTCCGTCAAAGAGTTCGCTTCCTGGGCGCACGTCGACAAATACCTCTCGAGCGGCAACGCCGAAGCCGCCGAACGCCGCGAATACGTCCACAAGGGCAACGTGTTCGAGGCTTACGAAAGCCGTTGCTACTTCAATCAGTTTATCCCCAAAGCCGCCGACTACGCGCGGTTCAAGCACACGTTTTCCGACGATTCCGTCACTCAATCGGAGATCGGTCGCGAAATGTACTCGCAACTCCCGCCTAAAGGATTCTACAAATGACCACTATCTACGACCTCAACGAGAAATACTTCGAGTTGTACTCGCGGCTCAACGACAACCGCGAGTTCGTGTCCGTCAACGCCTACAAGGCTATGTCGCACGCTCTCGACAAACAGTACGACGACGAACTCCGCACTCTGGTCGGCTCGCTCGCCCTCGATACCGCCGAATCCGACTTTATTCAGCGCTACCGTATACGTAAGTATATCCCGCGCCGTCTGATCTTCGGCTATAACCGTATCGGTAGGGCGTTTATGCGCCGCGCAAAAGCGGAGTTTCGCGACTACCTCGCTTCCGTTCTCGCCGACGCGCTTCCGCCCGAACCCGCGGAAGATCCGCCCGCGCCGACGCCGGAAGCCACGCCGACTACGCTCCCAGCCGTCCGAGATTCCTCCGACGTCGCTATCGACCCCATTGACCCGCGAGGTGATTATGTCTAAGAAACGTAAACTGACCGACAAGCAAAAGCACGCTATGATCTGCCGCAAAATGTCCGAAAAGAAATACGGCGCTTCCAGACGAATAGAAGCACCGTACCCGCATTTTCGGTATTACAAAAAGTCCAGACACCCCGCTCTGATCGTCGGCGAACAGACAACCGACAACGCCGACGAATATCGTTACCGCAAGGTCACGCACAGCGAACGCGAGGGTCGCCACCTTAACGAAAGAATTTTTCCGAACCCTAACCCCAAAGACCCCGACCCCATGTACATAGGCAAGCGCGTAAAACACGACAACAAAGAGAACTTTAACAACACGCCCTTACCGTGGAAATATCCAAAGAAATAAGAAAAGGTAGCACCGCCAAACCTTACGATCTGTTCAATTATTCCGAAACGGAACGTGCTACCTTATAAAAAGAGAGAAACGCACCCCACGGGCTAAGTCGTAACCGCCCATTCATATCCACCTTGCGGCTTCTCGCGTTTCTCGTTAGATATTCTACCACAACTAACCGACCTTGTCAACAAAATTCGCGGCTAAAACGCAAAAACACACCCAACCGCTAAAGCCGCGGCAACGACTGCACCACTCCTTCTTAGACAGCAAAAGCCGCTACCGAACGCCCGGCCCCACCGCGAGATATTAACGCCCCGAGCGCTACAGTCCGTAAGTGCGAGAACAGAGGCTTCGCGGGAGGCTAGGCGCAGACCGTAAGCGTCGTGGAAACAGCGTAGCGGCGCAACGGCGCCAGCCGTTGCCGACAATCGAGCGCGGAATCGCTCGCTGTACGCACTACCCAAAAGCCCGCCGCCGGCGAGTGGCTCGCCCACCGCCGCGCGGCTTACGAAACCCGCTTTATCCGCTCGTTTTCTACAAGAAAATACCCCCTCTCGCCGGCGCGCCGTAGGCGCGTTTAGGCGAGGGGCTTGACCATAAGAAATAAGTCGAATTATTTTTGAAAAAAGGAAGTACAAAAATGCACGACGAACGACTCGAAAACATGATCCGCGATTGCCTCTATTCGCCCGAGGAACTAGGCAAGGCTATCCGCAATCAAGTCTATAACGACTACATTCACGTTTACGTCCGCAAACTCGCCGCCGAACTCGAGCGTAGCCCCGACGTCCGTATCGCCGGCAAACTCCGCAATTCCGCTTGCCCGCACGTTCCCAAAGCCGACGCGGATAAACTTATCCGGCTCGCCGACCGTATCGAACATTGCGCCGAATTGTGGAACTGGAACATTCACCGCGGCTACAAGGTCATGGATCTGCAAAACGTCAACTACTGTCACTCGCGCTACTGCCCGAACTGTCAGAAACTCATTCAGGCAACGCGGCTCATGACGTTCTTCCCGGTTATCGACCAAACCGCCGCTATGCCCGGCGTAAGGCTCTACCACGTCACGCTCACCGTTCCCAACGTCAAGGGCGCCGAACTCGCCGACACCGTTACCTGCATGTTCTACGCGTTCACCCGACTCGTGCAGTACCTCAAAGGTCAAGTCACCGTCAAAGGCTTCCCGCTCGCGTCCTGGGGCTACCGCGCCGCGTTCCGTTCGCTCGAGATCACCTACAAGAACCGCAAGGACGATTACCACCCGCACCTGCACTGCATAATCGCTATGTCCGACGACCTCGACAACACCCCGCGACACTATAACATTTACAGCCGCGACAAAAACAACCCCGGCGTCGTTCGTCTGTTCTCGGACAACGAACTGTTCTTGCAGAAACTCTGGCGGCTGATCTACGACCGCACCGTCGTTAAGTTCGACAATCAGAACGCCCGCGATCAGCAGATCTACGACGACTTCCAAAAAGTCCGCGCCGCGTTCCCGGATATGCGCCCGCGCCCGCTCGATCCGCAAGAAGCCCCCGAAGAGTTCACCGTCGCCGACATTTTCGCGAAGCCCGCGCAAAAAGTCCGTATGAAGAAAATCACGCTCGCCGAGATCGAGGACATGGGCAAAAGCGACGGCTACTCGTGTATCATGTCGCCGCTCACCGACGACAACTATCGGCAAGTGTTCAAGTACGCGATGAAAGTCAACAGCGAAGAAGCCGAGTTCATGAAGTACCGCGTGTTCAAAACGATTTTCGACGCGCTCTACAACCGCCGCACGATCGCCGGCTACGGGCTTTGGTACAACCTGCCCTGCGGCGATGACGTCAGCGAAGTCACCGATTCCGCCTACGCCGAACTCGAAGCAATGCTCGCCGACGACGAACCCGAGAACGCGACTATGCCGCCGCTTCAAAGTCTTATCTTCGCCACCGACGACGATTACCGTATGATCAGCCGCAAGGCGATCCGCCGTTATCTCTCGTCGCTCGACGACGACGCATTCAATACTCTCGTCGCTTCGCTCCCGGATAAAAATAAGCCCGCCCCGACCGACGTTCTCGACGACATATCCGAAGAACGTAAAGCCTACTGGCGTAACGTTTTCGCCGCTATCGAGGAACGTAAGCAACGTTTCATACGCGACCGCGCTCGCGATCACTACTACGACGAACACGTCGCTCCGTACATAAACGCCGGCATACTTACCCCGGACTGCGTTCAACTCGATATGTTCGATCCCATAAACCCGAACGATTTACACCATAGGACGCTATAAAAAAATTTTCGGGGCAATTTTCACGAAATTTTCACCCGAAAAATAACATTTTCCGTTACGAGTAGGTCTTGACAAATCGAAAACCCGTGTTATAATGGCTCCGCTATAAGGGGGGAATAATGAACTACTCTCAATCCGACGTCAACTACATTATTTCGGCGCTGTCCGACATCATTTCCAAACTCCGCGGCTACTCCGAACCCGCTCGCTCCGTCACGTTCGGCGACTGGCTGGTCGAATGGGTTGAAACGTATAAAACCCCGCGACTCAAACCCACGAGCCTTTATCAACTCGACGTGTGCATCAGACTGCACACGCCCCCGGAACTCAAAGCAACGCCCATTGCCGATCTGACTTCGCCGGACCTACAACGTGCGCTCGGCAAGATCAAGTCCGTCCGTATGCGCAAGTACACTTACGACACGTGGTCGGACTCGCTCCGCAAGGCTACGCAACTCGAGTATATCCGCCGCAACCCTATGGACTGCGTCGAACCGGTCAAGCACGTTCGGTCGATCGGTAAGGCGCTCACCGTTCGTCAGCAAGCCGACTATCTCGAACGCATACGCGGTCATAAACTCGAAAAACTCTTCCGCTTCTATCTGCTCACCGGGTGCCGGGCGAGCGAAGCGCTCACCGTAACGCCCGCCGACGTCGATCTCGAAAACAATCTGCTTCATATCCGCGGCACCAAAACGCACGACTCTGATCGCTATATCCCGCTGTTCCCGGAAGTCCGCAAACTTCTCTCCGGGATAAAGCGCAAGCCGGACGAGCCGTACTTCCCCTACACGCGCAACTACGCCTACGTCCAGCAAGCTCGCGTTTCCGGATACTCTATCAAGGATCTGCGGCACACGTTCGCGACGCGCTGTTTCGAAAGCGGTATTCCGATCGAGGTCTATAAACGCTGGCTCGGGCACAGCAAAACCTCGCGCATGACCGAAGCCGTCTATACGCACCTCGACGAAGTTCAGTTCCGCGAAGCTAAAAAGTTTACCCTCTTCCCGAAAGTCTAGTCTATTTTGGCTTTCGCTATTAGTCTAGGAAGGACATCTTCAATATGCTCAATGTCTTTATCTTCAATACTAACAAAGCGAATTCTATTTCTTTTGTAAAAATCAATTTTTGTTTCTTTCTTTAACAAATAGCTTTCGTTTTCAGATAATCCCCAAAACTCAATATAAACGTCATCATTTTTTAAGAAAAAATCAGGTATGTACTCTTTATCTTCCTCTTTAATATAAACTGATTTTTCATATGCGTGCAAATAATTATTCTCATAAAGCCAATCGTCAATTATCTTTTCTGCTCTTGAACGAACATAATGTCCGTCACGGCATCTAATATTTGCAGGATATGTTTTTCTGTAATCATCTATCTCGTTCTTTATTTCAACATTTAAATCTTCTGTAACTTTTTCTTCTATGGCTTTTTTGTTGGATCTTTTCTCATCAATATCAGAGAAGTCTTTACCCAATCTATTCAAAAGGTAATCACTATCGAAATCGTAATACAATTGTACTGCAAGCGCAACCATAATTTTTTTGCTCTTATCCGCATACTCATTACTTTTGATTCTTAATGTTGCGTTCTTTTGATTGAAATAATGATCCGTTACGTCGTTGTAACTCTCATCATCAAACTCTTTATACCTTTTCTTTGCTTCTTTCCAACACGATGAACAAACCGTTTTATCTTCGCTGATTTCAGTTCCGCAAATTAAACAATAATTAGTTTCATCCTCGTCATCAACGTATTCGCTGTTTAGCTCATTTTCTTCTTTTTGCTTTTTATAGCAGTCTTTGCACAAGTCATAATATCCGCTATACTTTCCACAAATTTTGCACTTCATCTAATTTCTCCTCTTAAAACTCAATTAAATCATTTGGTTTGCAGTTTAACACCTTACATATATTCACAAGCGTATCTATACGCGGAATAACTTTACCATTTACCCACCGACCAATACATTGCTCAGGTAACTCTAACAAATTTGCCAGTTGCCTTTGCGTGATTTTACGTTCTTTCAGCACGTCAGATAAACAAAATTTGTAATTTTCCATAAAAATCCCTTGACAAATCAAAAATGATTAGTTAAACTGTAATTAACCTTATATGCTTAATAAGGCTACTGTTAACAGCACGAACATAGTTACACGGGCGTAATTATGAAAATCGCCCGACGTTCAGTACAAAACATCGGGCGATATTCGTGGCTCCTCAGGTAGGATTTGAACCTACGACACCTCGGTTAACAGCCGAGTGCTACTACCGCTGAGCTACTGAGGAATAAAAAATGTGGCGACGTCCTACTCTCCCAGTATGTGTCCATACAAGTACCATCGGCTCTGCAGGGCTTAACTTCCGTGTTCGGTATGAGAACGGGTGGAACCCCTGCGATATGATCACCACAAATGGCTAAATGCGTTTTAGCTACACGATGTCGAATGCTTTTTCAGCCTTCTTTGTGTTCCCTTCGCGCATTCACAACTGCACATAAATCAAAGCCACTTCCTTTGAAACGTCTTTTCTTTAACTCTACATATCTTTGGTCATGATCCACCAAAACTCTACTGTTTTGTGATCAAGCCCTCGACTTATTAGTATCGGTCAGCTCAATGCATTGCTGCACTTACACCCCCGACCTATCTACCTTGTTGTCTTCAAGGAGTCTTACTGTCTTTCGACATGGGATATCTTATCTTGAGGCGGGTTTCACGCTTAGATGCTTTCAGCGTTTATCCGCTCCGCACTTCGCTACTCGGCAATGCCGCTGGCGCGACAACCGATACACAATAGGTGCGTTCATCCCGGTCCTCTCGTACTAGGGACAAAACCTCTCAAATATCCTACGCCCACGATGGATAGGGACCGAACTGTCTCACGACGT
>ERZ808259.789-NODE-789-length-10788-cov-3.695425_pt1 | contig 10788 bp, 18 predicted proteins | sample MGYA00521279_ERZ808259 | MGnify/ENA primary metagenome ERZ808259 (study PRJEB31516, sample SAMN03275586) | gut metagenome | biome: mammalia-associated habitat; material: feces | host: Papio cynocephalus | place: Kenya | collected 2012-07-27 ... | reverse complement strand
TTGCCGGACACTTCCGCGTTGCCGTACACTTCCGCGTTGCCGTACACTTTCGCGTTGCCGGACACTTCCGCGTTGCCGTACACTTCCGCGTTGCCGTACACTTTCGCGTCGCCGTACACCCAAGCGTCGCCGCCCAAATTATCCTCGCTTTCGACGTATCCGCCTAAATCGCCTTTTTTTACGCCGATCTTTTCAAGATCGCGCGTCGCTTCAATCTGGTAAAGCGTCTTTTCGCCAACTTTAACCGTCAAGTCTTTTCTTAGCTTAAAATGTTTCATTCTTCTTTTCCTTTCAGGACATCCGCCGCCCACGTCTGAAACGTCTTTCCGTCAATGCGCCATATTCCCCATTTGTCAATGGTCGTTTCTGTCGTGGTGGCGTGTTCCAACGCGCCGCGCAAACGGGCGATTTCAGCGTCTTTTTCGTCTTTTTCCGCCATTCTTTTTCCCTTATAAAAAGAAAACGCCGACTCTCAACAAGCTTCTGACGGCTTTCCGCTTATTCGCTTTTGCTTATTCGGCAGGAGTCCGCGTTTAAAAGAGGGCGGGGATTTTCTATTTGCACTTCCCAAAATGCTTTGCCTTATTCGCCCGATATTCGGCAAAATCCCCAATGTAGGACGGTACATTCAACCGTTGCCCCGACTCGTTTCTCCGCTTGTCGGGCGGGTGCGTCTTATTTGATATTCAACGCCGTCCGTGGGTTGGTGTTTGGATATTCCGCGTTCCTTGCCTATTATGAAATTCAGCAAGGGGACGCCCGCTTATTCCCCCTATTCGCGGGACACCAAAGGGCAGGTCGTATAGATGGTTGTTCTCCCCGTGCTTAGTGCTAAAAGCACGGGCAACGCCTCTTTATTTCCCCGTATTCAGAGACGACCTGTTATAGCAGGGAGTCTTGGTCGGGTTACGAATCCCGTTTTGCGTATTCGATTTATTCCGCAATCACCCTGTTATCCCGCTTAACGGGATTCTTTTTTCGAGTATGTTCTCCGTCTGGAACATGCGTAAAATTATGCATGATAAACAAAATATTCCCGTGAGAACAACCGTATATAGGCTTTATTTTAAGCCGCGCCTATACGGCTTCAATCAAAAGGGATTTCGTCGTCAAAGCCCCACGCATTGTAAGCGGGGGCGTTGCCTTTGCTGTCAAGCAGCTGGATTTCGCCGCGGAATGCCGACAAGACAACTTCGGTCGTATAGCGTTCAATGCCGCTGTTGTCCGTCCATTTCCGAGTCTTCATCTGTCCTTCGGCGTACAGCTTCGACCCTTTCTTGACGTATTGTTCAATCACGCCGCAAAGGTTTTGATTGAAACAAACGACGCGATGCCATTCGGTCGATTCTTTCTTTTCGCCCGTTTCCTTGTCTTTCCAAGTTTCGGACGTCGCCAGAGAAAAGGTGGCAATCTTGCGCCCGTCCGCCGCCGTCCTGATTTCGGGCGCGTTTCCGACGTTCCCCAGAATGATCGCTTTGTTAATTCCTGCCATTGTCTTTACCTTTCAAATATCCTGAACGTTCGAGGTAGCTTTCCGCCGATTCTTTCGGAACGAAAAAGCCCCGCGTCCGTTCAATCCAAAAATCAAAAACGGCGGTCATATATGCGGAAAATTCCGCAACCGCCATTTTTGTCGTCGTTTTTTGCCCGAAAATCGTTTTGTTGATTTCGTGGACAACTTCCGCCGTGTACGGGATCCTGTATTCCCCGTATCCGCACCCCGCTTCGTTCAAAACCGCGGCAACGTCGGTCATGTTCGCCCAGTAAAAAGCGTTCTGCGCCGTTGAACGTCGGTGTTTATGTTCTGACAATTCCACGTCAACGCCGTTTTTCACCCCCGCCAACATTGCGTAAAACGGTTTGAAAAGACGTTGTTCTACGTCGGCGGGGGACGCGTTCGCCTGAAAATAGATTTTCATCGCACAGATAGGCTTTCGGTTTCTTCAAAGCGGACGCCGTCGATGATTTCGCCCGTTTCCTTGATGTGCTTTTTCAAGCCCGCCTTGTCCACGGTGATTTCCGTTTTCAAAAATTCGGGCGGAACGGCTTTTTCGTCGTCAACAATCAGCCGTTCCGACAAGCGGCGGGAAAACGTAAAAAGCGGCGTTTTCAGCTTTCCGTCATACAACGCGTCCAATCCGTACAGAATCCGCGCGATCAAGCGATCGTCGTTTCTTTGCAAAGATTTTTTCCTTGCCTGTAACCTCTTGATTTCCGCATCAACGGCGGCAATATCGCCCGCCAGAGCAACGCGCGCTTTCTGCATGCGCTCCAGTTTCGGACGGACGCATTCGTCAGCCAACTGGTGAAACGCCAGTTCGTCGCATTCGCGCCAGTCGCCAGTTTCTTCGTCAAAGCTGGCATCCATTGCCGAAAGCAGATCGGACACGTCCTTTTCCATATACGCCATTTTCATTTTTCCTTCTTCAATTTGGAATTTACCAGTGTTTCCAATCCGGCGGCTTCGTTCGTTCTGCCCGCCTGTTTCAGTTCGCTGATGATTTCGTTTGCCCCTTGAATGATTTTTTCATTCGCGGGGGCGTCAATCAAAATCGATCCGTCAGGTGCTTTGTCGAAATACGCCTTGCACCGATCAAACCGCTCTTTCAGAGTCGGTTCTTTTTTCGCCGCGCCGGGCAACTGCTCCGGCTGGGTGGGTTTCGCAGGCGGTCTTTTCTGTTCGTCGCCCGTATTTGTCGCGTCGGCGTCTTTGGTGTCGTCAATGCAGAACATACCGTTCAGCGCGTATTTCCGCGCGTACGACGACGCCGCGCCCGTGATTTGGCTGGCGTCCATTCCTTTTTTTTCCAAGGACTCACGGGCGAAAGCGCGTGTTTCGATCACTTCTCCGCCGAAATGAAAGCGAACGACGGCTCCTACATAAACCCGATCTCCGCACGATTCGATCGAATCGGAAATCGTCAACACCGCCCCCGCTTTCTTCAAAAGCGGTTTGACCGCTTCCAAAATGTCCTCACACGAACGGTAGGCGTAACCGCCGAACTTATTGTATTGCCCTTTCGGGGCTTTTAATTCGCTCTGGATTTCTCCTAGAGCGTCGATCGCTTTTTTATCTGCCATTATGATAAATCCCCTTTCCAGCAATTCGCTTTAAACACGCAATCGCGTGGGGCGATTCCGTTTGCCCGATCAACGCGGGCGACTTCGGCGTCAACGCTGAAGACCAGCGCAAAAGACAAAAACAGGCCGCAAAACACGGCCGAAATAATCGTTTTAAGCATTTTCATCTTCCTTTTGTTTTGCAACTTCCCTTTTCAGTTCCCCGACCAAATAAAGAAGTGCGCCGACTTTATAAGCTCTCTCATAGTCCGAGAGAGCGTTAACATCCTTCAACGACTGGGCGACGCCGTCGAGCTGTTCGACGAGATAATCAACCAGATTCATTGATTGATCTCGTGAGTGAGTCGATAGTACAGCTCTAAATTGTTTTCAACACGAGAGCCAGCACGACGTTTTGAATACGTCCCGTCCCCGTTCGGGACAAAATCGTACATCATAACACGTTGACGCTTGCCGCCGTTCGCCAAATACTCTTTGACGACCCTCTTTTCAAGCGATCTTAAACTAGCCATTTCCTTTCTCCTTTGCCAGAAATTATAAAAGGGGCAATCTCTCGCCCCTTTCAAAATTTTTGACTTCACGGGATTTTCACCCAATCCAGCGACCGCCGGCGTTTTATTTCTTCCCTTGCCGACACCGACCAAAGCCGACCGCGCAACCGTAGGCTAAAACCTCGCTTTTTCAGCGTTCCATTCCCCTGCCCGTTTAGCCGCCGGTCTGTGGGGTGGCTTGCAAGTCCGTTTCCCGTCCTTACAAATTCATTTTTACAACATACCGCCCCCGACGTCAAGATATTTTTTGAAAAAAATGCATTTTTTTTGTTTCTTTTTTTTAAAGGTATGCCTATCAAGGAAAAAGGAGGTGATTATATGAATCTTTTAGAAGAATATCGGAAAAAAAACAGATTGTCGTATAAAGAACTCGGGAATCTGATCGATGTCACGGACTCGCAGGCGTGGCGTTGGTGCAACGATGGAATAGCGATTCCGAAGTCGATTCGGAAAATCGCTAAACTGGTGAAAAAAGACGAATTTTTCGTTTTCAAAAAAATGTTGAAAGGTGAAAAAAATGACTGACACAAAAGACTCGGCGGATTTCATTCAGAAAGCGGACAAAGCGAACGGTTTGGAAATCGTGAACGGCGTTGACGCGAATCGGCTCTTGTCCTATCTGGAACGGATCGAACAGATCGAAGAGGAAAAAAAGAGCCTGCAAAACGACATCAAAGAAATCTTTGAAGAAGCCAAATCGGCGAATTTCGACGTCAAGGCGATTAAGCAACTGCTGAAAATCCGCGAATTTATGGACGATCAGGATCGCGAGTCGCAAGAATACGTTGTTAAACAGTACCGGCGCGCGCTTGGGATTTGATCGATGCGTAAAATATGAAGAAAAGAGTGTTATCGTTTATTCGGTGGCGCTCTTTTTTTTGATTGTCTTTGTTTTGAAAAAATGGGCAAAAGAGCTTAATGTTAATTACAATAAATTAAGATCAAGATTGCAGTATGGTTGGAGCGTGGAAAGGGCTTTCAATGAGTGAACATGATTTACAAAAACAAATCATTGCTTATCTTCGGTTAAAAAAATTTTTATGCTTTGAAACGGACGTTATGGACGGATTGAAGTTTTTTTCTCCAAAAGACAGCAGGCGATTCGCTTTCATAAAACACCATAATGATATGGGATACATAAAAGGGCAACCCGATCTGATAATCCTGTTGCCGATCGGAAACGCGCTTTTCGTCGAGGTAAAGACGGCAAAGGGGCGGCAGTCCGACGAACAGAAAGAATTTCAGCGGCGCGTCGAGTCGCTTGGGTTCAATTACCTGATTTGGCGGTCGGTCGATGACGCCGTGAAATGGTGCGAATCGCCTTTGCCCCTGCCGTAAGGGGGACGATCGGAAAGAGCGGGGGGAAATCCCCGCCGTTTTTTTTCGCGTCCGTTTCATTTTTTTCTTGCAAAAATCAAAAAGTGCGTCTTTTCTAAAAGAAAGGCGAAAAAATGCAAGGAGTAGCTACCTTGCAGGTTCCTTAACCTGTGCTAACCCGCCTTTTATTTTTTTTGCACAGGAAACAGCACGGGTTTTTTTTGAAATTATCCACTTTTTCAAAATCAAGCGAAAGAACCGAGTGCGAAAAGGTTTTCTTTGGCTTGTTTGCCTTTCCGCCAAAAACAAGACAACCGCAATCCTCTAAGTAGCGGAATACAAATTTAGAGGTGTCGCACTCTCTTTGCGATCAGTTTATCGGTCGCGCGGGGAATGGAGAGGATATTGGGTTGATAAGCCCGATGTCGAAACGGCTTAAAACGAAAATGACAGGAGGTAAGGGGGAAGCCCCGACGGATACCGAAAAGTCCGCGCCGATAACAAAGCGACGAAAATCTTATCAGGTTTAGGTGGATCAATCAAATAGCTTATGAGCGTATAGGGGTGTCATAAGTTATATTCCCCGATATTGTCCGAATCAGAATCGGGCTTATGAAAAAAATGTATGGCGGAAAGCTTTTTTTTCTGGACAAGCGGAAAAAAGCGGGTGTTTTATAGAGGGTGCGAAAACTACCACCGAAAAAAATCCTTTTATGCAGACAGGCGTTTCATTGTGGTAGGTGAACCTTACGGGGTCGCGCCCGACTGTCTGCACCTTAAAGGGAAAAAATGCAATATAAAACAAACGTAAAAATCGTTATCGATAAGCGGAAATTGGACACGCTTGTTCGTTTGGGCGTTTCTGATGAAAATTTATTGTCCCTTATCAAAACGCAAAGATTTGAGCCGACGGGCGACTCTTTGATTGACGAATATCTGTCAACTCTGGTTGACGTTAGAGATTTTTCAAAATGGGGCGGAAGTCGCAAAAACAGCGGAAAAAAGCCAAAAAATAATCATCTTGAAAATCAAGATGAAAATCAACTTGAAAATCAAGATGAAAATCAACTTGAAAATCAAGATGAAAAAGCAAAAAGGAAAGGGCGTTTCATCAAGCCGTCTGTTGAAGAGGTCGCCGCTTATTGTCGTGAACGCGGGAACGCCGTTGATCCTGATGAATTTTTCGATTTTTACGAATCGAAAGGCTGGCGCGTCGGGAAAGAGCAGATGCGGGATTGGAAAGCGGCGGTCAGGACGTGGGAGAAGCGGAACAGACAGAACGGGATAACGCAAAAAAAGCCCGCTTGCGATTATGAAGCCTTGTTGAATTTGGATTTGGAGTAATGAAATGTTAAGCGAAAATGTTTTTAAAAATTGCCTTGTTGGCCTTTGCAAAATGAACGGCGTTTCAATCGAACAGGATACCTTGCGCATGTATTACGCGAAAGTCAAAAACGACTTCACGGATGACGAATTTCGGGCGATTGCAAACGACATTTTGGAAACTGAAAATCTGTATGGGAAGTTTCCCGCGCCCGTTCTGTTTTACAGCAGAAAGAAACAAGCGGAAAAGAAAAGCGGCGACTCGGCTTTCCTGATCGCGCGTCAGGCGTTTCAGGACAAGGTCATGGAATTGGTGAACAACAATTACAACACGAAACAGGCGATCAAGGAGTTCAACGATTCCCTGACGGCGTCGGAGGTCGCGGCGTTGTCCGCGTTGGGCGGTTTAACGGCTTTGTGGGGCGCGTGCCGAAAGGACGGCGTTTTTATTGACGAAAAAGCGGACTGGACGATTCGGCGTATTCAGGAAAAGTTCAAAGAACATTACAACGCGCCCGCTGACGACCGATTGAGAATCGCCGAGGAAAAGGACGCCGAAATGCTGTTGAAGATTGAAAATCTGACGGCGGCGGCGATTAAACGAATCAACTGAAAGGGAAAAAATGAAATACGAACTTTTGCACTGCGCCGGTTATGATCTGGCGGTTATGGGAATGATGCTTTCATACGGGAAAACGTCTTTCGACAACTTCCAAGCGTCCGGCGCTGATATTGATCGGATTTCCGCAAAGCTTGCGCCTATGGACGGGGGACACAACAAGTTTCTTGAACAAATCCAATATTGGATTTTGATCCAAGCCCCTCTGTTCTGGTGGAAACAGGCGGACACCTACCGAGTCGGCGTATCGAAGTCGTCCGAATCGACGATGCACAAGTCTTGGAAAAACGGACTGACGCAGGAAATGTTTGAATATCCTGTATTCCAAGACACTTTGGACGCGCTCAACGACGCAATCAGGGAATACGGATCGCCGATTGTCGCCGCCGATCGGAAGCAGTTTTTGGAAAAGGTGATCGTGAACAACCTGCCGGACGGGTATTTGCAGACGCGGCTTTTGAACGTGAACGCGAAATGCCTGCGGAATATGTATTTCCAGCGGCGGGAACACAAGCTCAAACAATGGCGCGACTTCTGCGTTTGGATTAAAAACGAATTGCCGTATGGTAATTTGATTACGGCTGAAAGGAAATTCGATGCTTAATTGGCTCAAAAAACCGAAATTCTTTAAACGAAAAACCGTCATCGGCGTTCGGGACGACGGAAAAGAAGCGCGTTTTAAAGTTCATCGAGGAAATCAAATATGGTTTTCTTGGTTTGGCTTTCCGTTTCCTTGCAAAATGGAAAACGACGGAAGCTTAACGGTGTTGCGCGAGGGATTGCGCGGAACGGGAAAAAAGATGCTTGGGTGGACTTGGCGACCTGACGACCATTCGACCGAATGTCCCGACGCAGATTATTGAAAGGGGAACTGAAATGAGCAAAACAAAATTAAAGAAGTGTCCGTGTTGCGGCGGCGAGGCCTATGATTCCGAATGGAACAACGGGTTTCATATTTATTGCCTTTGTGGCGTCAGAACAGAACTTTTTAAAACGAAGGCAAAGGCGGCTTCCGTATGGAACAACCGTTTGATGGAAGCCGAAAACAAACGTTTGCGGGAAGCTTTACAGATGATTGCTACTGAAAAAGACAATCATGGACAATAGCTTTCCGTTGAACAAGCGGCTCAAATTACGACGTCTTGAAAGATGTCGATGCCAGCATCGTTGATTTTAACGGTTTTGACAAAGACACGAACACATTTTTGGGGATTTACTGAAATGAAACAAGAATTTTATGACTTGGCAAAGAAAATCGCCGATTGGCACAGCGTCACGTTCAAAGATGCTGACAAAGCGGGACAGCTTTTGAAGCTTGACGAAGAATTTGACGAATGGCGGGAGGAAACAGCCGACGCCGAAAAGCAAATCACGGAATTGGCGGACTGCTTTATTGTTGCATCCGCGCTCTGGTTTCGCTTTGAAGCGGCTATCGGTATGTTCACCTGCAAGGCGATTGTAAAGCACTGCGCCGATGCCGACGGCGAACTGTACGATGCGATTGTGAATAAGATGGAAGTGAACAAGGAACGGACTCGGCGTGGCGATTGGAAGAAACAAGCTAACGGGAGTTATCACCATTGAAAAGAGAAGAACTTTTAACCAAAGCCGCCGAAACAGTCTGCGGAAGTCGCGAACAGGCGCACGGGAACCCTGAGGGAACGTTTGAGCGGATCGCTCTTGCTTGGTCTGCTTATCTGGACATTGAACTGACGACCGCCGACGTTGCCGTGATGATGATTTTGTTTAAAACGGCGCGGCTGAAAGGAAATCCGAAACACATAGATTCTTGGATCGATATTGCGGGATACGCCGCTTGTGGCGCGGAAGTCGCGACAAGCAAAGAAAGAATAGATTGACATTGTCGGCGAAAGGGATTATACAGGTATTGTCTTCATTCCCTTTCTTAGAAGATGAAAGACCGCCGTCCCTCTCCTTAGCGGCGGTTTTTCTTTTGCTTGAAAAATATCCCGTTTCTGATATAATAAATGGCGGAAAACAATGGAGTCGCGGTATGTTTATAGCTCATTCATACGATAAAAAAACAGGGATATGGAACGGGGCGCAGAAATGCGAATCGGAATCCGATTTACCGCCTTTTCACACGTTTTTAGAACCGTTGCCGGATAAGGACGGTTATGACGTTGTTTTCGACGGTGAAAAGTGGCGGTACAAACTGCGCCCGCGCGTCAAACTGCCGCCGCTCACTTCTGAAAAAGCAAAAATCGTTGGACGCATGGGCGGATTGAAAGCGGCGCAGAATCGCCGCGAACGAAAAGCAATGAAAGACGTGATAGAAGCGCGCCTGAATGAAAAGCTTTCAAACGGCAAGACCGTACAGGAAAACCTGATTGAAAGAGCTGAAAAGCTTTGTTTCGGAAATCAGGCGAAGCTTACCGATCTGGTGAAGTTCTTGGAGTTCTTGCGCGACACGGCGGGACAAAAGCCCGTTGCCCGTGTCGCCCAGACGGATACCGCCGGAAACGACGTCCCGAAAAACGACCTGTCCAAGGTTGACACGGCGACTCTGATCGAAATGGCGAAAGCGGCGGGTGTTGCCGATGACGACGCTGGCGAAAAGTGAAATCCTCAACGAACTGGCGCGGCGGGATTTTCGCTATTTCATCAAGGCGGCTTTCCCGAACTTTCACTTTTCCGCATTTTCAAATCAGGTAGCGGACGCCTTAAATAAATTCATTGCCGACGTGTCCGAATCCCGCCGTCCGATCCTGATCGTAGAAGCTCCAGCCCAGCACGGCAAAACAACCCTTGTTTCCCGCCTGTTTCCCGCCTTTGCTCTTGGACGTAATCCCGATTGTCGTGTCGCCGCCTGTTCCTACTCGTCCGATCTGGCGACAATGATTAACCGCGATGTGCAGAATATTATGCTTTCACCCGAATACAGGGCGATATTCCCGAACTCGGCTTTGTACGCTAGAAAATACGCCGCGCAGGAAAGCCAAGCAATGCGCAACAGCGAAATGTTTGAAATCGTCGGTCATAAGGGGCGATATTTCGCAACGGGCGTAGGCGGCGCGCTTACGGGCAAGTCCGTGGATATAGGCATTATTGACGACCCCGTAAAGAATATGCAGGAAGCCCGATCGCCGACGACGCGGGCGTTTATCGAAAGCTGGTATAACACCGTCTTTTCAACCCGCCTTTCTGCAAACAGCGGTCAGCTGATTATGATGACGCGCTGGCATATAAACGACCTTGTCGGATACCTGAAAGCCAAGAACAAGGACAATGAGCGGCTTAAAGTCCTGACGTTCAAAGCCATTGACGACGACGGGCGCGCGCTTGTCCCGTCCCTGCACCCGATCGACCAGTTGCTTGAAATGAAAGCGACGATGTCGGCGGCGGAATGGTCGGCGTTGTATCAGCAAAATCCGATTATCGACGGCGGGAATCTGATCCATACAAACAAATTCAACCGCTTTACCTCTTGCCCGTCCTCTTTCGCCTACTCTTTCATCACGGCGGACACGGCGTTTTCCGAAAAGAAAAAGGCGGACGGAAGCGCGTTTCTGCATTTCGGCGTGTCATGCGGGAAGATTTACGTTCTCAACGGGTATTGGAAACAGGTCACGTTTCCGAACTTGCGGCGCGATCTCAAATCCTTTTACCTGCAAGCCAAAGAGCGGACGCCTAACCTCTCTTGCGTGTATATTGAAAACAAGGCAAGCGGTATATCGCTGATCCAGCAACTGAAAGAAGACGGCTTGCCGATCCAAGAGCTTTACCCGACGGTCAAAAACGCCGTGTTGAAAAAGGACGTCGTATCTGATAAATTCACAAGGTGGCTGGAAGTCGAGTCGGACGTTGAAAGCGGTCTTGTCCATATTCCCGACAGCGCGCCTTGGGTGAATGATTTTTTGCGGCAATGCGAAGCGT
>ERZ808259.788-NODE-788-length-10798-cov-3.070930_pt1 | contig 10798 bp, 9 predicted proteins | sample MGYA00521279_ERZ808259 | MGnify/ENA primary metagenome ERZ808259 (study PRJEB31516, sample SAMN03275586) | gut metagenome | biome: mammalia-associated habitat; material: feces | host: Papio cynocephalus | place: Kenya | collected 2012-07-27 ... | reverse complement strand
CGCAACGCTGTAGACTGTAAGGTCGTCGGCAATCTCCATAGAGCCTTGCACGTCTACGAATTGCCCTGCGCTTACAATTAACTCAAGGTTTTCTGTGGGGTCGGTCAATTCAATTTGGTTTCCGCTGATTGTGATATCGTCGGTGACAAGTCCTGAGTCAGCGGTCAGCGTTCCAGTGATTGTAATATCGCCTGTGGTGACAATATTCGCTGGGGTCGTGACTTGTCCGGTTCCGTCTGGGGTTAGGGCTATATCTCCATCGGTGTCAGTGGAATTAATCGCATTGCCACTAATCTCAATGTTTCCAAACTGTCCAGCTACGGCGCTAATGTCGCCTGTTGAAACAATATCGCCAGCATTAACTAGGGCGTTAAGGTTGATCTCCCCTGTGCCGTCTGTGCTGATATTTACGTCGCCGTCAGTGTCGGTTGAGGTGATAGTGTTGCCGCTGATTTCTAGATTCCCAACCTCTACCGTGTTGGTTTCTAGGATGTTGGCAAATAGCTTTTCGTCGCTGTCGTTATAAAAGAGATTAAGAGCATCTTCCAGCAAGTTTCCATTAGCATCAGCGTAAGGAATAGCCCCTAGGGTCATATAGGGGATTTGCACCTTACCGCTTCCATCCGGACTCAAAATAATATCGCCGTCGGTATCTGTTGACTCGATTGTGTTTCCCGATAGCTTAAGGTTTCCGACTTCAAGGTCACCTGTTAAAAGCAGGTCAATCGTCTGCAGGGCTTGATCTATTTCGATTACCCCTGAGCCGTTTGTTCTGATTTTAGCCAATGGGTCATTATTGAAGCCAATCTGATTTTCGAGATTGACTGCCTCGCCGCTACCATAAAACCACTGGGCATTAGCGCAGGAAATTGTAAGCAGGAAAACTAGAAGAAATTTCATCGTTACACCAACCAGTTAAATATAATTTGAGTCGCGTTTACTGTGCCCTGTAGTGATCTAAGAGAGATTCGCGTCCCTGCTGGGATAGTCATCCTCACCTCTGAAAGATCACCTGGGTGAATCAAATACTTATTTTCCTCTGCTGAGGCTGCACCAAGGGCAAAGATGATGTTATTGCCGCCCTGTTGAAAGACCTTAAAGCCTTTGTAGTCCTGTGGGGCACTGGCAACAATCTCAGCATAGCCAGCATCATTAATCGTGGTCACGCTTGGGTCTACGCGGGTAAATCCGTCAAACTCGGTCGAGCTTGCAAAGTCAGCTGTGTTTTCTACTGTGACCTTTAATCCGTCGCCCGGTGCAATTTCATCAGTGATCTTTTCAAGCTCAAGCAGCACCTTCTCGTCATGAACGACTAGCTCTCTGTCGGCTGTTACATCCACAAACTCGGTGCCGTTAGTGAGTTGAATAGAACTAGGATTAGGGCCAGTTCCGTCCACCACGATATTAACGTCGCCGCTTGAGGTGATATTTATTTCTGTTCCCGAGGCGCTTACGATTTCAACAGGCAGAGGGATTGTGTTAAGCGGTGTAGTTGTGTCCTTGACCACTTGTGTCTTGGAATAAGTGCCGCCAGCACCCCTTAGAATTGACAGCGTTTCATCTGTTAAAATGTCGATAATGTCGTCTTGCTTTTGCTCGGTAGCTGAGCCAGCGGGCGGAGTTACGGAAACTGCTACAGGTGGGTAAAAGTGAAAAGTGGCCATTACGCACCCCCTGTGCTTGCTTTACAAGCTGCTGCTAATTGTCCTGCGCCTGTGCCGCCTGAGTTGTCGGTGAAGATAGGGCGCATTTGTTTCCACGTTATGTCATTTACTTGAATAACTGCCTCGCCTGCTGCTGTGTCTACAGTTAGGCTAGGGGCAAAGGGTAGCTTAGTCCAAGTGCTGCCGTCATGAGTGATTTCTAGCTCGATCTCGCCGTCATTTGCAACGCCGTTTTCCCACTTAACAAAGTAAAGAATTCTGTCTAGGTATTCGACTGTGGAGATTTGACCGACATGGCTGCCGTCCATCTCCACGTTTAAAGCCTCAAAGGCTTGTGTGGTGAGCTTGCGTCCCATAATTCCTCCTTGTGGGTTCGCGATTGTAACCGCTAGGCTTCTATTCCTGCACTTATTCTATCAACATCGGTTAACGCGCGTCTAGACGCTTGAGTTCTAAACGCTTTTGGTCGTGTTTGTTCTTGTTCTTGAGTAGTAGGCAGGGCTGGCAATTTTGTTAGTCCAAAAACCTGATTAAGATACGCCAGTCTTTGATAGCTCATCTTGGGCGCGTTCTTTGCCATTTGCTCAAGGATTTCATTTTGAACTGCCGCATACATCTCAGGATAAACTCGGCGCATAGCCTCTATCCCTTCACTCGGAGCATAGCCCTCAGATAGTTGCTTTAGGGTAGATTCAGGGTCAATGACCGCTGTCATGTATCGCTTAAATCTATTCTGCTCGTGTGCGCTAGGTGGCGACTCTAGCCCCATTGCTGTTCTCGATTTGGGAAGTTTTTCATTGAGAAACTGCGCCGCCCTTAAAGTTGTCTCTGCCGCCATACCTGAGATTGTGGGAGCCGCGTCCTCTAGGGGTTTATAAAGATTTTCTACGTCGTCAATCGCCGTGACGCTGCTCATGTTTAAAACGGCTTCTTGTAATACGCTAAAGTCAATCCCGACTAGCTCGGACGAAACGCCAGCGTTAATAACTGCTGATCTCACTGGCTGATTTGCCTTGTTGACGAAACCTTGAACCGAGCGCGTTACCGCTTGACTCATGCGCTGTTGTTCTTGCTGCATGATTTGGAGGTACTGAACATTGTCGATGTGCCTGATAGCCTTGCGAATAATGTTACCGCCATATCTGTCAACAGCCGCGCCGCTCAGTCCACCAAGAACCGCGCCAGGAGCGCCCCCCACTGCAAAACCAAAAAGACCGCCAAGATTAACTCTCTTTGAGCCTCGGGTAAGAGCAGCATCGAGGATTTCGTTAGTGCCAGCATCAAGTAAAGTTTCATAAAAGTTTTCACCTGTTACTTGACTAAATTTTTCGAGCGCCTTTTGCTCGTTACGTCTTAATGCGGGCTCTTTTGCAAGATTTTTAAGCCTTGTATAAAAAAGATTGGAATTTTCCGGTTTGAAAGTTTTCCGCATTATATCTTCTGTCTGAATAGCTTCGGCAAGTTGCCCAGTTAGGTTTCTAAATTCCTTGCCTGCCTTCTTTTTTAGCGTCTGATCAATACTCGTTCTAAATCTAGTCAAAGCTTTTTCTGCATCCGTTCTGGCAAATGACTCTTTTCTGAATATCCTAGCTGCATCTTGGTCGATGCCTATTCTGAATTGATGTAGCTCGCGAAGGGAGAGGGTTTTTCTTCCCTCTGTTAATATATTTACGTTTTCAGCCTGCTTTCTCATAGCATTGAGAGCCGCTCTGGCTTCGCCACTTAGACGACCGCCCTTGATAACCGCGTCAACGTCATTAACAAACTTAGTCGCAACACCTTTGAGATACGCGCTCGAAACTGTCTCAGTAGAGCCCGCGAGTGCATCTGATTGCAAGCCAATAAGCATCCTCTTGTGCTCGTCCAGCCTATTAAATCCGCTTAATATGTCGTCTGAAACTGATTCAACAGTAACACCCTTTGCCCTTAGCGCGTCCACCCTACTAGCCGATCTTTGGTATCTTAAGATGTGATCTTCTCGCACGTCGGTAACGGCAGACAAAGTCTTATTAAGGACTTTTTTAATGTTCCCCTGCTCCATTTGATGATTGAGGCGATTCATTCCCTTGCTAGCCAGACTGCTAACCTTGTTCTTTGCACCTGTGTATGCTTGAGAGCCAGCGCGTCCGGCCAATGAAAAGCCAGCACCAAAGGCTGCGCCCATAATGGCGTCACCTGTTAGCCTTGATGCAACAGCTTCGGCAGTAAATTCCTGCTGCTCAAGTGCAGACTCAGAGACAATCTGACCAGCGCCAAAGGCAGCGGCTTCAATTCCCGATCTAACGGCTAAATTTGCAGCGGCTCCGGATGTTGTGCCAGCTAACCTTGCGGTTGCCCTAGACGCGGCTGCACCAGCTAATCCGCTTACAGTTCTAACGCCTGCGCCTGCTATACCTGATGGCGTTGCGAATGAGCCTAAAATGCCTAGAAACTCACCAGCACCACTGGCAAGCTCATTTTCCTCTTTGAGGTAACGGAGAGTCTCAGGCTCCACAAGTCCTGAGCGAGTCAAGGCGACGTCAGAACCGCCAAAGGTCAGTGCTCTAGCTACGCCAGCAGCAGCGGCCTTAACAGGGCTTTCAGCGGCCTGTGCGCGTCCCATTAGCTCTTGTGTCTCTGCTTGAGTCCTAAACCTAAACCCTGACTCGATGGCCTTATATGCGTTTTCTGCAGGCAACTCGACCATTTGACCAGAAGGGGAAAACATGGGAACGCTTGAGCCTGCCGCTAGCCCCACTCGCCCCTGCATAAATTCATCTTGTGCCGCTAGTTCATCTACCTGAATTGGATTGCCTTGAGCATCTACAAACATTTAGCGCCTCATCGGGACAACAGTTGCACCAAGCTGATTAAGTATATTATTTTCCTCGTCGTTCGGGTCTGGCACTCGGAGTCCAAGGCTGCTCATTTTTGCTCTATACTGCTCGCGTAGAGTGGCCTCTAGCTCTTGGATTTGGTTGATGCCGTAAATACTGGTGAGGGATTCGCCTGTCATTGCGTCTAAAATCTCTCTGGTTCTTGGGTTCATAGCAAGACCTGGACTAGCACCAGCAATGGCGGCCTGTAATTGATTAATAATGACTTTAGAATCCTCTCTGATTGCTCTAGAAGTTGGCAATACACGACCAACTACAGGCGTTCTAACGGCTGCTCTTGTGCCGATTCCTGCATCCTCAAAGCCTTCCCTAAATGACTTGGCTCTTTCGATTATTCCTTGAATAGACTGAAAATCCGCATCCATCTTGCGAGCTTCTTTTGCCGACGATTCATCTAGCGCAAACTGCTGTAGACCTGGAACGTATTTCTTTTGCTCTGCCTCTGGTAGCATCCTGGCTATTTCAGGCGTTACCTTACCTTGTTGGTCTGCGATATACTGGCGAATTTGCAGCTGTCTCATTTGCTCTTGGGCTTGAGCTTGCATCTGTTGCTGTACTTGAAAGATTTGCATCTGCTTCATTCGGTCGCCTGTGCGCTGCGCCTCGATGCCGAGCATGGCAGACACTTGATCGTAGTGCGCCTTCCGTAGCGCCAAGATTGACGACTGCTCATCTCTGAATTGATTTCTATACATATCCATGAGTTTGAATCTGCCCTCAGTATCTCTGCGCTGCTGCTCAACGTCTTGCTCGATCATCTTTTGAAGAAAGGCTTGTGTTGAGTTGGGGCCTGAGCCACCGAACATTGCGCCGATTGCCAAAACTACTTTTTGAAAGGTTGTGCGACTGTTCCAAAACCTTGAGGGGTCAACTTGGTTTTCCTTTAGTTCTTGTTCTACTCGATTGATCTTTTCTTCACTGGCAATGCGTCTTTGCTCAAGGTCGCGCTCGAATCTTTGATTGCTTTCCTCCAAAAACGCTCGGCTTTGCTGTGCCAGGATATCAAAGCGGCTGGCTTCATACTCCTTGCGCGACAAGTCCTCTTGCATTTGCAGAGTATTCATCGTGCGACTGTACTCTCGCTCCTCCATGCTCGGAGCCATTACAACGGCTTGAACAGCTTGCTGCTGTAAAGCTTGATCAGCTTGTGTCGCCTCTAATTCAAAGTCCTCGCGAACCTGCTGCCCTTCATTGCGAAGCATCTCCTCTCTGAGTTGGTCAGTTAGCCTATCCGGCATAGTCAAAACGGATAGTGGGTTGACTGTCGTATTTTCCGTTGGCCCCATCTGGGCGACTAAACCAGTCTCGGGAGCAAAGACTCGCTCCATGATTCCAGGTTGCCTTTGCTCTGCTTCTGGCTCGGGTTTAATTATTCTCGCCGCCGCTTGCGTCTGCTCAATTTGATCGACTTCCTCGGGCGTCATTAAGCCCTGCTCGACTAGCCCTTGATAGGTTTCGCGGTTAAACATTAGCCCATCCCCGGTTTTGCTTTTGCGCCAATAACATTAGCAGCCCCTGATATCATCTCTTGAGCTAGCTTTGATCTCCGTTCGCCCGCTTTTTCAAACGCACCCACTCTCATTTGTTCTTGGCTAATATCTTGCCCTCTAGCGCTTGCCAGTGCTTGAATTAGAGCTTGCTGTGCGCCTTCTTGCTCTGCTAATCGTCCCACTTGCTCTTGCCTTGCTAGATCGCTGGCTGATTCTTGCTGTGCCTGCTGTGCCAGTCTAGCTCTTAATGCTGCCGAAAGCCCTGGCACTGATTGGATTGCTGACATGGTTTGCGCCAGACCTCGCTCTTGTGCTTCCTGCGCCTGTAGAGCTGCAAGCGACTGCCCTTCACCCCTAGCTCTTTGCTCTAGGAGGTTGATTAAATTCGCTTGGTTTTGCTCAAATATGGAACCGCGAACGTCGGGGCGACCAGTGCCGAGTGCTCCTAGTCGGTCTTTGCCCCCAAACAATGTGCCAGTGACCATGCTTATGGGCGCTGTTGCAATACTTGCTATGCTTTTAAATAGGCTCATATTCTACCTCTTATTACTCGCAGGGAGTCCCTTGTTCTTACGTTTCAATCCTACCACTAAAGTCATATTAGACAATCTTAACGCGCCATTCACTGACGGAGTGGCTTCTATATCAAACTGTATTGATTGCACCTTTTGACGCTTGATGTGTACTTCATATTGATAAACGCCAGCTTGTTTTGGCTGAGTATATGTATCGACGTCTGTGCCGTAGTCATAACGCGTTCTAAAAAGAAGGTCGTGATCACCGCCATCTCTGCCAATGATAAACATACGATAAAATCTGTGAAGTAGTTGAACGCCGCCAGCTTTAATCCATGCAGTTCTTAGCTCTAACTTGATCGGGTCGCCATTATCAGACAAGCCACCTGACTTATTAACTGTGCCGTCAGCTTTGGCATGAACAATAGAATCCCTCCAAATCACCGACGCATTGGCAGAGTAGTTTCCCCAAGTAGACCATTGCCCATATTTGTAGTTGTAGATTAGCGCAAGCCCTGACTTAGTAGTGAAGATCACTTCCTCGTCATTTTCATTTAACGTGGCGCTGGTTACATTTTGGTCAAATCCCCTAACCTCGTCGCCTACTGGCAGGGTGTTAAGCCCTCGGTCGAGCAGATAAAAGCCCTTCTTGCTCAAAAACATAAGTCCAGCAGGTGTCAAAACGACACTAGCGGGATTGATACACCCTGTATCTGCTGCAATTCTGAATGGTGGCGAAAAGGCACCACCTGCACCTGTAGAATTTGGCCCCTCACCTGAGATTGCATAGATTGAATCAGGCTTAAAAACAACCACTCTCCCATCAAGTCCAGCTACCGCCACAGGGTCGCCGCCGCCATCTCCAAATCTAATCGTCAAAAAGGCGCTAAACTCTGGGGCTAGCCCTTCCTCTAAGGGTTTCGTGTACCAAATCCGTCCGTCATCATTCGAGACAATCCAGACTCGATTATTAACTACAGCGCATGATGCGAAACTTGGTGCAGGGTCAGTTTCTAGTACGCCGCCAGTTGTGTAAAGAAGTTTGCCAGAAGTTACCAAGGAACTGATGGTTACATCAACAAAGGGAACGATAATACCAAAGCTAACAACATCAATTTCGCCTTGTTTGATAAAGTTCACTGCTGTGTTTTGCTTTGCGTATATCTCCACCTTGCCATCAAATAAATCAAGGTCGTCAATAAACACAGAACTAACCCCAACCTTTACAGTCACGCCTTGAGTAGAACCAAGGGTTATATTTGCCTGGTCGCTAACTGCTGATCTGTACTCATTCCCATACTTGTCGGTTCTCGTGTAAACCGCAACAAAGTTATAAGTTCCAGCCGCGATTGAACCAGCGGCAGCCGTCAGGGTATTCACCACTGGCCTAATCAGTAGAGTGTTTCTATATGTGAGGCCATCAAAAAAGTGATTTGGGACAACCGTTAATCTCGATGCAGCCTCGGCGTTTTTGACTTCGGCATTATCTAGCTCTAGCGTAACAACCTTTACATTTATAAGCCCAGATGAATCTCTTAACATAAAAGACCTCTGCGATATGCCGCCACAGGTCAAGTCCTCATCATTAAAACCATGCCATGCATCTTTGTCGCCGCGAACAGCTACAAAACTTCTGTCGCTTTTGACTATAAAGATAGGTGTGTCGTCATAGTTAAAATCAGTCTGGGAAAAGGCTGGGTAAAAGTCCCACCCATTGTCCAGCACCGCAAAAGCGCTGCTAAACAGTGTTGATATGGTTCTGGAAAAAATGCCGCTGAAGGATGCTGAGGTGTATGCAATTGAGGATGCTACCCACAGAGCGGAGTCGTTCCAATGTGCCATGTGTTTAGTTGTCGGGTTCCCTGTATAGCCTGCGCCCAAAACGTTTCCGTTTGTCTTGGTTATAAAAGTTCCATCTTTGTCAAATCTGTAAAAGACCTGCCTGGCGTCGGAGCCTACTTGCTCTGTGCCTACGACAATAACCTCTACATCCGTTTCCGTTATGGCTAGCTCGGTGTTTATTAGGATTGACTGTGCTGTGCTTCCGGACTCGTCTAGAGTAGTGCCTATGTGTTTTTCCCAAAACAAGCTGCCTGCTGCGTATCTTGCGACATAATGAGCATTTCCCGAAACTCTTACGCCAATGGGTCTATCTGGTGATGCAGGGCCAACATCAACGCCTGTCGCTGTCGTTCGGTCCCATTCAATAAACCTAAGATTGTCGGTTGAGGTTGTCCCATAGAAATACAGAGCATCATTTACTTTTAAAACTTTCTTAAAGGTTAACGCTGCCCCTGGGTAATCAATAATTGAAACAAATGCGCCAGTTTTTTTGTTTTTAACTACAATTTGATTTGAGCACTCATATAAAAACTGATCGTCAGTAAAGTAAACCTCTGGAGCCAACGCCGTCGACAATGCAAGGGATGACTTGCCAATCTCTGTTGTCCTGCTTGTTACAATCGCGCCGTTTCTGCGTCTAATCCATTTATCTAGCTTGTTGTCATAGAGATATGCGGCCCTACCGGATTGCAAGCCCAGCGAGTCGTCATTGACGCATAGGTTAAGCGCAGCACTAACGTCTGGCTCATTGGTCGTATTGTTAATTATGTCCGTCGTGGTGACGGCTTCTTTTGACAGTGATGCAAAGCCTTCGCGCTTACTGATCGTGCCACCTTTGTCAAAGCGTCCGTTTTCTAGCTTGGCGAGCTTGACCGATAGGATATCATCGGAGTCTAGGTCAACGCCGTCCGTGAAGTTAATTGGTAGTTGCTGCTTCTCAAGCATTAAAACACCCAGATTTTAGCGTTTACGTTAGCACTGCCTCTAAGGCTTAGGGTAAGCTCGTCCCCTTGATTTTGGGCAAATACAGAGGCGTTAGCGTCCTGATATGTGACGATGTAGCCCTGAGCCTTGCGCCCTAGCTTATGTTGGAAAGGTTGAAAGGTCGTGGTTAGGGCAATCTGCTGCCCATCGTTTAAAAACTGCCCCATTAGAAAGGGGATTCGGGAGAGTAGCGTCATGTTTCTAAGATAGTTTGACTGCCATCTCTCTAGGTTCTGTTCTGATAGAAATTCTTTATCAAGATTAATCATTGTAACCCTTCCAGCGGTATTCCCTAGTGTCAGGGATAACGTGAGGGTATCCGGCATCTCTAGCGCCTGCCATTTCAATAATTCTTTGCGCTAACTGTTGCTTTTGAATAAGCAGGATTTGAACGTCTGATTCTTCTTTTTGTAGCGCCTTAATCGCAACGTCCACGATGACGTATTCTTCAAAGCCGTTAACGCCGTCCAGCTCGTCGCTGTCTGATGTTAAAAGCTCAAACTTGGGCAAATACCAAACGTCGAGTTGATGAGCAGTGAGGGGAATTGGCAGGAAAACCAAAGTGTTGCCTTGTACTCTATATCTAGCATTTGCCCGAGTTGCGGAGTTCCACCCCGAGGTTGTTCTGTAGCGGTTTCTTTCAGCAAAAGTAAATGGCTTGAGCGTGACGAACTCTTGAGGCGCATACTTCCAGTCGATTCCTCTTAACTTGTAAAAGTCGCTGGGAAGCTGGTATTCCTCTTGATTCGCCACTGTACTCAATGACCATTTTTTTAGATTGTAGTCCTCGCCGTACTTGGATGAAATAAGATCATAAAGCTCTTGAGCAGAGGCATTGATCATGTCGTTAAACTCAGCGTCAGATATGAAAGAGCTGTTCTCCATGTCTGCGCGTCGTCTTGCCGCTAGTCTCAAGTCTTGTAGATTCATTAGTCCACCAAGCTATAGCCAGAATTAGTCTCTTCTTTCACTTCCATGATTGCAAAGGCACTTTTTAACGCTGATTTCAGCCTAGCTATGTCCTTGTTCTCGATTGCATACATCATTTCTGAGCAGCACTCGTCTAGGGCGTCATAGTTAGATTGAACAGGAGTCGCAGGCTTCTTGTTTACTAAAATTTCTAGAAGCATAACAACTCCTTAAGCGTCAAAGGGGCCAACAGATGAGCGTCTTGCAACAATCTCAACGAGAAGAATCTCACCAGAAGCAGGGTTAACCGCAGCAGGAGTCTCGTCTAGACATTGAATTACGACCTTTCCATCGGCTTTAAAGTCGCCTTGCAAATCAGCAGTAATAGCTTGAACTTGAAGCACGCTAGAGGCAGTTGCCTTGACTGGCGTTACTTTAAGGGCAAGCAATCGATCAAATTTTTTAGTAAGCTCAATTGTGTACTGACCTGCTGCCGTTTCTTTTGTAACAGCCTTGAT
>ERZ808259.786-NODE-786-length-10813-cov-9.816788_pt1 | contig 10813 bp, 8 predicted proteins | sample MGYA00521279_ERZ808259 | MGnify/ENA primary metagenome ERZ808259 (study PRJEB31516, sample SAMN03275586) | gut metagenome | biome: mammalia-associated habitat; material: feces | host: Papio cynocephalus | place: Kenya | collected 2012-07-27 ... | reverse complement strand
TATTTGATGACAATCTCTTTTACGAATGGCTTGTCGAAACCTTCTACATAGAATTTCACCTTGGCTATTCCTTTTTGTGTGGTAGATTGCAAGCGGGCGAAACCTTCGCCGAAATAGGTCTTCAGCTCGGTGGTTCGCCATGAATCCATCCTACGCATATCGCCAGTCTCAACGCCTAGCAAACGGATAGGGCCCTCAACCTCAACTCGGAATTTCTTGGGTTGCATCTGTTGGATGCGTCCTTCCTTGTCCACCAGTGTGAGGCGGATATGGGAAACCGTACTCCATGGAGTGATAGAATGCTTGTTCCCTTTGTCGTTTTTGTTGTTGCTATTGCCATTAGGCAATGCAGCAACTTCCGAGTAATCAGGCTTGGCGGCTCTCAGAGTCGTATAGTCGGCATCCAATCTTACATCTGCCACCGGACCATGATTGATGAGCGAATCTCTCATCACTTCCTTTCCGTCCTTATATCCGATGGCCAGTACCTTGCCTTGTCGGGCAGGCAACTGGATGGTGATGCAATGGTCGTTGTAGTCTGCGGTCTTGCGTGGCTTCAGTGGCAACTGAGGATTGCTCCACATCGGGAAGAAGAATTGTACCGAGTCGCAGGTGGTATAGCACCTTACTTCCACGCATCGGGAGTCGGTGTATGGCAAGTCCCAAGTATCAGCCATCGGTGGGTATTGCCAATGGTCGGTTCCCATCGCCTGGTCGAAGCAGTTGTCGCGAACCACGAGTTTCAGATAGTCTTTGTCGGGGTTCCAAGCAGGATGATAGAATGCAGCCTGTGGACGTTCCTTCAAGGTCATGTCGAACGGACAGGAGCACCAACCCTTGGCTGGCCAAGGCGATGACTCGCCGAGATAATCGACACCAGCCCAAACGAAAGAGCCAGCGATAAAAGGATTCTCTTCCACGAAATGCCATGGATTGTGTTCCACGAAATCGCGAACCAAGTTCTCTCTTAGGCCTGAATAATATACGAAGGCTTCGCTCACAAACATCTTGCGCTGAGGAAAGCGCTTGTGGTCGGCTATCATTCGAGGCTCCAGATAGTTGTAGCCCACGAGGTCGGCAACGTCGGCAATCTTGTCCTCGAATCCCTGTTGGCAAGCGAGCATCGTAGGGCGAGTTGGGTCTAGTTGCTTCACGATGGCGTTCAGTTCCTTGGCTCTGTTTACGCCCTTGTCGTCCTTGTTCCAAGCCTCATGCACCTCGTTGCCAATGCTCCACACGATGACGGAAGGATGATTTCGGTCTCTCAATACCATGTCGGCGATGTCTTGGTGGGCGTACTCATCGTAGAATGGTTCGTAATAGCCCGATTTCCATTTGTCGAATGCCTCGTCTAGAACCAACAATCCCAAGGTATCGCAGATGTTCAGAAACTCAGGCGAAGGTGGATTGTGGGAGCATCGGATGGCATTGCAACCTATCTCCTTCATCGCCTTCAAGCGACGAGCCCAAACTTCCTCGGGTACGGCGACTCCCAGGCTTCCAGCGTCTTGATGCAAGCACATGCCTTTGAGTTTCATATTCTTGCCGTTTAGGTAGAAGCCCGTGTTGGCATCGAAACGAATGTCACGGAAACCGAAAGGTGTCTCCACCTCGTCCACGAGTTTTCCCTTGCTGTCTTTCACTTGTGTCAAGAGGGTATAGAGCGTAGGGGAGTCTGTGCTCCATAGTTGTGGGTTTTTGACAAGAAGCTGGGTTGTCGAAGAAGAGGCAACCTTCCTGCCGTTCTTGTCGAGGATGATGTGCGAGACCTTGCAACCGGCATCGCCTTCCACTTCTGTTTGTACATTCACGGTTCCGTCGGTCTTTGCCGTCACGAAGATGCCGTGCTCCTTGATGTGTGTTGGGTTGTTCATCTGCAACCAAACGTGGCGATAGATGCCCGAGCCTGTGTACCAGCGAGATTGTTCCTCTCTATCCACGTGGACTACAAGGCGATTTTTCCCCATCTTATTAATATGTGGGGTGATGTCGTAAGAGAATCCCGTATATCCATACATGTGATGTCCCAGTCGATGACCGTTCAGCCAGATGGTGGCACGATGATAGACTCCATCGAAGTGGATGCTAAGTTGCTCGCCTTGTGCCAACTTCTTCTGATAATCAGCAGGCAAAGTGAAGTCCTTGGCATAGATGCCTTGTCCACCAGACAGATAGCCCGCCGATCCTCCCACTTTCGGGTCGAAAGGTAGTTCGATGCTCCAGTCGTGTGGAATGGTCACGTTTCTGAAACTTTTGTTGGATGATAACGATGACGACAATGTCGATGTCGTGGCTTGCGAGGAAGTGATTTCGCTTGCGGTTACTTGTGCCTGTTCAGGCTCGGTATCATCGGTTACTTTCGTCTTTTTTCCGGTTGAGGTATTGGACGATAAGTTTGGGTTGCTGATGCCAAGAGTATGGAGCACCTGCGATGCCTCTGCATGGTTGGCGCAGAGCTTGAAGGTCCAGCCCTGGTCGAAGGTGCATTGTATGCGCTTCTTGTTGGCGGCATTCATTCCCAGGCAGAAAGATGCCATGAGGAACGACAGGATGATGATTCTTTTCTTCATATTGAAGGGGATTTTATAGTTTGTTTCCATCTAATTGATTTTCCAGACTTTTAGTCCTATCATATCTTTTTCGAAGAATGGAGTGCAGACGAAGATAGCATCGTTGAGCCAAGCATACTTACTATCCATTGGTGCTTCGAATACAGGGGAGGTCTGGAAGTAGAATCCTTGTGTGCCATCGCTGAGTTTCGGGTTGGCGAGGACTCCCACGTTTCTTACATGGATGAGAATACCGTCCGAAGTCTTGATGTTGTAGATGGCCTCCAGACGGGTACGATTGTGAGTGGTATCCACCAGTTGGTAATCGGCACCGCCTGACAGCACTTCGCCCTTAAAGTCTTGTCCCTTTTCGTCCTTTCCCTCGAAAGTGCCGCCGATGATAGGAATGACCACTCGCTTGCCTTGTGGAATGTTTCCTACTTCCATGGCAGCAGTGCATTTTACATGCAGTGTCATGGCATAGCTGAGACGAGGAGCATTCGGCTCTTGCGCCTTGGCGTGGATGGGGCATTGTAGCAAAAGTATTGCCACGATAGCCATTACTTTGGAAATGATAGTTTTTGTTGTCATATTATATCTTGCCATAATTTATTGACATAGTTACTTTCTTTGTCGTTAACTCTGTCGTAAGCATTGTCACTAGCATTGTCACTGGTTGTGTCATAGTGTCTATGCTAGGGCATCTTTTGTCTTCTAATTTCTGGGAACCAAGAACTCCTTTCCTAGTTCTGTAAGCTTATATTTTTGAAGCCGACTGTTAGGCTTGTCTGGAATTGTAAGAGCTAAATACCCTTTGTCTATCAATGGCTTAATGTGCTTTTTGAAGGCATCGCTATGATATGCTAATCCCAAAGAACCCAAAATTTCTCTTCGTGACTTCGGCTCCATGCAAAAGCTTAAAATGTCATATATTTCTGTATCGTTGACTCTGTCGTTGACTCTGTCGTTGACTCTGTCGTTATCTCTGTTACCGATATAGTTACTCGGTAACCAGAAAGTAACACAGCTTGTGCATAAGTCGCTCTCGAAATCGACATTTCTTTCAGTAATCTTCTTCCATTCGTTCATCATATCAAATCCGTAACCGATTGTCTCTGATATATTTACCAATCGAAACATCTTAGCGATGATTGGGTTGCGAGGATTGGAATATAGGCGATTGCCCAGTTGCTCGATAGGCACGGGATAACCACCAGCGTTGAAGAACTCGACTCTGTCGGTATAGATATGAATGCAACTGTGTACAGTGCTCCATGGGTCGAAGTGACTGAGCATATTGACTAATGCTTCTCGCAGAATCTTGAATTGCGAGCGGTCTTCCACATTTATTCCCATATCGTTCATCTTGAAAGGAGTGTCAACGATGAGGCGCAGGCGGCGAATCATAATCTGATAATAATCCCAAAGATTGTCTTGCTCTGGCACTCGATAAGTGTATCGGGTAGCGGCTTCTTGCACGCTTCTGCCAGGAATCTCCACCAAGTCCATCCAAAAAGTAGGTACATATCGACGTACATACTCGTATTTTCCAAAACACATCAGACCACCATAGTTCAGGTGGCCTTCCTCGTCGCAAATGCCTATTCGTTTGCAGAAATCAGAGATTTCGCCATTGGCGAGGTTAGGACGATTGCTGTATAATTTGAAGTAACCACGATAATCCTCAATAGATTCTTTGTTGAGCATCGAAAGGTCAGTCTTAGGGAGAATCTCCTCAGACTTAATGCCGAAAGACTGATTATGGAACATAGCCGTAATCTCGCCATTGGTCGCTCTTTGGTCGCCACTTCCAAAACGAATGAAAGTATTTTGTGGATTGTTGTAGTATATCGGTTTATGAGGAGACGAAGGTACATGGAACGCCAAAACTTTCTTGCCATCTATATGATAGAGCATTGCCTTTGCCTCCAATGGCTCGTTAAACTTTTGGGAGCGCAAAGTCCCCAAGAAGTCTTGCTCCAACTTCTCGGCATTATCGACACCGGTGATTTCAAACTTCTTGCCAGTTTGCTTGATGCCGAGCACGATCCATCCACCCGATGAGTTGGCGAATGCACCCACGGTTTCCCAAACATTCTTGGGGAGTTCGCTTTTGGCTTCCTTAGCCTCGAAGTCTTCCCATTCGATGTCGTTGATTCTCTCTATCAGTTCTTGCTTGGTCATGTCCTTTCGATATAATTCGATATAAAAAGTTTAATCTTGCAAAGATACAATTTTACTTTGATTCCTGCAAGTGTTTTTTGTTTTCTTTTTCAAAAAATGCCTTCACTTTTCGATTTTTCTTGTTGATAACCAGTAACTTTTTGTGAAGGAAAATGTGTGATGCTTTCTTGGATAAGATGATGAGACTTCGGCTTATCTACTTCAAAAAATAGATGGGTGAGTGGGGCGTTCCATCCTTTACTAGAATCTCCTTGTCGCAGAAATAGTTGAGCCACTTTTGGGCGGTGTATTGCGTCAAGCCAAACTGGAAGCGCATGATCTTGCAGGTGATGTAGCGATTCTCTTGCAGATACTCCTTGATTCTTCCCAATAGTTTCTCCTCAGTATATTTCGTAGATTGGCTGGAATAGCGAGAGCGAACGAAATGTACGCCTCGTTGTACTTCTTGCAGAAAACCTGCCTCTGGGCGGAAGTTGATGCCAGTGAGTCGCACTTCCTTTCCCGTGATTTTCTTATCGGGATTATCCTCGGGCATTTCCAAACTAGCCGACATGGAGAAATATCCTATCTCAGGGATGTAGAAGCGATGTCCCATCTGAAACTCCTGGACGGCGATGTCGTGGAGTTCAGAAAGGACTGCTGCGACATCTCCCTTGGTGAGAGAACATCTATCCTGTATCTTTTCTTGTAGTTGCTTTGCCGTCATCGGCTCATGTTGGATGAGGCGAACATACTCACGATTCTCCCCGGTGCCCTGGGAGTTGTTGAGCGTATAGAGGTCATATTTTAGTTCCATCGTTATTATATATGTTAGTTGTTATTATTGTCTAAAAGTGATGCAAATATATATAATAATGTAATACCTTGTATATGATGATGCAAAGAATTAGGTTTATTTAAACTTTGACGGTCGCCAATAGACCAGTTGGCGACCACCACGTGATGACTTGACGACCGTCAGCAGAACAGATGGCGGTCGCCAAACCATCGCAAGAAAAGGGTTCTTGCATCATAAGAACTAAGTCTTTGCATCATAAGAACTAAGTCTTTACATCATAATACCTGTTTCTTTGCATCTTTTATCCGATATTCCTTGGTTGTTTCCAAAAATAATCTTACCTTTGTCAGCATATTCATCGTAATAATAAGAAAAAGAGAAAAATATGAAGAAGATATTAAATCCATATTTGAATAAGGAGGGGTACAACTGCGTATGCTGTTCTCCCAACAATCCCATCGGATTGCATCTGGAGTTTTGGGAAGATGGCGATGATGTGCTAACTATCTGGCATCCTAGCGAAAACTACCAGGGATGGGTGAACACATTGCATGGCGGAGTCATCGGTATGCTGATGGACGAAGTGGCTGGTTGGGTCATCAACCGAAAACTACAGACCACTGGCGTAACGATGCAACTCAACGTGAAGTACAAGAAGCCTGTGATGACCACCGATTCGCAGATTACCATTCGTGGGCATATCACCAACCAACGTCGCAACATCGTGACCATCCAGCTTTCGCTCGAAAACTCGAAGGGGGAGGTTTGCGATGAGGCTGAGGCTATCTATTATACTTTTGGCGAAGACAAAGCCAAGGAAATGGGATTTGATGGTTGTAAGGTTGAAGGTGAGGAATAATATCCTTCATCAAAAGTCGTTGCTATTCAGATGAATAGATGAAAAAGTGAAGGAACTTTCAAGTTTCTTTTCAAAAACAAATATAGAATCAGTCGGAAATATTTGGTGGTTCCAATATAAAGTTGTATTTTTGCAGAATAAGATTACGGATTAAGCAATAAACATCATGGAGCAGAACAAAATCAAGGAAATACCATACGGCGTATCAGATTTCTACATCGTGAGAAGAGACAATCTCTACTATGTCGATAAGACGATGTATTTGCCTAAGTTGGAGGCTCAGGCTCGCAACCTGTTTTTCATTCGCCCTCGCCGTTTCGGTAAGAGCGTGTTCATCAGTATGCTCCATGCCTACTATGACATTCTCAACAAGGACAAGTTCCAAGACTTGTTTGGCGACCTATGGATAGGCCAGCATCCTACGCCCTTGCAAGGAAAGTTTCAAGTGCTTTACCTTGATTTCTCGCAGGTGGGAGGTGATATTGAAAAACTGGAAGAGCGATTCAATTTCTTCCTTGGGGTCGAATTGGATGGGTTCGTGCGCAATTATCATGAGTTTTATCCAGAGGAAACCATCAAGAAAGTGAGGGAAACAGAGGATGCCGTTGGTAAATTTGCCATCATCATAAACGAGGCGAAATACCACAAATATCCTCTCTATCTCATCATCGACGAATACGACAACTTCACCAACACCGTGCTCAACGAACAAGGGGAGAAGGTGTATTGGGCCATCACGCATGCCGAAGGTTTCTACCGTGACATCTTCAAGAAGTTCAAGGGCAACTTTGAACGAATCTTTATCACGGGTGTCAGTCCTGTGACCTTGGATGACGTGACCAGTGGCTTCAATATCGGTTGGCATATTTCCACCAAGGAGGAATTCAACCAGATGTTGGGCTTCTCAACAGAGGATGTACGCGATATTTTTACATATTATAGAGATAATGGCTTGATACGCCCGGACAGCGACATCGAGGCCATCATCAATGATATGAAACCTTGGTACGACAACTATTGCTTTGCCAAGGGAGCGTTGGAAACTCAAAGCCGAGTTTTTAATTGCGACATGGTGCTCTATTATCTTCGCAACTACATGAACAGGGGCGAGGCACCAGAGGAGATGATAGACCCGAACACAAAGACCGACTACAACAAGATGCGCAAGCTCATCCAGCTCGACAAATTGGATGGCGATCGTAAGGGTGTCATTGAGAGAATAGCCGAGACAGGCGAGATTATTACTCGTATAGAGGAGACTTTCCCTGCCAGTCAGATTACTGACCCAGAGATATTTCCGAGCTTGTTGTTCTATTATGGCATGTTGACCATCAAGGGTACTCGTGGCGATAAGCTGATATTGGGCATTCCGAACAACAATGTCCGCAAGCAATATTATGGCTATCTGAAGGAAATTTTCGAGGAGAAGGCAACGCTGAGTGTGAACAAGCTCACCGATTATTATTATGACATGGCATACGACGGCAAGTGGCGAGAGGGGTTGACCTTCTTGGCTGATAGTTATGCCAACGTCTCGTCTGTTCGTGATGGCATCGAGGCTGAGCGCAACCTGCAAGGTTTCTTCATGGCTTATCTCAACCTCAATAATTACTATTATACAGCGCCAGAGCTGGAGTTGAACCATGGTTATTGCGACTTCTTCCTCTTGCCCGACTTGACGCATTATCCTACGAAGCACAGCTACATCCTGGAGTTGAAACTGATTCCGAAGAAGGAGAAGGGAATGACGAAGAAAGTGCATGAGGGACTGATAGCCCAGCAATGGGAGGAAGCCACGAAGCAAATCAAGCAATATTCCGAGGCACCGAGGGTTGAGGCATTGCGCCAAGGCACCCAGTTGCATCGCGTCATCATGCAGTTTGATGGTTGGAAACTGTATCGGATGGATGAGGTGTAGTTACTTCGGCATGAAACTCAGGGACAAGTATCCTTTCCCGAAGGAATAGGTAATGTAAATATTGAAAGGAAAAATAATGGAAACATTCAATGAAGTAATATCTGGCAATCAACTGGTATTGGTTGATTTCTTTGCGACATGGTGCCAGCCATGCAAAATGATGCACCCGATATTGGAAGACTTGAAGAAGACGGTGGGCGACAAGCTTCGCATCATCAAGGTGGATGTGGATGCTCACAACGATGTGGCTTCCCAATACGACATCCGCTCCGTCCCGACATTGATGCTCTTCCGCAATGGGGAAGTATTGTATCGGGAGAGTGGAGCTATGTCGAAGGCCGACTTGATGGCGTTGCTCGATCCGTTTATGTAGATCAGCTTCCATATAGCCTTCCTTTTTTGATGGAAAGGGAAGGCTTAAATCATAATCGGAATCACTTCCTCCTCATCGGGCCAGTGCGGCAAGTAGAGTAATGGTCGGGGTGTTCCGCCTAATCCCGACCAGTCTATTCTCTTTACATAGTCGAAGTCTGGAGGACCGAAGTCGAAGCTTCTGCCATAGAGCACGATGGCTCCTCTGCCCTCGTCTATTTTCCAAAGTCCTCCGCCGTAGGTGCATTGCTCTCCTGGGGCAAGCATATCGCGGTGGAGATATACATGTCCGAACTTTAGTACGCCGTCTCGATTGATAATGAATTTCTGAAACATCTTATCTTATTATTCTTTTCTTATTTTTGTTCCTTTGAGATGTGCTAATTTAAGGCAAATGTACGTTTAAATTTTTGAACATCCAAAGTTGGGGGCATTTTTTTATGGAATATTAGTACTATGAGATGGCGGCTTGTATGATAAGACGATATAAATGATTATTTGTGTAGTTCATTCGGGATTTACTGCAAATTTACAGTAAATCCCGAATAGAGTTGCTTTGAATGTAGTCAAAGTAAGTTGGATGAGTAGATTGAAAACCATTTTTATTTTATTGTATATCAGTTGGATATTAGCTAATAAATGTTATATTTTTGTATGATGTTACGATAAAATATCGCTCTATCCGAAATTTATTGTAAATTTGCAGTAAATTCCGAATAGAAGGTTATGGCAAAGTATGTAAATAGACAAGTTTATCTGCAAAAATTGATTAATCGGCGAGACAATGGTGAAGTGAAAATCATCACGGGTACACGTCGATGTGGAAAGTCGTGGCTTCTCAAAAAGGTGTATAGAGACTATTTGCTGGGGCAAGGTGTGTCGAAGGAGAATATCTTGATAGTGTCTTTTGATATGGATGAAGACATTGATGGGAAAGATCTGACCGACCCGATAGTTCTCAAGAATCATCTATATTCCCAAATAACCGATGAGGATGCAAACTATTATGTCTTTCTTGATGAGATTCAAATGGTGGAGGGATTTGAAAGAATAGTGAATGGATTGAATGCTCGTGACAATGTAGATGTCTATATCACGGGGAGCAACTCTAAGTTTCTTTCAAGCGACATCAATACCATATTTCGTGGGCGTGGCGATGAGGTGAGAGTCTATCCCTTTTCTTTCAAGGAATTCTGTACTGATAGAACAGAACCAGTCAATGAACTTTGGAAGGAATATTATACCTATGGAGGAATGCCTGCCCTTAGAAATCAACCCACTCCTGAGCAGAAGGTAAGCTATCTGCAACGCCTTTGGCAGAAAACTTATCTGGATGACGTAGTAGAGAGAAATGGCATCAAGAATCGTATGGCATTGGAGAGTTTGGTGGATTCTCTGTGCTCGTCGATTGGTTCACTAACCAATCCTACAAAGATAAAAAATACTTTGGAGAGTGTGCAACATGTAAAGCTGGACGCAGAAACAGTTTCTTCTTATATGCAAAGTTTGGAGAACGCTTTCCTCTTTGAGGGCTCTCGCCGTTACAATGTGAAGGGGCGGAAGTATTACGAGAGCATCAAGAAGTATTATGTGGTGGATGTTGGTTTGCGTAATGCTCGTCTCAACTTTCGCCAACAAGAGGTTACGCATATCATGGAAAATGTCATCTACAATGAGTTGCGAATCCGTGGTTATGTGGTGGATGTAGGAGTAGTGGAAAGCCGAGTGATGCGAGACGGCAAGAGTACTTATCAGCAGTTGGAGATAGATTTCATAGCCACGAATGGGCTTGATAAGTATTACATCCAGTCGGCGTATGCCTTGCCTACGGAAGAAAAGCGTGAACAAGAACTTGCCTCGCTAAAGAAAATAGACGACTCCTTCCGCAAGATAGTTATCGTAGGCGATGACATCGCCACGTATATGGATGAGAATGGCTATATCTTCATGGGATTGTTCCAGTTCTTGCAGAACGAGAAGGTGATAGAGTAATAATTGATTGAGGTAGCTAAAGAACAAATAACGTAATAAAGATAATCGTATGAAGAAATTGACATATTTGCTTATGGCGGCAATGATGCTGACCTTGGGCAGCTGCAAGGAGAATTACTCGCAAGGCGAGAAGGTGGGCAACTTGATAGAGTTTACCAAGA
>ERZ808259.785-NODE-785-length-10831-cov-3.057535_pt1 | contig 10831 bp, 10 predicted proteins | sample MGYA00521279_ERZ808259 | MGnify/ENA primary metagenome ERZ808259 (study PRJEB31516, sample SAMN03275586) | gut metagenome | biome: mammalia-associated habitat; material: feces | host: Papio cynocephalus | place: Kenya | collected 2012-07-27 ... | reverse complement strand
GTCCGCGTCCTGCACCACGCACGGTATCAAGCCGTTTCCGTCAAATTTAAGGTTATTTAAGTCAAACACGTTTCGTTTCTCCTTGATTTACAATCTCACGGGTATTCCCGCCGCTTTCAGCGTTTCCTTGACTTCGCGGACGGTGGTTTTGCCCTCGTGGAAAATGCCCGCCGCGAGCGCCGCGTCCACGCCCGCTATCCCGAACGCTTTCAAAAAGTCGGTCGGTTTTCCCGCGCCGCCCGAAGCAACTATCGGCACGCGGCACGCCGCCGCGAACGCCGACAGCATTTCTTCGTCGAAGCCGCCGCGAACGCCGTCCGCGTCTATGCTGTTGACGACCAGTTCGCCGGCGCCGTTCTCCGCGCCGCGCCGAGCGAACTCCACCGCGTCCAAGCCCGTGTTCTCTCTGCCGCCGCGAGCGAACAGTGTGAATCTGCCGTCCACCCTTTTTACGTCCAGCGACAGCACCACGCATTGACTGCCGTACTTGTCCGCCGCCCGCGCGATAAGGTCGGGGTCGCGGATAGCGCCCGAGTTCACGCTCACTTTGTCCGCGCCGGCTTTGAGCGCCCTGTCGAAGTCCGCCACCGAAGCGACGCCGCCGCCCACGGTGAGCGGTATGAACACCTCGCGGGCTACCGCCTCGAGTACGCTCGTAAACAGTTTTCTACCCTCGCTCGACGCGGTTATGTCGTAGAACACCAGTTCGTCCGCGCCGCCCGCCGAGTACCGCCGCGCCAGTTCCACCGGGTCGCCGACCTCTCTTATTCCTTCGAAATTAACGCCTTTTACGACCTTGCCGTCGCGAACGTCCAGACAAGGCACTATGCGCTTGGTCAGCATTTTTCACCGTCCTTTGCGGCGATAAGGCACTGTTTCAGCGTGATTTTGCCCTCGTAAAGCGCTTTCCCGACGATAGCGCCGCTCGCGCCCGCCGCGCGTAAGTTTTCGATATCTTCCGTCGTCGTCACGCCGCCCGAAGCGATTATATCCGTTTCGCCGCGGGTCACGCCGACCAGTTTTTTATACTCGCCCGCGTCGATCCCCGACAGCATGCCGTCGCGGCTTATGTCGGTATAAATCAGCGTTTTCAGTCCCGCCGCCGAAAACTCCGCCGCAAGCCGCAAATACTCGTCGCCGCGATCTTCGCCGCCGCGCTCGAGCCAGCCCGCGAGCATAACCGCGCCGTTTTTCGCGTCCACTCCGACGGCTATTTTCTCGCCGTACTTTTCTATCATGTTTTCGGTGAACGCGCGGTTTCTTACCGCCGCCGTGCCTAAAATCACGCGGCTTACGCCCGCGCCCAGATAACGCTTTATCGTTTCTTCAGTTCTTATCCCGCCGCCGATCTCCACTTTCAGCCCGCTCGTCGCCGCGATCGCCGCCACCGCCGCGAAGTTTTTCGGCTCACCCGCTTTCGCGCCGTCGAGGTCGACCGCGTGCAGCCACTCCGCGCCGCCGTGCCGAAACTCCGAAGCCACGCTCGCGGGGTCGGTCGAGTACGTCTTTACTTTGCCGTAGTCGCCTTGCGTAAGGCGCACCGCCGTGCCGTCTATCAGGTCTATCGCGGGTAAAATTATCATGGTTTTCTCCTTTTTTCGGGTAGTTCGTAAACGCGATACGATTTTATCGCAAACGCGCGGCAATAGTTATACGCGCGGTCGGTTACCTATACTCGCGGCTACGTTTACAAGCCTGCCGCCGAGGTTATTTTCTTTTCGTCACGAACGCGCCGAGAATTTTCAAGCCGACTTCGCCGCTCTTTTCGGGGTGAAACTGACAGCCTGCGACCGAGCCTGCCGCCGCTATCCCGGTGATTTCCGCGCCGTAGTCCGAAGTCGCCGCCGAGTACTCGCCCGCGGGCGCGTAGAACGAATGGACGTAATACACGTAGTCGCCGTCCGAAATATTTTCGGTCAGCGCGTGCGGCGCGGTTATTTTCAGCGAGTTCCAGCCGATCTCAGGCACTTTCAGCCCGAGCGCGCGCACCGTTTCGTCGTCCGCAAGCGGCAGAATATCGCCGCCGATAAGCCCCAGTCCTTTGGTTTCGCCGAACTCGAAACTGCGCTCGAACAGCAGTTGCATGCCGAGGCAAATGCCTAAGATTCTGCCGCCGCCGCGAGCGTAGTCGCGGATAAAGCGGTCGAGCCGCATGGCTTCGAGCCGCTCCATTGCGGGGCGGAACGCGCCCACTCCGGGCAGAACGATTTCGTCGCATGCGGCGAGTTCGCGTGGGTCTGCGGTGACTTTCGCTTCGCCGCCCGCGGCTTTTATTCCCGACGCGAGAGAGAACAGATTGCCCGCGCCGTAATCGATCACGCCGGTCATTACAGCACTCCTTTGGTGGACGGGATTTCGCCCGCGTGAGCCGGGTCGATAGCGACGGCGGCTTTGAGCGAGCGCGCCATGCCCTTGAACGCCGCTTCTATTATGTGGTGGCTGTCGTCGCCCGACAGTTGCACGAAGTGGTACGCGCCCGAACACTCGCGGGAAAAGCCCGCCCAGAATTCGCGGGCGAGTTCGGTGTCGAAGTCGCCTATCTTTTCCGCGGGGATCTGCAGGTTATAATTGAGCGCGGTGCGCCCCGACAGATCGACCGCCGTCAGTACGAGCGTAAGGTCCATGGGCATCGCCGTAGAGCCGTAGCGCGTAACGCCGCGCTTGTCGCCGAGCGCCGCGGTAAACGCTTTGCCCAGCGTTATCCCGGTATCCTCGACCGTGTGGTGAAAGTCGACTTCGCTGTCGCCCTTAGCTGTCACGGTAAGGTCGAAGCCGCCGTGCCGCGCGAACAGTTCGAGCATGTGTTTCATAAACCCGCAATCGGTCTTAATCTCCGATTTGCCGCTCCCGTCGAGATCGAGTTTAACTTCTATTTCCGTTTCGTTCGTCTTGCGTTTTATTGTGGCTGTACGCATAATTCGCTCCTTTTCGTGTGTATGGATAGTCCGTAATTTTTGCGGCAATCGCCTCTACTCCCCGCCGTAAATATCCCCGACGGCAAAAAGCAGGCGCTTGGTGGCGGTTTTGTCGCCGATACTGACCCGACAGAACGCCCGAAGCCGATCGGTATCGAAAAACCTGACCAGAATATCACGCTTTTTCAGTTCCTCGTAAAGCCGCCTGCCGTCCTCGTCCGGCGGCGAAACGAACAGAAAATTCGTCTTGCTTTTCAGTACCCGAAAGCCGAGTTTCCGCAGTCCGTCCGCCGTCTTTTCGCGTTCGGCGATAATTTTTCCGATGTTTTTGCGGAAGTATTTATCGTCGAGCATAAGCGCTTTGCCCATGGCGAGCGTGACGGAATTTATATTGTAAGGGTTAAGCGCGTTTCTCAGCCGTTCGAGATCGCGGGCGATATTTTCGGGCGCGAGAATATACCCGAGCCGCCCGCCCGCAAGCGAACGCGACTTCGAAAAAGTGCGCACGACCGCGACGTTTTTCGCCGATTTAATCAGCCCCGCCGAGGTTTCGCCGCCGAAATCGACGTACGCTTCGTCCACGACCACGAGCCGATTTTCGTCCGCCGCCGCGAGCGCCGCGATCTCGTCCGCGCCGAGCGCCATGCCCGTGGGAGCGTTCGGGTTCGCGATAAAGATCGTGCTTTTAATCCCCGCGTAATCGCCGATATCCGCCGTGAAGTCCGCTCTTAGCGGCACTTCCGTAATTTTCGTGCCGTAGTAGCCCGCAAGCACTTTGTAAAAGCCGTAGGTCACGTCGGGAAACGCCGCGCCGCCGTCCGTAAAGCCCGCGAATAGCAATGACAGACACTCGTCGCTGCCGTTGCCGAGCACGACGTTTTCGGGGCTTAGCCCGTGGTACGTCGCGATCGTCCGCCTTAGTTCCTCGCCTGTCGGGTCGGAGTAAAGATTGAGTTTCTTCATCGCTTCCGCGCCCGCTTTTACCGCCGACGGCGACGGCGGGTACGGGTTTTCGTTGGTATTTAGTTTAACGAGTCCTTTGACCCCGCGCGGCTGTTCGCCGGGAACGTATGGCGTAAGTGCGGAAAACCGCCCCGAAAAAAATCCGTCCGTCATAGGCTTTCCTCCGTTCGCGCCGTAACGCTGCGGGCGTGCGCCGAAAGCCCTTCGCGCTCGGCAAAGTCCGCTATCCTCGCGCCGTTTTTCGCGAGCGCTTCCCGCGAGTACTTTATGAAACTCGAGCGCTTGACGAAGTCGTCCACCCCGAGCGGCGAGGAAAACCGCGCCGTGCCGGAAGTGGGGAGCGTGTGATTTGGACCGGCGAAGTAGTCGCCGACCGGCTCGGGCGAATAGTCGCCTAAGAATACCGAACCCGCGTTGCGCACGCCGTCAAGCACGGACTCGGGGTCGAACGTAACGATCTCGAGGTGTTCGGGCGCGAGCGCGTCGGAAATTTCCGTAGCCTCGACGAGGCTTTTGACGACGATGATCTTGCCGTTGTTCTCTATCGAAGCCCGCGCCGTTTCCTCGCGCGGCAGTTCTCTCAATCGCTTTTCGATAAGTTCCGCTGTCTTTTCCGCGACTTTTTCGGAAGTCGTGACCAGCACCGCCGAAGCCATTTTGTCGTGTTCGGCTTGGGAAAGCATGTCGGCGGCGAGGTGGTCGGGGTTCGCCTTGCCGTCGGCGATTATCAGAATTTCGCTTGGACCCGCGAACATGTCGATGCCGACTTCGCCGGAAACGGCTTTTTTCGCCGCCGCGACGAACGCGTTCCCCGGTCCTACGATCTTGTCTACCCTTTTTATACTCTCGGTGCCGTAGGCAAGCGCGGCTATCGCCTGCGCTCCGCCCGCTTTGTATATCTCGCTCACGCCCGCTATCTTCGCCGCGACAAGAATTTCGGGCTTGATTTTGCCGTCCGCTCCGGGCGGCGTGGTCATCGCGATCTCTTTCACGCCCGCCACTACCGCCGGTATAACGTCCATAAGCACGGTCGAGGGATAAGCCGCAGTGCCGCCGGGAACGTACACGCCCGCGCGCCCTATCGGCAGTATGCGCTGACCGAGCCGCGTGCCGTCCGGGCGAGTATACGAAAACCCCTCGCGCTTTTGCTTCTCGTGGAATTCGCGGATATTCGCCGCCGCCTGCCGCAGAGTTTCGATAAAGTACTCGTCGGCGTTTCGGTACGCTTCGTCGATTTCCGCTTCGCTCACCCTGATATCGGTTATAACCGCGCCATCGAACTTTTCGGTGTAGTATTTCAGCGCTTCGTCGCCGCGGCTTCTCACCTCGGCGATGATTTCGCACGCCGCTTCCTCGGCTTTTTTAAGGTCGGGCAGATTGTTCCTTTTCAGTATTTCCTCGCGGGCTATTTCTCCCGCGCGATAAATCTTAATCATATTCTTTCTCCGTCTTCTTTCTCCGTCGCGCGGCTTATAATTCCGCTTCGATTTTCTCCGTAAGCCCGCGCATCTCCGCGGCTCGGAGGTTGTACGCGCTCTTGTTCGCGATCAGCCTTGCGCTGGATTCGGCGAAAATTTCCACCACGCCGAGGTCGTTCTCTCTCAGCGTTGCGCCCGTTTCCACGATGTCCACGATCACGTCGCTCATGCCGAGTATGGGCGCGAGTTCGATCGATCCGTTCAGTTTTATGATGTCGATCCGTCTGCCCTCTTCGGCGTAATGGCTTTTCGCGACATTCGGGTACTTGGTTGCCACCCTTAGCGGTTGCGAGGGATCGTCGCGCCAGCCGTTCTTCGCCGCCACCGCGATCTTGCAAGCGCCCACGCCGAGGTCAAGAATCTCGTACACGTCCGGGCTTTTTTCCATCAATACGTCCTTTCCGACCACGCCGAGATCCGCCGCGCCGCGCTCGACGTACACCGTTACGTCCGAGGGCTTGACGAGGATAAAACTCGCTTTGCCGTTGTCCGCTTCGAACACGAGCCGACGATTGTCGCCGCCGTAGTCGCGCGAACCGTAGCCGATTTTTTCGAACACCGAATAGACCTTGTCGCCCATTCGCCCTTTCGGTAACGCCACTCGTATCATAGCCCTTCTCCTTCGCTTCCGCGTCCGCACGCTGTAGCGCGCCCGCCGCTTGTCACCGCCTCGTCCGCTTTCGCCAACGCTTCCGCCACGCTCAAACCGCTTACGTTTATCGCCGTCGTTTTCGTCGGGGCTTCGGCTGTCAGCGCGCTCGCCGCGTCGAAATCCAGCGCGAACCCCACGGCTTTGCCGGACTTGCCCATGCGCCTGAGCATGTTGTCGTACCTGCCGCCGCGGATAACCGCTTTCGCCGCGCCGCGGGCGTAACCGCGGAACACCGCGCCGTTGTAGTACCGAAAATCGTCGATCAGCGAAAAGTCGACGCGGATCTTGTCGCCGTACCCGCACGCCGACAACGCTTCGGTCAGTTCCTTGAGTTCCCGCGCCGCGCGCTCCGCTTCCGCGTTGCCGCGCACTATCGGTGCTACCGCGCTCAACGCCGCTTTCGGCTCGCCCTCCACCGCCGCCAGCGCAAGCAGTCCGTCCGCGTTTTCCGCGCTCGATCCTGCTTTTTTCAGCAGTTTTTTCAGCTCGTGGAACGCCTTCCGACGGATATAACCAAGCGCTTTTACGAGATCGTCGTCCGATAATTTCAGAGGTTTCAAAAACGCTTCCGCCGCGTCCATATTGCCCACCGCAAGCACGCAATCGCCGCCGAGCAGTTCCAGCGTTTTCACCGCGAGCGCCGCTATTTCGCACTCGGGGTAAAGATCCTCGCCGCCGACGTACTCCGCGCCGATCTGGCGAAGGTCGCGATACTCGCCGTCCGAATCGCGCCGGAACACGCTCTCGTCGTAAAAATACTTGCGCGTCTTGCCGTCCTGCGGCAGGTCGTTTATTATCGACAGCGTTACGTCAGGGCGCAACGCCAGCAACTTGCCGCCCGCGTCCGTCAGCGTGATTATCGTGTCGCCGTCTACGTAGTCCTTGTTCTTGCGATATACTTCGTACGACTCGAACCGCGCCGGTCTGTACCGCTCGTAACCGTAACCGTAAAACAGCCCCGTCACGCTCGCCCTCAATATGCCTTCTTTATCGTTCGTCATTATCGTTTCTCCTTGTCCGCGATTATCTCAGCTTCGCCCGACAGTCCGCTTTTATCCGCAACCGCCCCGCGTTCCCGCCGCGGGTGCTCGTCACCGTCACAGCTACTTGCACCGCGGGCACTTGTCGGACGATTACAATTCCGACCTTTTCCGCCGCAAAACCTCGTATTTTTCGGCACTTTACTTCTTTATCGTAATAAAGTGTAAAGCGATTATATCATACTTTTCCCTCGCGGTCAACGAATTTAACGCGGAAAAACAAGAAAATTTATACGCATTGCCATGATTACCGTTCGTTATGACGTCGGACGAACGAAAAGTGCGCGGTATTGTTTAATTAGACCTTTTTATAGGGATAAATTATCCGCTTGCTGTCTGGGATTCCACGCCTATCGCGATTAGCCCTACTATCCATGGCAAATAGCGATAGGCTCTGAATGACGAGGTAAAACGGCTACGCGTTCGATTTTTAGATAAATGCGGCTACGCCTAGATCCTTCGACTTCGCTGTCGCTCCGCTCAGGATGACGTAAGGATGGAGTTAACAGTTTGATGTCGGAGATCCTCACGGTCGCGGAACGCCGCTCCCTCAGGAAGACGGCAGGACGAACGGGAACTGCACGTTATAATTTTCAATATAATACACCACCGCATTAGTCACGCGATACACTTGCTATTCCCAATTCTCGACTTTAAAAGAGTTGCGGGGGTCTGGGGACACAATCGATAGTGTCCCCAGCGACTTTTTTGATACTTTTTTCTTCGCTTGAAAAAAGTATACACTGCACTCGCTGTCGCAAGTACAGTGCCACCATTTACAGTAAATTAACTACCAAAATTTAAATTAAATAATAAATATCCTTATAAAAAATTCGGGTTATAGGCGGCGAATTCGCGCTCCTAAACTTTAATCTCTTCGGTACTGTTCTCGCGCTCGTGAAGCGTGCGTTTTAGTACGACAAGAAACAGCGCGGTCGCGGTAAGCCCGCTTGCCACGTCCATGATCGGCTCGCCGTAGAACGCGGCGAAACTGCCGAGGAAAAGCGGAAGCACGGCGGTAAGCGTGATCGTCAGAATTTTACGGAACAGCGAAAGGAAAGTTGCCGCGCCGATCTTGCCGAGCGCTACGAGCATATCCACGCCGACGTACTGCATGGACAGCACGATTATGCCGGCGGTATACACGCGCATGCCCTTGACGGCGACGGCGGTGACTTCGGGGTTTTCGGTAAAGATCCTGACGAAGTACTGCGGCAAGAACTGCGAAACCGCCGCCATCGTGACGGTAAAGCAGAACATGACTATAATCGCGTCGCGCACGGCAGCACGCACCCGCACGCTGTTTCTCGCGCCGTAATTATAACTCACTACGGGCTGGCAAGCCATCGTAAGCCCGCCCATCGGCATAAGTATCAATTGCATATAACTGACGACGATCGTCGCCGCGGCAACGTAAATATCGCCCTGCGCCCCGCCCGTTTTCTGCAGAACGGAATTGAGTACGATGGTAAGCACGCTGTCCGTCGCGATTATGATAAACGGCGAGAACCCCAGCCGCATAACGCGCATCATCAGTTTCCACGACAGCCGCTGAAGTTTCAGCCGCACTTCGAGCCGCTTGGAAAGCGCAAGGAACAGCACCGCCCACAGCGCGGACAGGAACTGCGAAATCACGGTCGCGACCGCCGCGCCCTTCACTCCCATGCCGAACGTGAAAATGAACAGCGGGTCAAGTACGACGTTGGTCACCGCGCCTATCACCACGGTCAGCATCGCAACGCCCGAAAAGCCCTGCGCGGTTATGAAACTGTTAAGCCCCACGGACAACAGCGCGAACACGCTTCCGAGGACGTAAATCGTCATATAATCGTTCGAATACACGATCGAATCGTTGCTCGCGCCGAACGCGAACAGCAGTTGCCGCTTGAAAATCAGAAAGCCCGCGGTCAATATTGCCGAAATCGCCACGAGCATTACGAAGCAATTAAAAAGTATGCGCTCGCCGGACTTGCGGTCGCCCTCGCCCATTTTCATGGCGAGCAGCGGCGCGCCGCCCAAGCCCATAAGGTAACTGAACGACGTTATCAGCGTGACGATCGGACCGCATACGCCTACACCCGCCAGCGCAAGATCGCCGTCGGGCATTTTGCTTATGAAAATCCTGTCGACTATGCTGTACAACACGTTCACCAGTTGCGCGAGCATCGACGGAATCACAAGCCGCAGTATCAGCGGAAACATTTTGTCTTTTCCGAGGTCGTTCGTTCTTTTCATACGTTCTTCGTTTCTTCCGTCAGTAAGCGGTAGTTCCGCAACCGTCCGGTCGCGCTTTCGCGCCGCGCGGCGTTTTCCGAAACCACTTATATGATACCGCTTTACGCGAAAAAACGCAACGGAATTAACCGCCGCGTTTTGCCGCTTTGTGTGAAAATTCTATGATATTTCGCCAGAAATCACCGAAAATTTATGCAAATAAAGTAAATTCGGTGTGATTTCAGGTAATTTTTACCGTTGACGGTCGCGCGGCGCATTACTAAAACCGAGCCGCCCCAATACGCGGCGGGCGCAGTCAGTCGCGAGGGCGCGCCGCGACTTCGCTCGCAAGAAATTCGTTAAAGCGCGAGTACTCCGCGGCAGAGATTTCGCCGGGATAAGCGAGTATTTTCAGTTCGAGTTCCGCGTCGTCCGGGCGATACTTCGCCTGAATATGGCGGTACGGGTTCATAACGAAACCGTTGCGGCGATAGAACGCGTAACGGCGCTCGGAAATTTCGTCGACGGGCGGATCGATTTCCAAGATTATCGGCTTGTTCGCGCGGGCTTTCAGTAACCCGAGCGCCTCCGTCGCTTTACCGCGATTGCGCTTTTCGGGCAGTATCGCGAAATGCTCGAGGTAGACGAACCCGGGCGTTTCCCAGTAAGTCATTATGCCGTCGAGTTCGCCGCCGTCGGTGATAAGACAGTAGCGGAACGCCGGGTTTGCCATGGCGCGGGTTTGCTCCTCCACGTCGCGCTTTTCGATGCGCGGAAACGCCGCTTCGTACAGCGCTTGCGCCGCTTCGAAGTGCTTTTTATTCTTTTCGGACAATACTTCCAGTTTCATTTACGTTCCTCTCGTGGCGTTTTAGCCGAATCGGCGGCTGATTGAAAAGCATACGGGCAAAATCGCGACGCCCGGCACGCGGAGTTTTCCGCAATTATGCGTCTTTACCAAAAATCGCGCGGCGCAAATATAATATGTCCTTAAACTACTTTACGCAAACGGCGCAAAGTCCGGCAAAATCGCTTAAACGACTTTGTTCGAAAACGCTCGGCGCGAGTAAACCGTTTTAGCTAAGGTCGCGAAATTCAGTATATTGTATCACGTTTTCCGCGAACTTGCAACCAAAAACGCTCCGACGCAAAACGCCGATCTTTCCGCGCAAGAACGGTTTTCCCCACGAATCGGAATCGCAATGCGCGCCAAAACCGTTTGCTCACGCACTGCAACTCCAGCACTTTCGAATAGTATTCTACCCCGGCATGCGGCGCGGAAACAAACTACTTTCGGAAATTCCCGCAAAACGCTGGACAAATCGCGCTGTATCTGTTATAATAGTTCAGCGACTGTGGAGAGATGTCAGAGCGGTCGAATGTGCTCGCTTGGAAAGCGGGTATACCGAAAGGTATCGCAGGTTCAAATCCTGTTCTCTCCGCCAAGTGAAACTCGTTTGAACCCATAAGGTTCAGGCGAGTTTTGTTTTATAGCTTCGAGGTCATCAACCGTTTCCAAATCTTTCACTTGTCTCCTCGTAAGTTTCTTCGTTTCTCTGTCGTTTGAGT
>ERZ808259.780-NODE-780-length-10852-cov-3.601649_pt1 | contig 10852 bp, 9 predicted proteins | sample MGYA00521279_ERZ808259 | MGnify/ENA primary metagenome ERZ808259 (study PRJEB31516, sample SAMN03275586) | gut metagenome | biome: mammalia-associated habitat; material: feces | host: Papio cynocephalus | place: Kenya | collected 2012-07-27 ... | reverse complement strand
GTAAACGGCTTGCCGCCGCAGTCAAAGACCGCCGTAACGGTTTCATACTCCTGCGGCGCAGCAACGGCGCACAGCAGCTTGCAGCAGACAAGGGACATCAGCTTCTTTTCGCTCTCCGGCAGTCCGTCAAAGCCGTTGCCTGCAAAGGCCGCCGTGGGGATAATCGCGTGGTGGTCGGAAACCTTGGCGCTGTTGATGACGCGCCCGATCTCCGGCGTAAGCTCTGCGCCCTGCATAAAGGGAAGCACGGGCAGCAGCGACGCAACAAGGTCGGTTGCCGTCTGCGCCATATCCTCGGTGAGATAGTTGCTGTCGGTGCGGGGATAGGTCAGGAAACGCTTTTCATACAGGCTTTGAGCATAGTCAAGGGTCTGCTTGGCGGTAAAGCCATAAACGCGGTTGGCTTCCCGCTGCAACAAGGTAAGGTCAAAGAGCTTCGGCGGCAGCGCAGTTTTCTTCTCCTTTTTGAGAGAAACACAAACGGCCTGCGACGCTTCGCAAGCCGTTCTCAGCGCATCCGCAGCGGCAGCGTCGGAAATACGTTCACTTTCCGCGTCCACGCCGCCGTAGCCGATATGTACGATGTGGTATTTCTCCTTGTGGAACATCGTAATTTTTCCGTCGCGCTCCACCAGCAGATTCAGCGTAGGCGACAGCACCCGTCCCACATTCAGGGTCTTGTGATACAGCACGGAGAAAAGCCGCGTCGCATTGATGCCCACAAGCCAGTCTGCCCGCGCACGGCACAGCGCCGATTGATACAGCGCGTCGTATTCCGTTCCAGCTCTGCGTCCAGCAAAGCCCTCGCGGATGGCGCAGTCCTCCATTGAGGAAATCCAAAGGCGGGAAAAGGGCTTCGTGCATCCGGCCTGTTCATAGACAAAGCGGAAAATCAGCTCACCCTCGCGCCCGGCGTCACAGCCGTTCACCACCTCGGAAACGTCGCTGCGGTGCAGCAGCTCTTTCAGAACGGCAAGCTGCTTTCCCTTGCCGGGAGTAGGGGCATATTTCCATGTCTGCGGCAGAATGGGAAGATCCTCATAGCGCCACTTTTTGTATCGCTCGTCATAGCTGCCCGCGTCTGCCATGCTGATAAGATGCCCAATGCACCACGACACCAGCAGCCCGTCGCCGGAAAAATACCCGTCCTTTTGCTCCGCAGCACCCAGCGCAAGGGCAACGGTCTTTGCCACGGAGGGCTTTTCACAAATAATCAAAACGCTCATTCTTCATTCTCCTGTTCATCGGGATCGCTGGCGCTGTCTGCGTCCTCATCATCCCCGTATTCTTCGGCTTCATCATCCTCGTCAAAATCGAACTCATCCAGCTCGTCGCCGCCCTTGACGCTGGATTTCGGCTTACGCAGCTTGAAGTACCACAGCACACCGCCGCTACCCGCAGCAAGGATCAGCACAATAATTAGGATGCCGCCCGCATTGTTTTTCTTCTCCGGTGTCGCTTCCTTTCCGGCACAATTCGTCATATCCGTTTTGCAGAGGGCGCAGTTCGTATTGACCTTGCCAGCGGTACATTTTTCAGCGCAGGAGCAGACAACGGGCGTATTTTGGCTGTCGTCCTCCAACAGCGCCATCAGGTCGGCTTCGTCTACGGGATTCAAGAAATATGTCTGATAGCGTTCTTCTTCCTCGTCCAGCAGCTTGTCATAGTCGATGACGATATACAGCGTATGCCCATTTCGGGTTTCCACGGTGATAAACTGCTTATTGGTGTGTTTATCATAGAGAAGATCGCGGGTCGCGGCGATGCCATCCTCGGTGAACGGAGCGCCGGGGACAATCGTGGTGTCCTCCGGCTGCGGTTCCTCCTGCCACGTTTCGGGCGGCAGCTCGTCATCGTAGTAGTCGCCGCCGTCTGCATACGCAACGGTGGCAAAGGCCGTCATGCACAGCACCGCGCAGAGCAGCGCGGCGAATACAGAGCGAAAACGCTTATTCCTCGTCATCGGTCATGTCCTCCTGTTCGTGATAGGCGGTTTCCACGGGCGGCGCGTCGTTGCCGCCGCCGCGCAGGAAGTTCATCAGCTCGTCACGGCTCATGCACATAGAGCGGACAAGATTAACGATTTCAAAGTTTTCCTGCTCGGTGCGTTGGGCTTCCAGCTCTTTCAGTCTGTTTTGGTACTCGGTGATTTTGCCGCGGGTCTTTTCGATCTCACGGTCAATGCGGTCAATTTTGCTCATAGCCATAGATTAGCAGCTCCTTTCATTCAACTGCTTTTCGTAGCGGTATTTCATTTGTGCCGGATAGAGCGGCTGGGCAGGACGGCGGCTGCCTGTCCATGCCTTGCCGCCCGCAAGTCCGGCGTTCGTCCAGCCTGCGGCGCGTAGGCTCGCACCGCTTTCGGTGTCCAAGGTGTAGGTAATGATTTTACGGTAGCCCATCGCCCGCGCAGCCCGTGCCGCTGCCGCATAGAGGATGCTGCAAGCGTTCTTCGTGCCATCGCTGCATAGGCGGTTGACCTCCAGCGTAAAGCCGTCGTCCAAATAGCGGCTCACAGGCCGTCCCACAATGGCAACGGCGCAAAGCCGCCCATTTTCAGAACAGCCAATGGAAAACTTGTGTCCGGCGACGGGCTTGTGGTGGCGGTGATGCTGCCGCACAAACTCGTTCGCCTGCGCAAGAGAAACAGGGATCAGCGTCAGCATAGCCGCCCTCCTTAGTTGTACGGCGGTCTGGCATAGGCGTAGAAATGCGCCTGCCAATAGCTGCTGTTCAGGTTGGAATAGGAGATCGGATCTCCGCAATGGATCATCATGGAATTGCCGACGTAGATTCCCACATGGCTAACGCCCGGAGTATCGTATGTCCCGACGAAAAACACGAGGTCGCCCGGCTGCGGGTTGGAAACAGGGGTGGAAATGTTGTAAAGTCCCTGTGCGCCCAGTCTGCCCGTATTGCACACGCCGCTGTTTGTCAGCACCCAGCTCACGAAGCCGGAGCAGTCAAAGGAGGTGGACGGGCTGCTGCCGCCCCACACATAGGGGTACCCTAAATATTTTTCGGCTTCTGTGATAACGGCGGCAAAGGTTTCGTCCTCCATTGCAGAGGGCGGGATCTCATATCCCTCTGGGCGGTTTGTGATGTACTTGGGGATATACTCGCTATCCCCGAACAGCTCCGGCTTGTTGCCCAGCACCGACATATACAGCGCATATTTGGACAGCGTTTCTTCGTCCATGATATAAACGGGGATATGCGAGAGATTGAAGTTTTCCAGCTCGACGGTGCAGATGTAGTAGTTATACGGAACTTCTACCTCGTACTCGTTGCCCGCACTGTCTGTCCGGGTAACGGTGCGGTAGCGCACCTCGGTCACGACGGTTTCTGTGAGAATATATTGCTTTTCAAAGAGCATTTGCAGCGTCCCCTGCACCTCGCTTGCCGTCCATGCGCCGTCATGTAGCGCGGAGAGGATCGATGCCAGGACATAGGGATCGTGCTTGATCTCGTCAAGGTCATAGTGGTATTCGTCGTAATCATGGGTGCGTTCATAGGTGTCGAGATATTCTTGCAGCTCGGCTTCCAGCGCACAGTAGGCGGCTTCGGCGGCAAGAATGTCCGCGTCCTCCGACTGATAGCTGGATGCCGCCACACCGCCGCCAGCCGCGCCCACCAGCGCAGAGCAGGATTGCAGCCCGCCGATCAGCATGACAATCAGCAGGAAACCAGCCAGAACGACCAGCACACCTTTCCAATGGCGGGCAACGAACTCCGCTGCTTCCTTTGCCTTTTCTGCCGCTTTTTTCGCTGCCGTCGCGGTGGCTTCTGCGGTTTTCTCGGCGCTTTTGGCGGTAGCCTGTGCGGTACTGCCCGCAGTCTTTGCCGTTCTTGCAGCCTTGGCATACTCACGCTTTAGACGCTGCTTCTGGAAAAAGCGATTAAGCGGATTGCCGGAGAGCATTTCAGGGTTATCATGCAGCGCCTTTTGGTAGAGATATTCTGCATTGGCATTTACGGCTTTACGCTCGGCCTTTTCCGCAGCGCGGTAGGGGTTCAGCTTGCGGTGACGGCGCTCCCAGCGAATTGCACCGCCTGCGCCATGCTCGGCAAGTTCTTCGGCTTTGTGCCCACTTTCCACGCCGACGTTTTCATGCTCGACCTCATGGATTTTTCCGTGCGCCTGTACTGCGACCTCCCGCAGCGGACGGCCTAACGGATTCGGTTTCAGCTTGGGCGGGGACTTATCCACGGTATCAAAGCGCAGCTTGGCCTTGGCTGTGCCGCTGGCTTCATCAAAGACACGCTCCTTGCGCAGCACCCGTTTCTTGGGGATCGCTGCCTGCGCCGCATCCAGCTTGTCGGCGGCCTTTTCCGCACGGTGGATATGCTTGTGCAGCTCCGGCGCGGCGCGTTCTTCCTCGGAAAACTGCAAACGAGATGCAGAATACCGCTGCTGCGCCGCATCGCGGGACATCCGCGCCGTCTGACGCGCCTTGTGTGCGTCATGCTCTGCGGCCGCACGGTCAAAGAGCTTTTCCGCTGTACCGCCCGGCGCGGCGGACGTTGGAATGTCCTGCGGAAGATGGGAAACGGGGCTGCCGCCCTGCGGCTGAAACGGCTCGGCGCTTGGCTGCTGCGGTTTTGGCTGCTCCTTTTCCGGCTCTTTTTGCTCCTGTGGGCGAAGCTGCCGCCCGTGCTTGGGGGCATCCTCTGCCGGATTCATAGGCGCGTCGCGTTTTCCCATCTGGACAGGCTGCCCATCCGGGGAAAGCTGCTTCTCCGCGTCACGCTCGGAAATATGGATTTCTTCACCCGTGGTCTGATTGTCCAGCACCGCGCCGTCGCGGGTCATGCGCTGGGTGAACTTATCGCGGGGCTTAAATTCTTTCAATGGGTATCACCTCCGATCCGTTCCCGTGCAAGGGAACAAAACTCCGTGTTCAGTTCAATGCCGATGTAATGCCTGCCGTGCCGCTTTGCCGCAAGCCCCGTCGTGCCGCTGCCCATGAACGGGTCAAGGACAATGCCGCCCTTTGGACAGCCTGCCAGAATACAGGTTTCCGCCAGCAGGGGCGGATAGGCAGCAAAATGCCCGCCCTTGTAAGGCACGGTGTTGATAAACCACACATCGCGCTTTGCCCGGACGGGTGAGATCATGTCGTCGGTGATGCTGCCTTTTTCCCTCGGCTTATTGATATTCTGTGTCTGCGGCTGTCCCGGCACGGGAGCGGAGTATTTGCCCACGCCGCGCCCCGCTTTTTTGCGCAGGGCGGTCGTGGGGGCAATGGGTTCGGCAATGGCAAGCCAGTCATAGAAATAACGCCTGCTCTTGGTGAGCATAAAAATATGCTCATGGCTGCGGGTGCAGCGGTCTTTGGTACTCTCTCCGGCATGGGGTTTCCCTTTGCCCAAATCACGTCATTGCGCAGATACCAGCCGTCGGCACGGAGCGCAAAGGCCAGCATCCACGGAATCCCGATCATGTCCTTTTGCTTGCAGCCCCGCACCGCTTGGCAGAGAGAAATGTTCTGCCCGTTGCGTCCCTGCGGATATTTGGGGTCGCGGGCATCGCCCTTGCTGCCTGTGCCGCAATAGCTGTCCGCGATATTTACCCACAAGGTTCCATCCGGACGCAGCACCCGGCGCACCTCGCGGAATACTGCTGTCAGCCGCGAAATGTATTCCTCCGGCGTAGCTTCCCGCCCGATCTGTGCGTCCATGCCGTAATCCCGCAGCCCGTAGTAGGGCGGCGAGGTCACACAGCAATGAACACTGCTCTCCGGCAAGGTTTTCAGCATATTCAGACTGTCGCCGCAGAGAATGGTATCAAGCTCCATCGTCATACGCCGTTCACCTCACTTGGCTTGGTGGACATGATGCGGTAAAGCTCAGTGTCCCGTGGGAACTTGTCTGCAAAGGGCAGGATCACATTTTCAAAGAACAGCAGTCCTTCGCCGGGTGGGGAGTTGGTGACGAACTTTAGCTGCTCCGGCGAGATATTCAGACGTTCAGCAAGAATTTTGCGGTCGCCCGCCGCTTGGTTGAGCATACAAATGAAGTCTGAATTTTCCAGAATATTTTCAATTTCCGGGCTGGACAGCAGATCCTTGACGTTCTGTGTCGCGCCTGTGGGCACACCGCCCCATTTCCTGAATCGCTTCCAGATCTCCGCACTGTATGCTGCGGTCTGCGGTTCTTTCAACAGCAAATGGAACTCGTCCGCGTAGTACCACGTCGATACGCCCGTGTTGCGATTGCGGGTGACACGATTCCAAACCTGATCCTGAATCACCAACATCCCCGGCTTTTTCAGGTTCTTTGGCAGCTCCTTGATGTCAAAGCAGACAAAGCGGTTGTCAATGTCAACCGTCGTTCGGTTGTTGAAGAAATTGAGCGATCCCGACACATACAGGTCAAGCGCCTGCGCCACGCGGTCGGCTTCTGGCAAATGCTGCGCCGTCAGCGCGGCGTGGAGGTCGGAGAGGATCGGCATATTCTCCGGGCGCGGGTCTGCAAAGTAGGGCTGATAGATACGCTGCACAGCGCGGTCAATTACGGTGCGCTCGATGGCTTCCAGCCCGGTCTTGCCGCCCATAATCAGCTCACAGAGGGACAGCACAAAATCGGATTTGAGCGCCAGCGGGTTTTCGTCCTCGGAATAGTTCAGGTTGATGTCCAGCGGATTCAGGTAGTCGCGGCTGGTGGGCGAGAGCTTGATGATCTGCCCATGCAGCAGCTTTACCAGCGGCGCATACTCACCCTCCGGGTCACATACCAACACATGATCGTGGGTTTTCAGCAGCACACCGATCATTTCCCGCTTGCAGGAGAATGATTTGCCGCCGCCCGGTGTGCCGAATACAAGGCCGTTGGGCGAACGCGCATTTTTGCGGTCAAGCATAATCATATTGCCGGATTTGGCGTTTAACCCGTAGTAGAGAGAATCGCCGCCTTGAAATAGCTCCTGCGTCACAAAGGGAACGATGATTGCCACGGCCGAGGTCGTCATGCCCCGCGTGATATGGATTTGGTTTTCCCCCAGCGGCAGCGAGGACACAAGCCCGCGCTCCTGCTGGAAGTCCAGCCGTGTCAAAGTACAGTTGTGCTTTTGCGCTACGCCTGCTGTACGGAACACCTCGTTTTCCAGCTTGCGTTTGGTGTCGCCGTAATTCAGGACAAGGAACGTCAGCAGAAAATACCGCTCGTTGCGGCTTTGGAGATCTTGCAGCAGCTTTTTCGCCGCACCACCGTAGGTAGCAAGGTCGGACGGCAGAATATCCATATCATAGCCGTCGCGGACAGCCTTTTTCTGCTCCTGAATTTTCATAGCGTCAAGGTCTGTGATTTTGCGCTTCACCATTTTTACGGCTTCTGTCTGCTCCAATGCCTGAATATGGACATTGACGACAAGGCTGCTGTCCGTATCAAGAAAATCGGTCAGTATTCGGTCAGTCAGCTCCGGCGTAATGATCTGCAAAAAACTTGCAGCGCAGAGCTTGCCGCCCATCTGGAACATACGGCTGTTCTTGAACGCAAAGGAGGATGGCGCGATAAAGTCCTTGGTGGAAAGCCCGCCAGCGGCAAGCCACTTCCAGTCAAAGTTGAAGCGTTCTCCGTCCGGGTGCATGATGCCGTGCAGCACCTCCAAGCGCTCCCTGCCGTCCAGCACACGGGACACCGCACCCATGATTTTGAAATAGCCCTGAATATCCAGCGAGATACGCGACAGCCTTGCCCGCGCCGCCTTGAGGTTATCGGCTTCAATGGTATAGGTGATGTACTTGGTTTTCACATTGCCGTTGTTGCCGCGGGCGAGCTGCCGTTTGAGAATGTCCGTCTGCTCCTGCCGGATCGGGTCTAAACCGTCGCCAGCGGGCGGCATTTCAAAGCTCCGGGCAAGCTGTTCCCGGTCGGACTTGCGGTTGGGATAAGTGAACTGCACATGGATGGAAGAATCCAAATAGTTATACAGATCGCAGAGATATTCAAAAATAGCCGTCTGATCGTCAGGCTGCGCGAGCAGATAGTTGATGTCAAAAAACTCAATGCTCTGCGAATAGCGCCTGTTTCCGAGATAGCAGATACCGTCCGGGTACATGATCTGATAGGGTATCGTGTCCTGCGCGGTGTGGGGCTTGCCGTCACCGCGATATTTACGAATGACGGCTTCGATCTGTTTTCTTTCGGCGCGGATGAGCTTGGGCTTGTCCACCATGCTTTTTGCTTCCGCGCTGCCTGCTCTTTTCGACAATCTCTTTTACCTCCTGTTCCATTTGATATTGACGCACAAGGGCGTCGTATGCGTTGACGGTCTGATAGGGGCGCTCCTTGGGGCGCAGAAAGCAGCTTTCTATGATCTGCCGCCCTACCACTTCAAGGGGCTGTCCGTTCCTCTCATACACCCCAAACAGAAAACCGGGAAGCATGACAACGATCATCACCATTGCCGCAGCCGTCGTCCCGATGCCGCCTTTGAGCAAAAAGAAAAGCGGCACTCCCATGAGCGCCGCCAGCCCAAAACAAATAAGCTGCCGCTTTGTTAAATTGAAAAGCACCTTGGATTTGATATTCGTCAAATCCTTTGGCACGTTCACATAGGCCATGCGCTAACTCCTTTCCGCAAGCGTAATATCGCTTGCAATTTCATTGCCCCATACGTCCCAGCCCGGCGTTTTCTGCCGGGCGAACAGCTCCACGCGGGGCAGATCGCCCATGAGCGCGAGAATCTTGTCCCGCGCTTCATCCGGCTTTTTACTGTGCTGCTCAATGGGGCTGATGATAAACTGATGTACGCCTGCCGACTGCCGTTTGGGTTTGCCCTTGGTCGCCAGCAGACAGATTTCCGCGTTGCTGCGCGTCCAGTAGCCCATGCCGTAAAACCATGACGGACTTTTACGGTTGCGTTTGAGCCAGACGAACGCCACGGTTTTATACCGAAATCCCCATGCGCGGATCAGCCGCAGGGCTTCGGGAAGCTGCGGAAAGGTCGCCCATAGGAACAGGGCGCAGTCTTTCGCCGCCAGCTCCGGCACGGGCAGGGCGCAAAGCTCGTCAATGCTCATGGTGGGATAGTGATTTTCTGCCGCACCCTGTACCTTCCTCTGTTCATAGCGCCACGGCGGGTCTGCGTAAATGATGTTGTACGTTCCGATAGGCAAGCCCTCCGTCAATGGGCGCTGAACACGGCCTTTGCCATACTGCCCGTTTTGAACAGGCAGAAGCACAGCAGCACCGTATAGCCCATTGCCAGCCAGATCGCGCCGGACACGTCGCCCGTCGCGGAAATACTCTGGATCAGAACCGAGTAAATGCCCACGACCACCATAATCAAGAACGCCTGAAAGCCCAGCGCCAGCAGAGATTTCAGATAGTTTTGCCCGACATTGCGCCATTCTCCGTTTGTCATGGTAGCAAGCGGGATGGGGCCCAGCGAGGTCACAAGATATATTTCAATCATTCTCCCGTAGACCACCAGTATAATGCAGATGGAAAGAATGTTCATGGTCAGCCCGACAAACAGGGATTGAAACCACAGCCCAATCAGTCCGCCAAGGCTCATAGCTTCCAACGACGTTTGCAGATCGCCTACGAGGGAATCTATGTCAATGCTGGTATTGCCGATTATCACGCCTGCACTCTGATTAACGACCTGCTGCGCCACGTCAAAAACGCCCATGACAATATTCCAAGTGTTCGTGACGATCAGGACAGCCGCGTAGGTTTTGAACACCCATTTGAAGAACATAAAGGTGTCAATATCGTGCAGATTATTTTTCTCTGTCACCATCTGGATCAGCTCGTAGGTCATTACAAATGCGAGAATTGCGCCTGCAATCGGGATGATGACGGATTCGGACAGGTTTCGGATCATATTGAAAATGCCGGAGTTCCAGCCCTGCGGCGTCGCTCCGACATCAGCGGCAATTTCACCCACCTTTGTATTCACCGTATCGAACAGCCCCGACAGGTTGCCGATGATTCCGTCGATCAAAACGCCCTTAAACCATTCCTCCAGCCAATCAATAATCAAAAGACAGCACCTCCTTTCCCGCGCCGCCCCGGTCAGGGGGACGGCGCGGCGGTGTATTTCAGAATTGGTTAGCTGAACAGGCCGGAGAGCAGCGGGACAAGAACGCCGCCAATCAGGGCAACTCCGCCGCCCGCCATCAACTGTTTCATGCCCTGGCTTTTGGCACCGGGGTTGTCCGAGCCATAGCCCTCCAAGAGGTTAATCACACCCCAAATGCCAAGGCCTGCGCCGAGCGCGATCACGAGGGTCTGCAAAACACCAACTGCGCTATTGAAAAATGCCATATTCGTACCTCCATAAAATCATGTTGAATTGTTGTGTGTAGGAAAATTGCAGCCGTTTTCTCCGGCTGCTACGGTAAAATCAGCGTCCATATCGGACAACTCAACTTCATAGAGGTCAAACGGTTCCTCCGGCACAATGACTGCCGAGGGATGTTTCTTCTTTTTTCGCTGCACCCGAATGTAGCGTTCTACATCAAAGGTGTTTTTCTTGTCGGCGTCGGACAGGTACTTATAGCGCGGGTGCTTGGTGATGTCGTACTTCTTGGAGAAGAACGGGCGCACACCGCGTAGCTGCAAGATACACATTCCGCCGTCCATCGTTGCAATTTCGTCCTGCGTCATCAGCTCCTTTCCTAATTTTTGATAATTTAAGCCGTGGGAGATTTCCTTGCCCCGATTCTCTGAGGTATTGAAGCTGTCGATGGTTTCCTTGCCCAATATCTCCGAGATTTCTTTCAAGGTGGTTTTCTCCTTACCGCCTAAAAACAGCATTGTGTCGCAGTTGCCGACAATCGTATCGGCATTATCCCGATAGATCGCTTTGAGCTGGCTTTGCGACTGCAAAATAATAGAAGCC
>ERZ808259.779-NODE-779-length-10863-cov-3.780718_pt1 | contig 10863 bp, 7 predicted proteins | sample MGYA00521279_ERZ808259 | MGnify/ENA primary metagenome ERZ808259 (study PRJEB31516, sample SAMN03275586) | gut metagenome | biome: mammalia-associated habitat; material: feces | host: Papio cynocephalus | place: Kenya | collected 2012-07-27 ... | reverse complement strand
AATAAAACTAAGGGGTTTAAGATAACTATATTCTTAAACCCCTTTAGTCAATTAAATATTTCTAATTTATTTTTTATAAGTTATTCGTATATTTGAAATATATAAAGCTCCCTTAGCGGTTTGAGTATCAAAGATAAAGCCCTTAGCACCCTCAATATTGGAATTAAAAGTGTAAGTCTTATTGACATCACTCATCTCACTTCCACTACAAGTCAAAGTAGATGTGTCATTCAAGGTTGTTATTATTTCAGTTGAAAATTGACATTCTAAATTTGCTTTACCATTCCAAGTCTTTCCGCAAGTAATTGTAATACTACTAATCTCTTTTTCACTAAGCGAAGACAACCATAATGAACTTCTGCCTTTATTATTATTTTCTCTATTATTTAATTGGAAATAATTTTCTGTTAAATAAATATTTTTATAAGAAAAGTTTATACCCTTAGTTTTTACTTCAACTACTTCATCAAGATTACTATAAGTCCCACCTGTAATTCCTGTATTTATAAAATCAGAGGATTTGATATCGACAAAATCAACATCAGTTGGAGCAGCCTTAACTATTACCTTAACAGTTTTAGAAATTAAAGGATCATCTTTACTAGTAACTGTAATAGTAGTTTCACCAGCCTTAACACCAACTACTTTTCCTTCTGTATCAACAGTAGCTATTTCAGTGTTATTAGATGTATAAGTTAATCCTTTAACTGTAGCATCACTAGGAGTAACAGTAGCACCAATTTCTTTAGATTCATACTCTTCTAAAGTTATACTCTCAGGTGCATTAATTCCAGTAACTTTAACTTTTTCACTTTCTTCTAATTTTGTAAGAAAATGAGAAACGTAACTTGTTGAGCTATTAGCATATGAAATGTTACTTAAACCAAATGTATCATGTGTTCCAAATGTTCCTAAATAAACTTCTTCTTCTCCAAGTGTAGTAACCATTGTTTTAAGTGATGAATCATATTTCCAAGTCATTGTTGATTCAGTTGAATAAACACCATTTTTATGTTCTCCACTTAAAATAGCTTCAATATAAGTTTTAACACCATCATTTAAATAATACATTTTACAAGCATCAAGCGTACCTTCTAGCGTAACATCAATTGCTTCAGCATCATTTTCAGTAGTAGCTTGATAATAGCTACTCATTTCACCATTTAAATATAAAGTCTTATTTAAAGCTTTTTGATCTAAACCTAATTTATAAGTTTTACCAATTTCAGGATCAACAACTTTATATTTACCATCAATTGTTGTAGTTGTAGTAGGAGTAACTGGAGTCTCACCACCTTCGCCCTTTTTAACTAATTTATTAAATGCAAAGTAGTAAGATAAAGATTTGTTATAGGTATAAGGAACAACAAAGAATTCAACTGTATCTCCTTGAGCAAATAATTTATTTAAAATAGCAGTATTAAAGTTCTTTGGATTATTAAATTTTAATTTTCCATCAGCTTCACTAAAAGCAGTAAAATCACTACTAGTTCCATAAGCTTTAATAGTTTTTTCAGCATTAGTATCCTTTATAATTATGTTTCCATATATATCAGTAGATTTAGCTTCACTAACTACACCAGTAACTTTATAAACTTTTGTTTGATCAGCACTAGTTAATTCTGCCATTTCACTAACAGTTTTAACTTCTGCATTAGCAAAAGCATTATTTCCTTTAGTAATAGTAACTTTTTTAGCTTCACTAACTAAACTATCAACTTTAGCAGTAACTGTAACTTCACCTTCTTCTAATCCATATAATTTATCATCAACAATTTTAGCTTTTGCTTCATCACCTTTAGCTAAAGAATAACTTACATTTCCTCCAGCTCCTTCAGGAGATAAAGTTGCACTTAATTTAAGTGATCCATATGTTTCAACTGTACCACTTCCAACATCTAAAGTGATTCCAGTAGCTTTAATAGCTTCTTTAGTAACTTTAACTTCATTAGCAATAAGATTAAAGTATCCTTTACCACTATTAAAGCCTAATATAGATCCAGTTATACTTACTTCAGTTCCATTAGCTAAATTTTCAATATTATTCTCTCTATAAGTTTTCTCAGTTTTATAAACACTAATTAATTTATAAGTAGAAGTAGTAGCATCCATTAATTCAAATTTAGAACCACCAACATATTTTAATTTACTCACAGTAACATATTCGTTTCTTGTAGCAATTCCTGTAGTAATTTTAGAACTATTTTTAGCTGCATTAGCTCCATATTCTTCAAACTTTTTAGCATCATATTCACTAGGAGTTGGTAAAGCAATAGATTCATTTAATTTAGTAATAGCAGGATCACTAAATTGTAAACATCCATAATAATTAGTTAAAGCACCTTTAACTTTAAGCGTATCACCAACATTGTAGCCAGAAATATCAATACTACTCTTATAGATATATCCATAACTTTCTCCATCATAAATCACCATGTTAGCATCTTTATCAGTTGAAACAACAACTGCTTTAACACTATATTCATTACTAGTAACACCTTTGGAAGCATTAGCTTCTCCTTCACTAGCTTCTAAAATAGCATCAGTTAAACTAGTATAACTTTCACCTTTTTCAGTGACGGTAATAGTAACTTCATTTGATTTGGCACCTTTATAAGTAGCATAAACTTTAGCTTCACCAGCACTAATTGCAGTAGCTTTAGTTCCTTTAATAGCTAAAACACTAGGATTAGAACTAGTAAGTTCATATCCACTCATTAAATTAGAATCATCTAATTTAATAGTGAAAGTAATATCACTTCCTACTTCAATTGTTGTTTTACTTGCTTCAAGTGTTAAAGTCTTTGTTTGGCCGTTATCATCATCTTTGTTATTGATTTCCCCACAACTAACTAATGTTCCACTCATAGCACCTAAAGATAATAATGCACTAAGAGTAAGAATTGGTATAAATTTTCTTTTCATAAAATCCTCCCTAAAAATTTTACCTTAATCTATTCAAACTAGTAATTAAGCATTAGCTTTAATTACTAAGTTATAAGTTACTGTTTTAGTATCACTATTTAAATAAGCAATACCTTTTAATGTAACCTTTGTATCTTCTTTAATTTCTGAATATTTAGGAGTATATAATTTAGCTCCTGGAATACTAGAAATATCATTTACTTTAAATAAAGAATCATCACTTACTATCCAATCAAAAGCAATAGTCTTTGTTACACTTTCTTTATTCACTTTTCCAACAACATCGCTAATTCCACAAACGTAAAAATTCTTTTGAGAACTACGATCTTTAAACAATAAATATTCAACAGTTTCATCAGTAAAACTAATGCCATTTTGATAACTAGCGACAGTTCCTTTAAAAGCTTTATCTAAATAATCTTTATCAGTCCAATTATTAGGATCAAATGTTGAAACATCATTATTTCCACAACTTCCTAATAAGAATATTCCTAAACCTAATGTTAAAATTAAACTTTTTTTCATAATTATTCCATTTCTTCCTTAAATTCTTCAATATAGTTAAATTCAAGTTTGTTATTAAATAAACAAACTTGATATTTGTCATAGTATGGTTTTAAATAGCCTTTAACTATATAAGTTTTGCCAACTTCAAACATACTGTATTCAGGATAAGGATAAGTTGTTCCATCAACTCTCATATTAATATAAAGATAATTACTAATATCATTTAAATAAGAATAAATTGTCATATTAGAATTTTCATCTTTTTTATAATAATATTCATTTGAAGTAGAACTACCTTCATTTTGATCATCATCACTACTAGCAGTAACATTTCTTATTGTTAATTTTGCTTTAACTAAACGATTACTAAAATTAGAAACATCACTTAAAGATTTACAATCATCTAATGAATTAAAATCAGATTCTAAATATGGAGTAAAAGTAGCAATTTTTTCCTTAGTTGCTTTAACTTCTTTAATAGTTTTTTCATCGGCATTAGTTATATCTTGATTAGCAATTGAAGTATAATTTATAAATTTATATCGCCCATAACTAGAATATTCAATATCACTAAGTTGAACACTATTTAAAAATGTAGTAGCTCGACAATAAAAATTAATATAATCACCAACATTAACAACACTAGCTAAACTTTTACCATATCCAGCATAAAGATAAATATAACCATATTCCCCATCTTCATTAGGAATAGTATCTCTAAGGTAAAGATTATCTCCACTAAGACCAAGAACAGTAGCATCGATATTTAATTTTTTACCACTACTTTCATCAGTAACCCCTAATTTTTCATAATTATCTAATAAATATTTAATTGTTGTATTAACTACGGAATTATTATAATCATAGCCATCATCATTTTTAAAGCCATGAACTCTTAATTTAAGTCTAGAAGCATAAATATCAGCTTTTTCAAAATAAGAGCGATAATTACAACGCTTTGATTCATCAAATAATAAATTCTTTGAATATCCTTGTTCAACGATTTCTAAATTAAGTAATCTAAAATCACTATTTTTATCAAGTCGATACCAAACAAAACCTAAATATCTACCATTAGTCTCTTTTTGACCAAAGACATCAAAATCATTAATTAAAACAATTTCACCATTTTCATTAGCCTTATTTAAAATATTAGCAACATAGACACTAGCTTTTTTACCCCAAGGTTCGATCGTGGCTGTTGATTCAGGAGTATTAATACCTAAAAATCTAAGAGTAAAACGATCATTAATAGTTTTACTAGCATCATAAAATTTAGCAGTATCTCCATCAGTATTACTAGCTAATTTTACTAAACCAATTCCATCACTAGTAAAAACTTTATTTGTATAATCTTCCTTTAATTTTAAACTATCAGTGTATGGAGTTTCTGGAAGTAACTCATTAACATCATTTAATTTAATTAATTCTCTAGTATTTGGATCAAGAAGATCAACCTTATTATTATTACAACTTGAAAGACTAATTACACTTCCAAGTAAGAAAATACTTAATAAAAATTTAAATCTTTTTTTCATATTCACCTCTATTTATTAAAATCAACTAAATTTTTTAAAGCCGTTTCAAGAACTTGTTCAGGAGTTTTTTTATCAGTAAACAATTGTGGAATAATTGTTGCGACTTCTTCTCTACATCTAGCGCTACCTACAAAAGGAGTATCAACAAACTTTGTCCAATTTTCACTTTCACTCATGTAAATTGAACTATTAATCTTAGCAATTTGTTGAGATTGAACTTCGTTAGGCAATAATTTACTAGGATTCATATTTAAAAACTCTTGATATTTTTCACTATTTTGAGCATATTCACAACTTGGAAAATATCCTGAATCAATAGCAAACTCACCATTAACTTTTTTTGATAAATATTTAACTAATTGCCAAGAAGCTAGGCGTTCTTTATCACTACCTTTATCAAGCATTACTAAATTAGTTCCTTGAGAAATAACATATTTATGTTCACTATCTTTATATAAAACTGGAGCAGATCCAGTAGTAAATTTATCTCCACTAGCTAAAGCATTATCAGCTCCAGCAGTAGAACCAATATTCATAACAGTTTGAATCTTTTTAAATGGGTTTGAATTATATTTAGCTTCACCATAACTAGCAGGGATACCAATAATTCCTTTATTAAATAATTTTTGAATATAAGCTAAACCTTCTTTTACTTTATCGCTATTAAAAAGTAACTTCCCGTGTTTATTTTGATCAACACCAGTATATTCTCCACCCCATTGTCTACATAATGTAATAAAGAAATTAGCTTGAGAATCATAAGAAAATGGAACGAATCTTGTAGATTCTAACTTAGAATCAGTAGGATCTGTATTTTTAGTAAGTTTAGTGAAATCAAGCTTAATTTTACCATTAGGAGCGTCTTTAGCAGAATTATAAATTTTATTATCTTCACCTATAATCTTGCCATAAGCATTATCCATAACATTTAAGATTTTAGTACCAATAACTTCAAGTTCTTCGTAAGTAGTTGGAACTTTGATATCACTATCAACTGAACTTGCCCAATCAAAGAAAGTTTCATTATAAACCATTACCTCAGTTGATTTATTAAAAGGTACACCTAGAGTATATCCGCTACCATCACTTTTAAACTCAACTAATTGATTTTCTTTCATATAATCAGAATAAAAATCTGAGATTGCTAGACTTACATTATCGCTAACTAATGAATTAGTAGTTTCATTATCATGCTCAAAAAATGAATCAAGACGAAGAATAATATCATTATTGACATATTCAGCCATATGATCAGGATAAGCTAAAGCAACATTAGGATACTTTCCACTAGTGGCTGCTCCAACAATTGCTTTTCTTAAATTATCATAACTACCTTTACTTTCAAGCTCAACATTAATCCCATATTCATTTTCAAAATCTTGAATATAACTCTCAACATAGCCTTCAATTTCAGCACCAAAAGGAGTCCAAAAAGTAATACTAGCCCCAGTAGTATCTATACTATAATCTTTAGGGTAGGAGTTACCTTTATTACCTCCACAACTAACTAAAGATAGACCTAATATAACGCTACTAAATAAAGTTTTAATAAATTTTTCTTTCATATTTCCCCCTTAAAATTATTTTTTTACATAAGAAGATAAATTAGAATAAGCATTATTCAAAATTTCATCAATTGTTAAAGCTCCTTCAATAACTTGAGGAATAATTGTTTCAGCCTCAGTTCTAACTAAACTCGATCCAACAAAAGCATCATCAACGAATTTATTCCAATTTGATGAATCATTTAAATAAACATTAGCATTAACATTAGCTGCTGCTCTTTTAGCTTTATCTTCAACAGAATCACTAACTCCTTTACCACTTAAGAAATTTTGATAAATATCACTATTCATACCAATAGTTGAACAAGGGTAATATCCCGATTCATAAGCAAATTCACCATTAGCTTTTTGTGTTAAATATTTTAACAATTTCCAACTAGCAACAATTTCTTTATCGCTACCCTTATCTAAAATAGCTAAATTTGTTCCTTGAGAAATAACATTTTTATTACTTAAATCTTTAACAGGTGCAGTACTTACACCCATTTCATATCTATTTCCATTTACATTCTTACTAGCTCCAGCACTACTAGAAACACTAAATAATGTTAATTCAAGTTTAAATGCATCAGTAGAAAAGGATTCTTTAGCCCAAGTCTTTGGTATACCTAAAATATTTTCATTAGATAATTTTTTAACCATTGTTAAGGCTTCTTTTGTTACATCATTATTAAAATCAACATATCCTTTTCTTGTTGACTTATCTAAATGAGTATACTCGCCACCATAATTTCTAATTAAAGAAATAAAGAAATTCGATTGAGAATCGTAAGAAAATACTTTAAATGGCATTGTTGAAGTAACTGAAGTTAAATCAATAACTGAATCATTTTTTGTAGCCTTAGAACATTCGGATTCATTAAGATAGACCTTTCCATCATTTCCTAAAACATAGCCTTTAGTAGCAACATGTTTATCGTCATAATCAAAAATACCTTTAGAACTACTAAAAGCCCTAGGAGCATTATCAAGTAAAGTAAATATAGCTTTTCCAACTGATTCTAATTCATCATATGTTTCAGGGACTTTAATGTTAGAATTTTGAGTACTTGCCCAATCAATAAAAGTTTTATTATAAACCATTACTTCAGTAGATTTATTAAAAGGTAATCCTAAAGTATAACCACTCCCATCTTTTTTAAATTCAAGATTTTGGTTTTCTTTCATATAATCACTATAAAAACTAGACATATCAATAGGATCTAATTCATAAAAGGTTGACCCATCTTCATTTGTTCTACTAGTAGGAATTTCACTATCATGTTCAATTAAATAATCAAGTCGAAGTTGAATATCTGAATTAATATAACCAGCAAAATGATCGGGATAACCAATACAAACATTAGGATATTTTTGCCCGGAAGCTGCTAAACTTATCGCTTCACGAAGATTTTCATATCCACCTTTTGAAGTATGAGTAACAGTAATACCAGTTTCATTTTTAAATTCTTCTAAGATATTTTCTAAATTACTATTAATAGATTGGCCAAAAGATGTCCACATTTCAATATTTACACCTCTTGTATCAATACTCATATCAACTGTATAATCAGCTCCAACTCCTCCATTATTTCCTCCACAACTTGCTAATAATCCAGTTGTAGCAAATAAAGACAATGCAATTAATTTTAACTTCTTCACAACAAAAACTCCTTAAGACTAACCTTTAATACCACTACGAGAAACTCCACTCATAATCTTCTTTCTAAAAATTAAAAAGAAAATAAATAATGGGATAGTAACAAGTAAAGCTGCAGCCATTTTAGCTGTATCATTACTTTCTCCAGTTAACGAATTAGTAAACATATCCATAAGACCATTACTAACTAATTTCATCGAATTTCCAAAGATAGGGTTTTCACCACTAGCAATTAAATTAGGCCAAACATAACTATTCCATGCACCCATCAATGATAAAATAGCAATCGAAATAATAGTTGGCATCGCAATCGGAATCATTACTTTCCATAAATAAGAGAAAGTTCCATAGCCATCAACCTTGCTTGCTAAATAAAGCTCATTTGGTATTTGTTGGAATGTTTGTCTTAAATAGAAAATATAGAAAACACTCACACCATGAACAAATATTAATGAACTATATGTATTTGCCATATTCCATGTTAATGCTGTTTGATAATTTGTAATAATCATCATTTCACCAGGAATCATCATAGTAGCAAGCAAAATTGAAAATAATATATTTTTACCTTTAAAATTAATACGAGCAAAAGCAAAACTTGCTAATACTGTCGTAATTAAAGTAAAGATAGTAGATAAAATAGAAACAATAAAAGTATTGAGGAAAAACATACCAATATTGACAGGTTTACCACCCATTTTTAAATTAAATATAGCCTTAAAATTATTTAATGATAATCCCATACTAGAAAAATCAAATAAATTTAAATTACTATTTAATAATTCATTTTCATATATCTTAGCATCTTTAAACGAGTTAATAATCATGTAATAAAAAGGAATTATCATGAATAAACCCAAAATTGTTAAAAATGCATAAACTAATATATAATGTAAAACTTTCTTTGTTACATAAATTTTACGATCTCTTTCACTAGTAAAGTAAACTTCATTTCTGCTTGAATTTGCCATACATTTACCTCCTAATAGTGAACTCTTTTTTTACTTACTAACATTTGAACACCAGTAATAAGTAAAATAATTAATAATAAAATTACTGCAGCAGCACTAGCTTGGCCAATTTTATCAGTTTGATAATAATAAATATATCCAACAACTGTAATCCACATCTTATTATTACTTCCACCAAAATTAGTAGCACCACCACCTACTAAAGAAATAATTTGTGAGTAAGCTTTAAATGCCCCAATGAACGAGGTAACAGTAATATAAAGAATTTGAGGTGATAATAATGGAACAGTAATTCTTCTAAAAATAGTAAATTTAGAAGAACCATCAATTCTAGCAGCATCATAATATTGTTTATCAATTGTAGCAAGTCCACTAGAAAATACTAATATTTTAAAAGCTAATCCATTCCATATTGAATAGACTGTAAGAACGAAAAACATCGACCATTTATTAGACATCCATCCGACAGGATCTAATCCAAAAAGATTTATAAAAGAGTTCATTAAACCACCAGAATTAGATGAAAACATCATTGAAAAGACAACACCTAATGCAATAGTGTTAGTTACATAAGGCAAGAAAAACACTGTTTGGAAAAATGCTTTTAATGGTTTTATTGAATTTAAAGCAACTGCAATAAGCAAACCAATAATGATAGTTAATGGTACTTGTACAATAACAAGCATTACCGTATTAAATAATGCTGTTTGGAAATTGTTATCAATAAGAACATTGATATAATTATTAAAATTAAAATACATTTCTTGAATACGAGAGTTATTCGCTGCAGCAAAAAAGTTAGTTAAAGCAAAGCTACTTCCACTTTTTCCAACCCACGCAAAGTTTTCAATAAAAGAAATACATATTGTATTTAATATTGGATAGATCATAAAAACTATTAAGAAAAACAATGCTGGTATAAGAGCAATCCATGCTTTACACCATTCTGGCATATACCATTTTCTCTTTCTTACATATAATGTTTGATCTAAAATTTGTGAATTTTCCATAAATTTACCAACTTTATTTTATTTCACACGTGTTCCATCTTCGTTAAAGACATAAAATTTCTTTAAAGAAAATGTTGCTTTATCATTTCCAACAATCTTAGATCTTTCTTCACTAGGGATGATAATTTTTAAATGTGATTTTGGTTGACCTTCAATTTTTCCTATAACGGAAATATCTCGGCCAATATGTTCAACTATATCAACATTTACATTGATTTTTCCTCTAGAATTTAATTTAAAACATTCAGGTCTAACACCAATAAATACTTTACGATCAGTTTTATTAACTTCTTTTTGTTTTGTAACTTCATGATATTGAAGTTTAGATTTTTCAGTCTCTAATCTTTCTTTTAATTTGTTAACTTCTTCTTCAAGTTTTATTTTATCTTCACCAGTAGCTTTATTTATTAAGTCTTCTTTTTCACTTATTAATTTAGTAGTTTCTTTTACTTTTGAATCATCAACTGGTTCAATAACTGTATAATCTTCTAGGCCATGGTATTCAACTTTATAAACAGAATCGCTATCGATTTCTTTTTCACCAATATAAAGTTTTCCATTTTTTATTTCTCCATCAAAAATATTAATAGCAGGAGACCCTAAGAATTTAGCAACAAATAAATTAGCTGGTTCATCATAAACTGCTTGAGGTTCACCAATTTGTTGAATAACTCCATCTTTCATAATAACAATTCTATCACCAAGAGT
>ERZ808259.775-NODE-775-length-10900-cov-11.403135_pt1 | contig 10900 bp, 11 predicted proteins | sample MGYA00521279_ERZ808259 | MGnify/ENA primary metagenome ERZ808259 (study PRJEB31516, sample SAMN03275586) | gut metagenome | biome: mammalia-associated habitat; material: feces | host: Papio cynocephalus | place: Kenya | collected 2012-07-27 ... | reverse complement strand
CCATCAAGGAGTTTTATGGCAAGTATGAGTATGGCGACATCCGTAACGGACTGGTCGCAGCCATTGCCATCAACGTGGAGGAACCTGTGTTCGAGAGCCAGACGAAAATCAAGCTCGGTAGTACCACGATGACTCCGAATGGTGGAGAGACCATCAACAAGTACGTGGGCGACTTCTTGAAGAAGGAAGTAGATAACTACCTCCATATCCACAAGGATGTGGCTGAGATACTGGAAAACAAGATCAAGGAGAGCGAGCGTGAGCGCAAGGCGATGGCGGGTGTCACCAAGTTGGCTCGTGAGCGTGCCAAGAAGGCGAACCTCCACAACCGCAAGCTCCGTGACTGTCGCATCCACTTTAGCGACGCCAAGAACGAGCGCAAGGAGGAGAGTAGTATCTTCATCACCGAGGGTGACTCTGCCAGTGGAAGTATCACCAAGAGCCGTGACGTGAATACCCAGGCGGTGTTCTCTTTGCGTGGCAAACCGTTGAACAGCTTTGGCTTGACCAAGAAGGTGGTATATGAGAACGAGGAGTTCAATCTCCTCCAGGCTGCCCTCGACATTGAGGATGGCTTGGATGGCTTGAGATACAACAAGGTGATCGTGGCTACCGATGCCGATGTCGATGGCATGCACATCCGATTGCTTATCATCACCTTCTTCCTCCAGTTCTTCCCAGACCTCATCAAGAAGGGACACGTATATGTGTTGCAAACCCCATTGTTCCGTGTGCGCAACAAGCGAACCAAGATCAAGAACAAGCAGGCGGTGGCTGATGCTGATGCCAAGTTGGGACCTAAGGAAAAGAAGGGCGATTTCATCACGCATTATTGCTATAGCGACGAGGAGCGTCAGCAAGCCATCAAGGCTCTCGGTCCTGACCCGGAAATCACTCGATTCAAAGGTTTGGGTGAGATTTCGCCAGAGGAGTTCGCTCACTTCATTGGTCCTGATATGCGATTGGAACAGGTCACTTTGCATAAGAACGACCAAGTGCAGAAGCTCTTGGAGTACTACATGGGCAAGAACACCATGGAGCGTCAGAACTTCATCATCGACAACCTGGTGATAGAGGAGGACATTCCTGAGGAAGACTCGGCACCGCTGGATTGAGGTAAGTGAAGAGTGAAGAACGAAGAGTGAAGAATTCAAATGTATTTTTGATTATGTATCAAAAACTACTGTTAACTGTTGACACTGTTGATGGTTGATGGATTCTCTTTCTTTTTAAACTTAAGTTTTCAAAAATGAAGAAGATATTGTTTCTTGCGCTCTTGGCGTGGATGACCGTCGGTTCGGTCGATGCCCAGATGCGCATCAGAATGGGCAAGAACAGCCCGATAGAGAAGTTGGGTAGGGCGGAAATCGCCATCGCCAACCTCTATGTGGATAGTGTGGATGAGAACAAGCTCGTGGAGGATGCCATCCGTGGTATGCTCGAAAAGCTCGACCCTCATTCTTCCTATACCACAGCCAAGGAAACACAGTCGATGAACGAGTCCTTGAATGGCTCTTTCGATGGCATCGGCGTGCAGTTTAATATGGTGGATGATACTTTGCTCGTCATCCAGCCTGTTACCAATGGTCCTTCCGAGAAGGTGGGCATCATCGCTGGCGACCGCATCGTGGCTGTGAATGACACTGCCATCGCGGGTGTCAAGATGAGCAAGGAAGACATCATGAAGCGTCTCCGTGGTCCTAAGGGTACGATGGTGAACCTGACCATCGTGCGCCGTGGCATCAAAGACAAGTTGCAGTTCAAGGTGAAGCGTGACAAGATACCTGTCACCACGATGGATGCAGCCTATATGATTCGTCCGGGCATCGGATATATCCGGTTGGGTAGCTTCGGCATGACCAGCCACAAGGAGGTTTCCGAGGCCATGGATTCCTTGAAGAAGAAGGGTATGAAAGATCTCATCTTCGACTTGGAGGACAATGGTGGTGGATACCTACAGACAGCGGCTCAGATTGCCAACGAGTTCTTGGAGAAAGGCGACTTGATAGTCTATACCAATGGACGGAAAGCACCTCGCCAGGAGTTCCGTGCCGAGGCTAACGGTCGTTGGCGCAAGGGCAAGTTGGTCGTGCTTACCAATGAGTTTACTGCCTCTGCCGCCGAGATTGTCTCTGGCGCCATCCAAGACCAGGACCGTGGTGTGGTGGTAGGTCGCCGTACCTTCGGCAAGGGATTGGTACAACGTCCTTTGACCTTCGAGGATGGCAGCGAGATTCGCTTGACCATCGCCCATTACTATACACCGAGCGGAAGATGTATTCAGAAGCCTTATACGAAGGGCGACCGTGAGGACTATGCGATGGATCTCGACAAGCGATACAAGCATGGCGAGTTTACCAATCAGGACAGCATCCATCTCGCAGACAGCTTGAAGTATTATACTTTGCGTAAGCATCGTGTGGTTTATGGCGGCGGTGGCATCATGCCAGACTATTTCGTTCCGCTCGATACGACCAAATATACCAAGATGCACCGTCAGTTGGCTGCCAAGAGCATCGTCATCAACCAGAGCTTGAAGTTCATCGACGCTCATCGCAAGGAGTTGAAGGCTCAGTACAAGGACTTTAATAAGTTCTTGGCAAATTATGAGGTTCCTGCTTCGTTGGTCGATGGCATCATCGCCGAGGGCAAGAATGAGAAGATAGAGCCGAAGGATGATGCAGAGTTGGCTCAGACGAAGAAATACTTAGCCATCCAACTCAAAGCTCTTGTGGCGCGCGATATTTGGGATATGAGCCAGTACTTCCAAGTATGGAACGAGACGAATGAAATCGTGCAGCGAGCCGTGAAGTTGCTACAAACAGGTAAATAATTGTCACCAGTATGGTTGGAATGGGCTGAATTGTAAATCGGCGACCGAAGGGAAAGCCAAAGCCCTCAAACTCCAAGAAGGTGTATCATAAGTCCTATTAACAGCAAAAAAAGATGGGCTGAAAGCCCAAAAACTTCAAGCCCAGGGCCATCGCCCTGGGTAAAGATTAGATCAAGGAAGTCGCCCTGAAAGGGCAAAAGCATTGATAACAAGTTGCTTTTGCCCTTTCAGGGCGACTTTTATAAATGACTGAAGACCCAGGGCGTTGCCCTGGGCTTAGAGCAGATTGCCCTTTGGCTTTCCCTTCGGCCGCCGATTTTCAATTCAGGGCGCATTGGATTATTTCCCGTGCATGTGATCCCATTTCAGATAGATTCCTGCTAGGATAGTACCTGAGATACTGTGCCAAGCGCAGCTGATGGCGCAAGGCAATACGGCGAGAGGCTGGGCGGCGAAGAAGTTGCCAGCGAGCACGGTGGCAAGTCCGGCGTTCTGCATGCCCACCTCAATAGAGATGGTACGCTTCTTGGCGGTGTTGAAGCCGGCGCATCTGCCAGCCAGCCAACCGAGGCAATAGCCCAAGGTGTTGTGGCAGAATACTACGGCGAAAGTCCAGAGGAAGAGCATCAAGCCACGAGCTATCAAGTCGTCGTGAACGGTAGAGATAACGCCTCCTACGATGAATGCCAAGCAGGTGACGCTCACGCCAGGCATCAGGCTCTGAATGGTAGGGAAGCATTCCTTCTTACCATAGATATAATTGAGGGCGCAACCGATGGCAACAGGGATGATGGTTACGATGAGGATGTTGATGAACATTCCGACGGCATCCACGTGTATGATCTCGCCTGCCGTAATCTTCATCAGGAGCGGAGTCATCACTGGGGCGAGGATGGTGGAGGCGCAGGTCATACCCACGGAGAACGCTACGTCGCCATGGCAGAGGTAACTCATGATATTGCTCGATACACCGCCCGGACAGCAGCCTACCAAGAGGATACCCAACGCCAATGCTGGGTCGAGGTGCCATACGTGAACCAAGGTGTAAGCCACACCTGGCATGATGATGAATTGGGCACAGGCTCCGATGAACACATCCAGTGGACGCTGAGCCAAAATCTTAAAGTCGTTGGTGGTCAAGGTCAATCCCATCGTGAGCATGATGATGCCGAGAATGACGGTTTGGGTTGTTCCGCGCACCCAGTCGAAGGTATGTGGGAAGAAGAATGTGAATACTGCTACACCTATGATAAAGATGGAGGTGTAATTAGCTAGCAAACGGCTGAGCCCTTGAAAAAACTTAAGCATAATTCTATTTCTTTTAAAAACCTATATTTCTCTCTCGTTGTAAAGTTCTATATTTTCTTTTGTTGCTTCCTCTCTTTCAAATTCGGCTGCAAAAGTACTGATTTCTTTTAGAATGACAAAATTTTAAGCGAAATAATTTCGGATTATAAGAAAATAATATGTTTTGTCTTTCGTTTTAGCACAAAAGCCTTGGAAATGTGCAAAGAAAAAAGTATTCATCATATTTTCATTTTTTGGTTTATTTATTTTGTCTTTCCCCCAAATACTTGTATCTTTGCACCATATTATCGATAATATTATAGAATGAACGAAGATTTTGACATAAGAAATGAGTCGGTTTCACCAGCCGAGAAGGAATTCGAGAAGGCATTGCGCCCACTGAAGTTCTCTGACTTCAGCGGACAAAGCAATGTGGTAGATAATCTCGAAGTGTTCGTTGAGGCTGCCAAGTATCGTGGCGAACCGCTCGACCATACGCTCTTGCATGGTCCTCCGGGACTGGGTAAGACTACCTTGAGCAACATCATCGCCAACGAACTAGGTGTGGGATTCAAGATAACATCGGGACCAGTGCTCGACAAGCCGGGCGATTTGGCAGGTATCCTGACTTCCCTCGAACCTAATGATGTGCTCTTCATCGACGAGATTCACCGTCTCTCGCCAGTGGTGGAGGAGTATCTCTATTCGGCGATGGAGGACTATCGCATCGACATCATGATAGACAAGGGCCCTTCCGCCCGAAGCATCCAGATAGACCTGAATCCGTTCACGCTCGTGGGAGCGACAACGAGAAGCGGTCTGCTGACAGCCCCATTGCGAGCTCGTTTTGGCATCAACCTGCATCTGGAATATTACGACCCTGAGACCTTGCAGAAGATAATCAAGCGTAGTGCGATGCTTCTGAAGGTGCCTATCGAGGACGAGGCTGCGGTGGAAATCTCTCGCCGCTCTCGTGGCACGCCTCGTATCGCCAACTCTTTGCTAAGAAGAGTTCGTGACTTCGCTCAGGTGAAGGGCAACGGAACCATCACCTACGACATCGCCCAGTTGGCACTGAAGGCGCTGAACATCGACCAGTATGGTCTCGACGAGATAGACAACAAGATTCTCACCACCATCATCGACAAGTTCCGTGGCGGACCAGTGGGCGTCACTACCATTGCCACGGCTATTGGCGAGGATGGCGGCACGGTAGAGGAGGTGTATGAGCCGTTCCTCATCATGGAAGGCTTCATCAAGCGAACACCTCGTGGACGAATGGCTACGAAGCTTGCCTACGAACACCTTGGCAGAAATCCGTATGCTGGCAACATCATGCAGGGAGACTTGTTTGAGAGTTGAGTGAAGAACGAAGAGTGAAGAGTGAAGAATCCAATAGCTTTGGAGCTTCAGTCTTCGTTTCTCACTTGAAAATGAATAGAAGAATAACCAGAAGGGCAAGAGAATTCTTCACTCTTCACTCTTCACTCTTCACTTAAAACATGAAAGTCGGAATATTTACGGGTACATTCGACCCATTTACGATAGGGCACCAGAACATTGCGGAGCGAGCCTTGCCGATGTTTGATAAGTTGGTCATTGCCGTGGCGATGAGCAAGCTGAAGCATGCGCAGGAGGAAATCTCCAAGCGAGTGGAGGATATTAAGAAGGTCTTCCCGAAGGAGTGTGCAGAACTGGTGGATGCTCACGATGCTTCGAAAGGCTATCGCCTGGAGGTGGTGGCTTACGATGACTTGACCGTGGATTTAGCGCATCGCATGGGAGCCCAATTCCTGGTGCGTGGCGTCCGCTCAGCCAAGGATTTCGAGTACGAGCGAGAGCAAGCGGATATTAATAAGCAGATAGGTGGCGTGGAGACTATCCTGTTGTTCTCTGACCCTCGCTATAGTAGCGTAAGTTCTACGCTCGTTAGGGAGCTGAGATTCTTCGGAAGGGACGTGACTGAGTTTTTGCCTTCACCGAAATCAGCAGAGTAATAACAGGTTGGCTATAAAGTGAAGGGATTTTGAAATAGATAATAAAAAAGTATAATATGGAGCTATCGAGCAAAAAGGCAGTTGTCTTGACTCCTTTAACTCCTTAACTCCTTAACTCCATAAAAATATGATTACATACAATGTAGATGGCGTGAAAATGCCAAAGATAAAGCGTCGCGACACCAGTGCTTGGATTCGCAAGGTAGCGGCATCCCATGGCAGAAAGGTGGGCGAGATTGGTTATATGTTTGTGGATGACGAGAAGATTCTCGAAGTCAACAATGAGTATCTGGGTCATGACTATTACACCGATGTCATCACCTTCGATTATGACGAGGATGATGTCATCAATGGCGACATCGTGATTTCTCTCGATACCGTGCGCACCAATGCCGAGAAGTTCGGCAAGACCTACGATGATGAGCTTCATCGTGTTATCATCCATGGCATCCTGCATCTCTGCGGCATCAACGACAAGGGACCGGGAGAGCGTGAGATCATGGAAGATAATGAGAACAAGGCGCTTGCCATGCTCGAAGGTGCTTCGATATTGAAGTGAAGAGTGAAGAACGAAGAGTGAAGAATTCTCTTGTTTTTCTCTTGAAAGTATAGAAAAATAAACTGTTAACTGTTGACACTGTTGACAGAATAAAGAATAGGAAATATAAATATGGCAACATCAATCAAAGCAATCCCAACGTTGGAAGGCAAAGAAGCGGAAGTCTTTCTTCGCCATGCAGAGGAAGCTGAACGTAATTTTAAGGGTTTCAAAGATATAGAGAATCATCCTTATTGCGTTATGGCTCGTAGTATTTTGGAAAAGGCAGGAATGAGATAAGAAAGGAGGTCATTATGTTCCTTGATTCTGAATGCTTTTTCGGTGAATTGACAGATGATGTAATTTTAACCTGTCAACCTTTTTCGTGTGGTAATGATGATTTGGATGATTTTTTCAAAAATGATGCCACACGCTATGCTTATTATTTGATGGGGAAGTCATATTGCTTTCGCAAAAATGATGACCCCACCAAGATAGTTTGTGCCTTTACGGTTTCTAATGACAGTATTCGTATCTACGATTTGCCAAGAAGCCGTAAAGACTATATGAAAAGTCTTACCCATCATGAAAAGCCACTCCGTAGATACCCAGGTATACTTATTGGTCGTTTAGGTGTTGGCAAAGAGTTTTGTGGCAAGGGCATTGGTAGCGAGGTAATTGATTTTGTCAAGGGTTGGTTTATGGCTCATGACAACAAGTCTGGTTGTCGTTTTGTCATTGTCGATGCTATCAATGCTCCTGAGGTTATCTCTTTCTATCAGAAGAATGGGTTTCAGCCTTTGTTTACTTCTGAAGAGCAAGAGTTCCTTTATACGGGAGGAAAGAAAGGACAACCCATAAAAATGACTACTCGTTTGATGTACTTTGACTTGCTGTGGATGAGACAATAAATTATCAACAATTATTATATATATATGATGAAGAAATATTTTCTATTATTATTCCTATTAATATCAGTGTTTGCCAATGCGGAATTATGGACATCTTTTAATCAAAGAATGAAGTATGAGGATTTGACAAAAGAAGGTCAGATGTACATAGATTCTATAGTAAAATCACAAGGTATTAGTCGTGACGATTATTTAGAGCGCATAAATGTATATAGAGCAACAGAAAATTTGATGCATGCTCCTTCTGTGTTGTTAAATATTAGTGCTTGGCGTTTGAATTCTGTAGGTGGTATAGAAATGGATTTAAATGTAACAAATTGTACATCTAAAACAATTAAATACGTTGATTTTATTTGCTATTTTACAAATCCGGTAGGAGATATTTGTTATAATTCTATTGGTGGTGGTAAATTTATGAAAAAGTCTTTGGTTGGGCCTATAGGACCACGACCAAATATGGAGGATACAACAGATAGTTCGATAGAAAAAATGAACGAATGTGAAGGGGAGTATACATTAGATGACCCTGTCTTTTATAATAAAACAGCTGATACAATTCATTTTACTTCTGTGAAGGTTACCTATATGGATGGGTCAGTAAAGGTGTTCTCTGGGAAAAGTTTGGATAATATACTTTCTTTTGAGTACAATTGGGGAAAGTCTGAATATAATCCTTTAAATTGTGTGGAATATTTACGAGGTGAATAAAGGATAGTTATAAAGGGAGATTCCAACGATGGTGTTTGGAATCTCCCTTTATGCTTATTTATTCTATCGCCTTGATTTTCTCTCGGCATTCCTTTAGAATCCCTAATAGTTCCTCCTCCTTGTTGGCTCTCAGCATGGCGATGCGTGTCTGCTTGAAGTCGGGGATGCCCTTGAAGATGGGGGAGGCGGCGAGATGACGGCGAGTGTGGAGGATGCCACGGTACTCGTCGATGCGCTCGATGTTGATGCGAAGCTGCTCCTCCAGGAGGTCGATTTTCTCATCCACTGTCAATGGAGCGGCACCTGTATCGTCGAGATAATCACGGATTTCCTTGAATATCCATGGACGACCGAAAGTAGCTCTTCCTATCATCACGGCATCCACACCGTAGCGGTCGAAGGCTAGCTTGGCTTCCTCGGGAGTCGTGATGTCGCCATTGCCGATGATAGGGATGTGGATGCGAGGATTGTTCTTTACCTCGCCGATGAGGCTCCAGTCGGCCTCGCCCGTGTACATCTGGCTTCGGGTCCTGCCGTGGATGGTGAGGGCTTGGATGCCGCAATCCTGAAGTTGTTCGGCTAGGTCGGTGATGATGAGGTTGTCATTATCCCAGCCCAAGCGAGTTTTTACGGTCACAGGCACGTTGACCGCCTTTACCACCTCGCGAGTGATGTCGAGCATCAAGGGGATGTTGCGGAGCATTCCGGCTCCAGCACCCTTTCCTGCCACTTTCTTGACAGGGCAACCGAAGTTGATGTCGATGACGTCGGGATGTGCTTGCTCCACGATTTTGGCAGCCTCCACCATGTCGGCGGTAGTCCTGCCGTATATCTGAATGCCCACAGGACGTTCTTCGTCGCTTATCGTGAGCTTGCTAACCGTGCTTTTGATGCTGCGCACCAAGGCTTCCGCCGATACAAACTCAGTATAGACCATAGCGGCTCCAAATCGCTTGCAGAGCATGCGAAAACCTATATCTGTCACGTCTTCCATCGGAGCGAGGAAGAGGGGCTGAGGCCCAAATTCTATATTTCCTATTTTCATGAATTAAGTGAAGAGTGAAGAACGAAGAGTGAAGAATCCAATGGCTTTGTGGATGTTAACTCTCGTTCTTTTGTTTTTGTTTTGTTATTTCGGTGCAAAATTACATCAAATTTTTGAAATAAAAGAAGAAAAGAAGCAAAGAGTGTTGGATTCTTCACTCTTCACTCTTCGTTCTTCACTTCAAAAGATGATACATTCCCCCTGCCAAAGTCCTCAATATCCCTTTCATTTCGAGCGTGAAGAGGAGGGCGGTGAGCCGCCCGATGTCGATGCCCGACTGCACGGAAATCATGTTGATTTGCAAGTCGTTGTTTCTTGACAATACATCCACGATGGCTTGTTCTTCTGCCGACAGCTCCGGGAAGAGACTGCGCTCGATGCCCTGTTGCTTGGCTCGCATCAGCGTGGCATCGTCTTGCCAGCCCATGTCCTTCACGAAGTCGGCGGCACAGGTGATGAGCGTGGCTCCATTGTTGCGAATCAGGTTGTTGCACCCCTCGCTGTAAGCATCGCCGATTCTGCCCGGGAAGGCGAAGACATCCCGATTGTAAGCCTGAGAGATTTCGCAGGTGATGAGACCACCGCCATGCGACTTGCTCTCTATCAAGATACAAGCGTCCGACATGCCTGCCACGATGCGATTGCGGCGCACGAAGTTGATTTTGTCGGCGTTCGTCTGGGTCAGAAACTCGGTGAGCAAGCCGCCATGCTCTACCATTCTCAGAGCCGTCTCCTTGTGGCGGCTTGGATAGAGGTCGTCGAGACCATGAGCCAGTACGCCCACCGTCTCGTAACCCTTGTCGAGTGCCTGCCGATGGGCATTGATATCCACGCCATAGGCGAGACCGCTCACGATAAGCACTTGTGGACAGAGTTGTTTCAGGTCTGTGATGAAACGGCGGATGAGGTCTTCGCCGTAAGGAGTGCATTGGCGAGTGCCCACGATGTTGATGACACGCTGCTGGTTCAAGTTGGCGTTGCCCTTGTAGAAGAGCATGAGCGGAGCATCGTCGCACTCTGCCAAGCGTTGTGGGTATCGCTCATCGTTCATGGTGATAGGCGTGATGCCATATCTGATGTCATACTCCAGTTCCACCTCGGCTCTTCGTCTCGCCTCGTCAGTATTTTGGAGGGCGTTGACGAGCTTGTCGGAGGCATCGGGAAGGATGTCTCTAATGTTGTCTCTGTTCTCAAGTATGGTTGTCGCCGAACCGACCTTGCGGTACAGTTCCAGCATTCCTGCTAGGCTGAAATAGTTCAGTCTGGTCAGGAGAATTGTATTCAATATTTCTTGTTGGTCCATGTTTGTTATCTTTTTAAATATTCGTACCCGATTCTGCATCTCAGGCATTCCTTCTTGTCGCAATACTCTTTCTTGAGTTGGATGAGGGCTTGCGAGTCGCCGGCGTTCTCTACCGTCAAGCCGCATTGTTGCCACATACGCACGATGTGGTTGTTCTCGGCTTTCAGAGCTTCGAGGAAGTCGAAGGCCCTGTCGCAGTACTTCTCCTCTCCTCGGTGCCGTCCGTAGGCGAAGAGGATGGGCACGACGGTGTTGATGATGAGCAGGTTGAGCGAGAA
>ERZ808259.772-NODE-772-length-10931-cov-2.866863_pt1 | contig 10931 bp, 9 predicted proteins | sample MGYA00521279_ERZ808259 | MGnify/ENA primary metagenome ERZ808259 (study PRJEB31516, sample SAMN03275586) | gut metagenome | biome: mammalia-associated habitat; material: feces | host: Papio cynocephalus | place: Kenya | collected 2012-07-27 ... | reverse complement strand
CCTTTTCGTCCGGTATAAAATATTTTTCGTTAAACTCGCCCATAATTCGCTCCGTGATTTTCGTTTACTCGCCGTCGTTCGGCTTTTTCTTTTTGGTTTCCTCGAGGCTGTTGAGAATTTCGTCGATAACGCCGATATCGTCGAACAAGTTTTTCGTATCGCGCGCGGGTTGTTCTTCTTCCGTTCCCTCCGCGTCGGGTATATCGAAGTCGGCAAAATCGATTTCGTCAATGCTTGCCGGCGCTTCCGCGGCTTCTTCCTCTTCCGCCGCTTCTCTGTCGATAATTACCCGCGCGAGGACTTCTCCTTGCCTGGGTTCGAGCGTGGAATAGTATTTGCCGTCCTTTTCGTTGCGCACGATAAGCCCGAGTTTTTCCAGTTTATCGAGCGCTTCGCTTAGTCCGTCGTCGTCGAATATCGTATCGATAAGTTCGCGGGTCATACCGCGGAACGACTGAATTTTCGCGAGCAGCGACGCGTCGAACGAACAAAGTTTCTTTGACAGCGCGTCGAGTTCGGCTTTCGGACGGCGTTCGATATACGCGCCGTGGTTGCGCTTGAACGCGCGGGCTTTGTCCTCGTCGAAGCGCACGCGGAATTTGCCGTCGCCCTCGTACTCTAATAGTCCTATCTCGGCAAGTTCGCGTATTCCGTCGAACGCGTCGGCGTAATTGCACCTTAGTTCGCGGCAAACGCGCCCGAGCGTGACCGTCCGCTCTTCACGCAAGCGGCGTATTAAATTGTGTGCGAAAATTTCGTTCATATTCAGTCCTTTCGGGTTTGTCTTTCCGTTTCTGAGAGAACGTAGCGGGCGTAAGCCGCGGCGACGTTCACTCCGGTGACCTTTTCGAACGCGCGGAAAAACGCGTTGGAATTGACTTCACAGACTATTGGTCCGTTATTCCCGAGCAGTAAGTCCACGCCGCAGTAATCGAGCCCGAGAATTTCGGCGGCTTTTACGGCGATTTCCGCTTGCTCACGGGTAGGCTCGCACGCCTTGCCAAAGCCGCCCGCGCCAATATTCGAGCGGAAGTCCTTGCCGCCCGAGTCGCGGAGCATGCCGCCCAGTACTTTGCCGCCCAGCACTATAACGCGAAGGTCGCGCCCTTTGCTTTCCGCGATAAACTCCTGAAACAAGTGCGGCTTGCATTTGAGTTTTTCGGCGATACGTAGCAGTTGTTCGCGGTTTTCGGCGAGGTACACGCTTTTGCCTTGCGAGCCGTACGCTTCCTTGACCACGATCGGATACGGAATAAGGCTCTCGAGCCGCTCGACCGATTTAGGGTTAATTTCGGCGGACGGATCGAAGCACAGAAGCCCCGGTACGGTTTTTACGAGCGGCACGCCGCCGTCCGCGAGCGCGATATAAGTCGTCATTTTGTCGTCGCACTTCTCTATCGCGGCGGCGCGGTTGAACGTGCGCTTGCCCGCTTTTTCGAGCGAGGACAGAACGTACTTGTCCTTATCCCAAAAAACGTAGAAGTCGTATCCGTCGAGCGCGTTCGTTATCTTGCCGTTCTCGATAGCCATCGGCATATCGCCGAGCGGAATTATATCGGCTTTTGCGCCTAAAACGGCAAATTCCTCTTTCAGCCTTTTTGCCTGATAGAGGTATTCTTCGCCTTTTAAGTATGCGTTTACTAGTATGCAGCCTTTCATTTGTCGGTCGTTCTCTCGACGATTTTGTAGCCGTTGCGTTTAAGCAGCCACGGCAGATCGTCCAGTATCTGATAGTCGTACTTGATTACGTCGTTGTCCGCTTCGCTTCTGCCGTTCTTCGCGCTCATTATCTTGCGGTAGCCAAGTAAGCCCTCGAACGTGGTGATGTTGCCGTGCTTGCGGCGGGCGAGCATACCTTGCTTGTCGAGCGTTTTAATTTCCTCTATGGTCGCGGGAACGTAGCCCGAGCAGATCATATACGCGTTCCAACGCTCGTGTTCCTGACGGGCGAGGTTGTCGCGCACCGAACCGCGCACGAAGTTGCAGTCGCCGTAGTCGACGATCTTTTTGCCCTTGACTTCTTTGCCGGTGTAGACGATCGGGTCGCCGTCCGTGTACTTTTTCATAAACTCGTCCGTCGCGTCCGTAGCGTTCGGATCGCGGCTGAGGTCGAATCCCAGAAGTTGCAGTTTCATACGGATCGCAAGGCAAGCGTATACGTTGGACTCGCGCTGAACCTGTTGCCAACCGACGTACCACTTTTCGTTTGCCGCGCGCGTGACTTCTTCTTCCGTAGCACCTTCATCGGCGTACTCGTAAGTGTAGCAAAAATGCCGATCTTTAGCCATGCGTTCGTTCTCTTCGGCCACGATTTTTCTAAGGTTATACACCGCTTCCGCTTCATTGCCGAACGTGTAATAGCCGCCGCGCTTGGCATACTTGACGTCGATTACGTTCTTCGTCAGCGACCCCGAGCGTATCTTGACGTAAATACGCGTGTTGTCGCGCACGCCCCATTCGGACAGTTTTTCGGTTAGTTTTTCCGCAAGATCGAGGTTTTGTAAGTCCGTGCCGCAAGCGATAACGACGGAATTGAACGCGTTATCGCCGCCCGTCGAGAGGTTGTCGCGGAGCGAAGCGTAAAAGTCGTTGTCACCGACGTCGAGTCGATAGAACTTTCTTCTCGCGGTCGGTTCGGGTACGGGCAGGTACTCGCTCTCATGGCTGAGCATATCGACGTACGCGCGGTCGAAACGCAGTAAGCCGTGGTTAAGCGTCTTGTCGTTGTTGGATTCTACCTTGTCGTAAACGTAGTAGTTGGCGATTTTGGGCACGGCTACTCCGTCCGCGCCTTTTTGCATAAAGCGGTTGTTTTCCAGCATCGTGAGGAAAAGTTTGCGCCCGGTCTTGCCGAAGCCCAGCATCACGACGTTGATTTCGGTTTCGGGGTTTATCAGCCCGGTATCGGTATCGAGCTGCTTACTCGTCATAAACTCGGTGAGCGGGTGCTTTCCGCAGAAGTCCATCGCGACGAGTTTGTACTTGTTTACGTAATGCACGCAACCGCCCGTGGTTTTCTCGTAATAGAGGAAAGTCGATTCGTTCTCAGGCTCGCCGAAAACGTAGGCGCTGAGTCCGCGCTCCTCGTCTATCGCGAAGCGGTCCAGTCCCGAGTCCGTTATCATATCGGCGATCTTGTCGCAGTAAGCGAGGTTTTTGGAGTCGTCGCCGAGGTTGACGATAACGCCTACCGACCTATTGGTGAACGTGCCGAAAAGCCGCGAGAGCGCCGCGGACACGGGTTTGCCTTTCATACCCGCGATAGCGATCCTCTCGACGTAGGCGAAGTCGCGCGAGTCGTCGGTAATCTTGTCGACGAGCAGAACTACGTCCTTTTTCTTGCCCATCGAGCGGATAATCGCGCGGTTGGCGGCGTTGTCGCCCGCGATAACGTAGGCTTTTTTCGCGAACTTCGTAATAGCGAACCTACGCGTAAAATTGTAGAGTTTTTCGCGTAAAACGGTAAAAAGGAACGTGAACGCGTTCAGCGTGACCAGCGCGTAGCAAGTGAACATAACCGCGCGGTAAAGCGCGTTTTCGTTCATCAGCCCCACCACGTCGCCGTAGTTGTACTTCAATACCACGACTTCGACGCAGTTGGTCATCGCGTCCATAAGCGATTTTATGACCGACTCGCCCGAGTGGCGGATTCCCAAATAGTAAAGCGGGAACGCGGCGAGGTAAATCAGCGCGAACTTGCCTTTTTTGAACGATTTGAGAAACTGCAGTTTCGCGCTGCGGCTTTTTACGCGGATCCTGCCGTCGTCGGCGCCGAAAAAGTACGCCGCAACCAGACCCGCGAGCAATAACGCCATGTAGACGAGGCAAATTATGATAACTACGGTCATTGCCGTTTCCTCCGATTTTGCAAGGTGAGTAAGAACGAAGCCCCGATACTTCGCGGGCGTCCGCGTAAGTTAGTTGCCGCGGACGAACGCGAACAGTTCGTCGCGGGTCATTTTGCCCTCGGCGAACGCTATGAGTTTATCGTTGTATCTGTCGATCGTCTGGCAAGCCATACCGAGCATATTTTCGCAAACTTCGCCGTCCGAAACGCCGCCCGTCCAGTCGTCGATAAGTCTGAACGTGACCGTTCCCTCGTCCGTATCGAGGTCGAAACAGCCCTGAAGTATATGGTGGTTGACCATCGCGATCGCCACCGCTCCCTCGACAATCTTGTCTTTGGGGAGCGTTACGGGAAGTTGCGAGAACAAAAGCGTGAGTTCGCGCTCGTGGTCGAACACGATATGAAGTTCCATAGGAACGTCGTCGCCCTGCACGCCGGTATGGATAACGCGCTTGCCGCCCGCCATACCCGCGGAATAATTCCATTTAAGTTTATTAAGGCGCTTTTTAAACTCGTTAAACGCCTTCTCTGCCATTTTGTCGCCGTTTGCCATAATTATATTCCTCCTCGTCGGCTATTCGTGATATTTTTAGTCGGCTTGATATTATACAGATTCGTTTCGACTTTGTCAAGTATTTTTCGTGGTTTATGCGTTGGTTCGGCATAAATTTTCAACGCTAAAATATTAAAAGCGCGAAAAAGATGCCTTTTAAATCGGGAAGTCGAACGCGTCGTCTTTCTTCTGCTTCTTCTTCGGAAGCAGTTTTTTATAGGTATGTTCTTCGCCGGAGTAATTCGCGTAGTTTTTGGGAGCGTAGCGGCGGAACGCGTCGGGGTTATAGAAGTCCGCAAACGCGCCTTGGGCGGCGCACTTGTAACTGCGAACGAACTGCGACAAAATCACGGGCGTATACAAGCGCTTGACGTAGATTTCGCCCTCTTTGATAAGGTCGAGGTCGCTGACCGGCACTACCGCGACTTCTGTCATCGAGCGGTCGAGCGGGTCGAAATACGTTCTTATCGCGGGCACCCACGTCTTTCCGCACTCGGCGGAGAAACGCTCCTTGGTATTGCGGCTTTGCGAACCTAAGAAAATCTGCGCGTTGCAGTTGTCGCGGATAACCGAGGACAGTTTGTCGCCGTACACGAGGTCGAGTTGGTCGTACGACTGCACGAACAGGTGAAACCAGATGTTGCGCGATCTCGCGGTGGCGATTTTGTTCTCGAAGTCGGATATTTTGGGAATATTGCAGAACTCGTCGAGCATAAAATGCGTGGCGCGCGGCGGGTCGATCGCGCTGACCGCGCCCGTTTTCGCTTCGGCTTTGAGTAACATTCTGCGGTAGACCCAGTTTATGAACGCGCCGGCGATAACGTAGTCGCTCTTGTCGTAGTCGCGGGTGGCGATAAAGATCGCGAACGGCTCGCTCTCGTCCACGTCGATCGTACTGCCGGTGGTGAGCGCGAAAATATGCCCCTGCATCCACATGTTCATATACCCCTCGAACACGCCGCAGTAACTGCGCGAGGTGTTGGGCGCGTTGCAAAGCGCGGTGGTAATCATGCCGAGCGCTTCTGCCGATTTTCCTTTAAGAAGCGGGTGTCCGCCGCAGTCGTTAAGGTATTCTCTGTCCGCAGAGTCCACGAAGTCCGTGCGCAAACGGCGGTAATAGTCGTTCAGCGTTTTCAGCGTCATCATATTCTCGTCGAAGCCCGAAGCGGGATCGTCGGCTTCGCTGAGCATAATAAGGAGCAAACCTCTTAAAAGGTTCTGCGCGCCTTGCTCCCACGTGCGGTCGATCTGACTGGTAAGCGGGATCATTTGCGTGGCGAGTTCGCTGACGAGCGAGGAAACTTCCGCTTTCTTCATATCGCGGACGACGGTGACGTAGCGGTCGAGCGCTTCGCCCGAGGGGAACGCTTTGCCGTCGTACTCGATATAAAAATCGGTAAACTCGTTGTCTTCGCCGTAGCGGACAAGTTCCTCGCGCGGCTCGCCCTTGTGCATTGCGGCGTTACTGCCCGCGTCGCGGATCTCGACCTGCTTGCGGTAGAGTTCGCCCAGCGGATTCCATCTGTCGGACAGCGCGAAGTCCTTGAAATTGAGAACGTAGGTTTTGTAGCCGTGCTTTTTGAGGTGCGCGGCGTTGTGGCTGAAAAGTTCGCCCTTAGGATCGGTGATAAAGAGGTTGGGCTTGTTCTTCTGCGAGGAAATCGCCCTCAGTTGCGGCTCCATACAGCCGGTGGTTTTGCCGCTGCCGGTAGTGCCGACGTAAAGTTCGTGATACTTCGGGAGAAAGTGAAAGCGGAGTTCGAGTTTTTTATGCGCGGTTTCGTCCATAGCGTCGAACTCCTCGGTCGAGTACGTCTTGCCCTTCTCGTCCACGTAGTCGCTCGCGAACGGATAACCCTTTACCTCGGTGTTCGGAAGGTCGCGATAAAGAACGGTTTCCGTCGCTTCGCCGCCCAGAAGATCGGCGTACGAGATTTTCCCGGAGTTTTCGAGGTATTGCTCGCGATACTTGGCTATCGCTTCTTCGGTGAATGAATTGTACGGCATATTTCCTCCTTAAAACCCGATTCTGACCTTCGTCGCGGGGTTGACGGAAGCGTTGGTCACTTCTTTCCACTCGTTCTTCGAGTAGTTGTTGATAAATTCCATACGTTTATAGTAGTCAAGTTCGGGACTGCGGAGCGCCTCTACGAACGAAAAATCGACGTTGTACCTGTCGTAAGCGCGCACCACGTCCTGACGGATCGAGGAAATCAGCGCGTAAATCTCGCGGGCTTTGTCCGAATACTCGTGCTTGTCGAACGACGGAATGACCGTGCAGCCGGCGTACAGGTAGTCGCTAGCAATTGCCGCGACTTCGGCGTAAAGATCGGCTTTGTCGGTTTCGCCTTTTTCGCGGTAGACTTCGGCGACCAGCCGCATAGACGGAATATCGCCCCAGATCGCGCACTGCATAAGCCGCAGTTCCGCTTTGTCGAGGTTCTTTTCCGTGCCTATGCCGAGGGCGTGGAGAATCCCCGCCTGTCGCACCGCGATAACGTTGCCGCCCGCGCTCGCGACGTTGATTTTCTCGAAACGGATATTCGCCTGATAGGTCTTGTAATGGCCGTAGTCAAACCACCCTTCGCGTATGCCCGCTTCCTTGCCGAGCGCCTGAACGGTAGCCAACGCGTCGCCCTTGATGTCGAACAACGAATCCATATCGCCGTACTGTCCGTCCGGACGGCGTGCCGAGTACACGACCTGACGGTCGGTGATTTTGCCGAGCCGCGAGAGTTCGTCGAGTATTATCCGCTCGCACTCGGCGGTAAGTTCGGGGCTTAATGCGTACGACTTCGCGATAAAGCCGATTATTTTGCGAGCGTCCGAGCGGTATTCCTCGGTCTGCGCGTTGGACGTTATGGTAGCGGCAAGCACCATGTCGTAGAACGCTTCGTAATTCAGAAACAGGTCTTTTATCATGCGATTTTCCTCTTCTCTGCGGCGGCGGTTTTGCCGTAGGTTTCGGGCATTTCCGACTGCCGCGGGCGTTATTCTTATTAAGTATACAGTAGTATCGTCCGCTTGTCAATTTTCTCGCGGCGGCGCGGGAATAAAATTCCGCGCGTGCGTGGATAAAGCGTGAACGCGATAAGGATAATTTTCGAACTACGTTCGAAAGTTAAGGATATGTATTCGTTTGATGCAGGGGATCCTCACGCGCTGCGCGCTCAGGATGACGGCGGTAAGACGGAAAATGCGCGTACGATTTTAATTTATAACGCGCAGTTCCCGTCATAACCCGTCATTCAGAGAACGAATGTCATTGCCCCGCACAATAGGGCAATGACATTGGTTCATGGAATCCCCTACTCCAAACAAGTAATTATCCTCATACGTCATTCCGAGCGTAGCCCTGGGAATCTAGCCGAAGGCGCAAAAATTATAATAATGCGGCTTCGCCTAGATCTTCAGGGCTTCGCTATCGCTCCGCTCAAGATGACGTAAGGATTATACTTCTCTTCCGCGGAGGATCCTCACGCTCTACGCCCCGAGTTTTGACGTAATGATATTTAGCAATTCCAACGCCTCATATACCTTACGAGAAAACCGCCTTGACCGAACGAGCGGTAAAGCGGTTTCTTTTTTTCAGTTTGTCGGCAAAAAGCCGAAGCGGTTAAATTCTGGTGACGATTTCGTTCTCGAAAAAGGCTTTGGCGTTGTCGGGCTGAACGGAGAAAAGTTGTCCGTCCACGGTAACGCAAACGCCCTGTTCGCACTTGCCGAGGCAGAACGAGCCGGCGAGTTCGACTTTGTCCTCGAGGTGGTTTTCCTTGACGAGGTATCTGAGTTCGTCGACGATTTGGCGCGAGCCTTTGACGTGGCAGGAACTGCCGATACATACGGTGACTTTTAACATGTTGTTGTCCTCTCTATAGTAAAAAATTTATTGCGTGATGATGATAAAAGCCGTTTTAGGCGTTCGTTTGTTCCGCCGCCGCTTTTTTATCGAGCGCTTTGTTTCTGAAGTAGATCGCAAGCCCGGTCGACACCATGATAAGGTTAAGGATATAGAAGCCGAACGCGACGTACTGGAGCCAGGTAAGTCCGCCCAACTCGATCCATTTGAGGATCTTGCTGAGTATGCCGCCGACGTAGCCCACGCCGATAAGCGACATGAACAGCGGGCTGGTACCCTTAGCCGTGCGGGCTTTGTAAGCCTTGACGATGTTGAACGGCCAGGAAGCGCCGAAGCAGATGACCATTACGATTTCGAAAATCGTAGCGAAAGTTTCTAACATTTTTATATACCTCTTAAAAATTGATTACATGTCTTTTCTGCGGTAGTCCGGCAGAATCTGCGGGGACAATACCGTCGGGGTCATACCCGCTTCTTTGAGTTCCTTGTTGAACGCGCGAACGTGCGAAAGCGTAAGTCTGCCGACTTTTTTGACGGACTTGACGCGCTCTGCCGCCGCCGCGCCCGCGTCACGACCGAATACGATGACGTCGAGAAGCGAATTGCCCATCAGTCTGTTTCTGCCGTGGATACCGCCCACCGCTTCGCCGGCTACGAACAAGTTGCCTACTGCCGTTTCGCAGTTGCCGTCGATATCGATACCGCCGTTCTGGTAGTGAAGCGTGGGGTAAACGAGGATCGGTTCCTTTCTGATGTCGATGCCATACTTTCCGAACATACGCATCATTGCGGGGATTCTCTTCTCTATCGTGCCTTCGCCGCCGATCATTTCGATCATAGGCGTATCGAGCCAGACGCCCTCGCCGTCGGTGGTTTTGACCGAGTTACCGCGCTTACGGCATTCGCGGATAATGGAAGCCGCAGTTACGTCGCGGGTTTCGAGCGAGTACACGAACGGTTCGCCGTTCTTATTGACGAGTTGAGCGCCGAGCGAGCGGACTTTTTCGGTGACGAGCGCGCCGAAAATCTGCGTGGGTTCGGCTACTCCCGTCGGGTGGTACTGGAGCGTGTCGGCGTAAAGGAGTTTTGCGCCCGCGCGGTACGCGAGTATCAGTCCGTCGGCGGTCGCGCCGTAGTGGTTGGACGTCGGGAAGCCCTGATAATGCAGTCTGCCCGCGCCGCCCGTCGCGATAATGACGGTTTTCGCTTTCGCCACGAGAATTTCTTCGGTTTCCATATTGAGGAGTACCGCGCCCGCGGCGTTGCCGTTATTGTCCTTTATAATCTCGATCGCCGCGGTGAAGTCGACTACCGGAATCTTGCGGTTCAGAACTTCGTCGCGGAGCGTGCGCATGATTTCCGCGCCCGAGTAGTCCTTGCACGCGTGCATTCTCTTTCTGGATGTGCCGCCGCCGTGCGTAGTGATCATATTGCCGTTCTCGTCCTTGTCGAACATTACGCCAAGATCGGACAGCCACTTGATCGCGTCGGGGGCTTCGTAAACGAGTTTTTTGAGAAGCACGGGTTTTGCCGCGAAGTGTCCGCCGCCGAACGCGTCGAGGTAATGGATCGCGGGGCTGTCGTTTTCCTTGTCAGCCGCCTGAATACCGCCCTCAGCCATCATGGTGTTGGCGTCGCCGATGCGGAGTTTGGTGACGATCATTACGTTCGCGCCCGCGTTGTGAGCGGTGATTGCCGCGCTGGAACCCGCTCCGCCGCCGCCGATAACGAGTACGTCCACGTCGTAGTCGGGGTGAGCGAGGTCGATTTTCTTGCCGATCACGCGCGACTTGCCCTGAAGCAGAGCGGCGAGTTCGTGAAGCACTTTGTCGCCCTTGTTCGGACCGACTTTCAGCGTTTCGTAAGCCGACTCGATATAGTCGGGGTGGTTTTCTTTGAGTACCGCGTCCTTTTCGTCTGCGGTCATGCGGGGATAGAGATTGTTGAGGCGCTCGCTTCTGGTCGCTTCTACGCGCTTTATGGAAGCCGCTTGCTCGTCCGTGTAATTATACATTTTCGTTTCTCCTTATTTCTCTATGTCGCGATGATTGTAAAGTTCTTTCATCTCGTCGATCGACTTATTCATGATATCTTCCATGAGTTTCACGAAGTCGCCGTTATTGATTTCCGCGACGCGCTTATTAAGGTGTTCGCACTCGGGCGCGACGTACTTGCCGTATAATCTTCTGGCAAGTTCGGCAACCTGCGGGTGGGAAATACCCGCGGGGCAACGCGACGAGCAAACGCCGCACATTACGCAGTCGAAACTCTCGTCGGCGCACTTTTTGAATTCGCCGCGCTGAGCGTAGGCGATATACTGCATGACGTTAAGCCCCTGCGTGCAAGATTTGGTGCAGGCGTTGCAGCCGATGCAACTGTAGATTTCGGGATAAAGTTGCATCATAATCTGCTCGGTGGGCTTGATTTTCTCGATATCGTAGACTTGTTTTACGAGCGGGAAAAACGGAAGCGTGGCGACGTACATGCCCTCTTCCACCTGCTGCTGGCAGGCAAGGCAGGTTTTGAGTTCCTGCTGACCCTTTATGCGGTAAATGGTAGCGCACGCGCCGCAGAAGCCGTTACGGCAACCGCAACCGCGCACGAGTCTGTAGCCCGCGTACTCCATCGCTTTCATGATTGTGAGCGAAGCGGGTACTTCGTACTTTTTACCA
>ERZ808259.769-NODE-769-length-10941-cov-9.520669_pt1 | contig 10941 bp, 9 predicted proteins | sample MGYA00521279_ERZ808259 | MGnify/ENA primary metagenome ERZ808259 (study PRJEB31516, sample SAMN03275586) | gut metagenome | biome: mammalia-associated habitat; material: feces | host: Papio cynocephalus | place: Kenya | collected 2012-07-27 ... | reverse complement strand
GGAGTGGTACACTTTTTAATTAGAAAGTGGTACACTTTTAAATTAGTATATACAGTTGCAAGACCTTGGAGGGCATGGTGCTCAGTCAGCCGCTCTCCCCAAGCGCCATCATCAGCGACAAGACCATCGACAGCTTCAATAGCCAGATAGCATCGCCTACCGCCCAGCAGATAGCCAGCTTGGAGCAGCAGTACGTGTTGCGCTGCATCGACGAGCTCTTCGACTTCCGAGCGCTCGGTGGCAGCTACGAGCATCTGATGCGCTGCCTCGTGGAGTTCTTCTCCGTGAAGTATCCCCGAGTGCTGGGCGAGTACCAGAAGATACAAGTGGTGCTGAAGAGTTTGATGAGCGTGTCCGATAAGTTTAAGTTGCAATATACCCGGATGTTGGCAGCCGATGGCAATGTCGCCAACGTCGAGTTGCAAGACCGCATCCACAAGGCATCGAAGTATTTCTACGACAAGATGGGCATCTTCGTGGACTTGGTGAACAAGACCAATCTCACCACCGACAACAAGACGGCGAAGAAACAGTTCCAAGACCGTTTCTCCACTTTCGAGGAAGATGTGAAGGTGAAGTCCCGCCTCTTGCGCTACGAGCAGGAAGCCGAGTTCTCGGTGAGCGACTATCTGAAGAAGAAGGCGCAGTATCTCTTGATGGAGGAGGGCGAGAGCGAAGCTTCGTCCTCTCGCAAGAATCGTTCGGGGAAATCCTCGTCGGGCTCTTCTTCGTCCTCTTCATCCTCATCGAAGTCTTCGTCATCCTCTAAAGGATCCAAGGAACCGAAGATTCCGACCAAAGAAATCAGTCTCGGTCTCTACAACCAGGGCATGAGCGTGGAACAGATAGCCGCCGAGCGAGGTTTGACCAAGGGAACCATCATCGGTCATCTCACCCCATACGTCCTGGAGGGCAAGGTAGGGCTTCGTGCCCTTATTTCCACCGCCCATGAAAAGAAGATACGAGCCTTCATGCAGTCGCATCCCGAAATGACCCACTTTGGCGAAATCAAGGCAGAGCTGGGAGCTGGATACGACTATTACGAAATCAAGTTGGTGCACGACTTGATAGAGGGAGAAGAAGAGTGATAGCATTTTCATCGTGAGGGCTTCGAACCAGTGGTCATCGTGCCTTTATGTCATATCGCCGAGGATTGTCCTCGTGCCGAGAAGAAGCGCAAGGCGATGGAGGAAATCATGGAGGAAGTGCAAAAGATACGCAGATAATATTGTTCTAAGCGCAAAAAAAGTGAGCAAAACGTTTGGTGGTTATATAAAAAAACACTATTTTTGCAGATGTTAGGCTAGTGATCGGCAATTCAAGCAAACTTGATTATGCCTATCTTGCGCTATCAATTCCGATTTTTGCAAAAAATCATAAAAAATCGAGAATACTGAAGAAAGTAAATTAGAGTATTAATAATCAAAGTAAAGATGAAAAGTTTAAAGAATTTTGCCTTAGTGGCTATGACAACCTTGGTGTTGGTTTCGTGTGGTACTACGCAGAAAGTGCCTCTCACAGGTCGTACTCATCGAATCTCTGTTTCTGATGAGCAAGTGCTTAGTCTTTCTAATCAGGAATATACCAAGTACATGGCTTCAGCCAAGAAATCTACTGACGCCACCAATACTGCCATGGTGAAGCGAGTGGGGCAGAGATTGGCCAATGCCGTGGAGACTTACTTGAAGCAGAATGGCTATGCCAATGATGTCAAGAATTACGCTTGGGAGTTCAATCTCGTGCAAGACAACAGTGCCAACGCCTTCTGTATGCCTGGTGGCAAGATTGTTGTTTATGAAGGCTTGCTCCCTTATACTCAGAACGAAACTTGTCTTGCCATCGTGTTGGGCCATGAGATTGCTCATGCCGTGGCAAAGCATAGTGCGGAGCAGTTGACCAAGCAGCAGAACCAACAGATAGGTACCAATATCTTGGGTAATGTGCTCAATCAGGCTGTGGGCAATGGTGTGGGCAATGTAGCAAGTGCTGTGGCAGGACAGTATTTCTCATTCCGCAACTTGAAGTATTCTCGTGACAACGAGACGGAGGCTGACTATATGGGTTTGATTTTTGCGGCGATGGCGGGTTATGACCCAGAGCAGGCGATTCCTTTCTGGAAGCGTATGTCGCAAGGCTCAAGTAGCAACAAGAGTGACATCTTCAGCGACCACCCTTCTGATGCCAAGCGTATCGCTGCTTTACAACAGGAGATGCCTAAGGCTTTGGAGTACTATAAGGTAGCCAACAAGGCTGTCACAACTACAACTTCCAAGTCAACTACTTCGACCAGAAAGACAACATCGACTAAGAAAACATCTACTTCTAAGAAAACTTCCAAGAAGCGTTGAACTCAGATGTCTTTCTGTGCAAGAAGTATTCAGAATGAGTGTTTAATAACTTAAATCCTTTAGAATCATGATAGACTATATTTTTCAGAACCTTTGGTTGTTTTGGACCATTATCACCATCGTGTGTCTTATCATGGAACTCTCCTCAGGCGATTTCTATGTCACGTGTTTTGCCATCGGTGCTTTGGTAAGTATCGTTACAGCAGTTGTGGGTTTGCCGTTTTGGATGCAAGTGGTCGTTTGGGCTATCTGCTCGGTCTTGAGCATCTGGCTGATACGTCCGCATCTGGTACAGGCCATACATCGGGGAGCTGACGAGCGCAAGAGCAATGCCGATGCTCTGATAGGGCAGGTAGGCGAGGTGTCACAAACCATCATTGCCGGTGACTATGGACGAGTGAAACTTGATGGAGATGACTGGAAGGCTGAGGCTCCAACGGTAAATGTAGATATAGCGGTAGGAACCAAGGTTAAGGTTGTCGGAAGAGAGTCTATCATCCTACAGGTGACGCAGTGCTAAGTTGTTGGTTTTAAGAGATTAAACGCTATTCCGTTTTGCTAATTATTAACCCCTTAAATATATACAATTATGAGCATAGGAATTTATGTGCTGATCGTATTGGTTGTTCTCGCACTCATTGTCGTGAAGAAAACCATTGTAATTATTCCTCAGAGTGAGACTAAGATTATCGAGCGCCTGGGTCGCTATTATGCCACCTTGAAGCCTGGTATCAACATCATCATTCCTTTCATCGACCATGCCAAGGACATCGTTTCCCAGCGCAATGGAAGATATGTCTATACCAACAGCATCGACTTGCGTGAGCAGGTGTATGATTTCGCTCGTCAGAACGTTATCACCAAGGATAACATCCAGATGCAGATCAACGCCCTCTTGTATTTCCAGATTGTCGATCCCTTCAAGAGCGTGTATGAAATCAACAACTTGCCTAACGCCATCGAGAAGTTGACTCAGACCACCTTGCGTAACATCATCGGTGAGATGGAGCTCGACCAAACCTTGACTTCTCGTGACACCATCAACACCAAGTTGCGTGCGGTCCTCGACGATGCCACCAACAAGTGGGGTATCAAGGTAAATCGTGTGGAGTTGCAGGACATTACTCCTCCTGAGAGCGTGCTCATGGCGATGGAGAAGCAGATGCAGGCAGAGCGTAACAAGCGTGCCACCATCTTGACTTCCGAAGGTGAAAAGGAGAAGCAGCGCCTCTTGTCTGAGGGTCAGAAGGCTGCCATCATCAACAAGGCTGAGGCTGCCAAGCAAGAGGCTATCCTCAATGCCGAGGGTGAGGCTACGGCTCGTATCCGCAAGGCTGAGGCTGAGGCCGTTGCTATCCAAAAGATTACCGATGCCGTTGGACAGTGTACCAATCCTGCCAACTACCTGCTTGCACAGAAGTATATCCAGATGATGCAAGAGGTGGCTCAGGGCAAGGACAACAAGGTGGTTTACTTGCCATACGAGGCAACCAATTTGATGGGCTCCATTGGTGGAATCAAAGATTTGTTTAAAGGATAAAAATGAAGAAGATTTGTATTGTAGCAGGAGCAAGACCTAATTTTATCAAGGTCGCCCCAGTGATCAGAGCGATAGTTTCTGCGAAGAACGCTGGTCGTGATGTCGATTACCAGTTGGTTTATACAGGTATGGAGGACGACCCTACCTTGGAAGGTTCTTTGTTTTCCGACTTAGAGATAGCCAAACCTGATGCTTATCTCAATGTGGATTGTGAGAATCTCAATGAATTGACAGGTCATGTGATGGCTAAGTTCGAACGCTACTTGCAGCAGAATCCTACGGATGTGGTAGTCGTGGTGGATGACTTGGCTTCTACGATGGCTGTGGCTATCGTTGCCAAGAAACAAGGTGTCAAGTTGGCGCACATCGCTGCAGGTACTCGTAGCTTTGACATAACGATGCCTAAGGAAATCAATCGCTTGGTCATCGACGGTTTGTCCGACATCCTCTTTACGGCGGGCATTTCCAACAATAGCATCGCCAACAAGGAGGGTGCGGAGTTGTCCAAGGTCTATATGGTGGGTAATGTGCTCATAGATAACATTCGCTTTTTGAAGGACAAGATGGCTCGTCCGCAGATGATGGATGAATATGGCTTGGACGATGGCAAGTATCTTGTGTTGACCATCAACCGCAAGGTGTTGTTGGCGGACAGAGACAAGTTGAATGCCTTGCTCTTTGTGATAGACGCTGAAGCTCGCAAGGCTGGTGTCAAGGTCATGGCTCCTTTGCGTGGCAAGGCGTTGGAAGCAGTCTTGGCTTTCCAGACTCATCAGGGATTGCTGGAGCATCAAACGGGTATTGTTCTTGTCTCTCCTCAGAGTTATCTTGATTTCTGCTATCTCACGGCTCATGCCAAGGGTGTTGTTACCGATTCTGGCAATGTGGCGGAAGAGGCTACTTTCAATGGTGTGCCTTGTATTACGCTCAATAACTATACCGAACATATAGAGACCGTGAAAGTGGGAACGAATGAACTGGTAGGAGAGGATGCGGAGGTTCTCTCTGGTATGCTCAAGAAAGTCTTGAAGGATGAATGGAAGAAAGCTGGTATTCCTGATAGATGGGATGGCCGCTCGGCTGAGCGCATTCTTCAGATATTGATAGAAGAATAAAATGATAAAGATAAAGCTCGCAAGATTTACCTGTTGGCTCATGTAAATCTTGCGAGCTTATTTTTTATACTTCCCTTTATTTTTTTATTCTTCCCTTTGTGATTTCATTTTTCCCTTTGTGTTTCTTTTATTTTCTTCTTTCGTTCGGATTTGGATAGTTGTATCTATCGAAGTAGTCCAAGCCCTTATTGTTGTACCACACTCCCTCGACATTGATTCCGATGGAGAAGTTCTTGTTGACGTTGTATTTCACGCCAGCACCGAGCACATTGGCTCCGGGCATGCCCATGCCATATCCCATAGGCATCGTTCCGCCGAGTCCCCACATTCCTGGGTAATACCCCAAGCCATACCTGCCATATCCGTATGGTCCGTAACCTGCATAGCGGCTATAGAAATTGTTGTAGTTGTTGCTGATGCTGAGTTGCCCATAAACATAAGCTTCCCAGTGCTCATTGAACTTATAGCCCATGATGGCATAGAGACCCACGTCCCTGTAGCTGTCACTCCCCCAGAAGGTATTGTTGAAGTAACCACCGCCCGCAATCCATAATTTTCCGTCCTTGGTGAGGGGAGCAAGGTAGGTGGCATTGATGTTTTGTGAGAAACCACCTTTGTGGGGAACGTTCTTTCCGAAAGTTGCGAAGGCCGATGCTCCAAGTGAGACGTTCAGACCTTTGTGCAAGCCGTAGCCGTAAGTTGGGGCGAGGCTGTATGTCAGGTCGTTGATGGGATTGCTGTAATAGCTCTCATCCGAAGCCTTTTTGTCCTCGTCGGAATATTTCACATTCTTCATAGGCTTGCCTTGGTATATCATCTTCTGTCCAGCTTGCAATACCGTATCTCCTGGCAACAGCCAGTCTTCCCTCGGACTGTCTGCGCTATGCAGCGGACCGAAGTTGACGCTCTGTGCATGTAATGCGATAGTAAAAAAACAGAGCGATAGAAAACTTAGAAAATATTTCTTCATGTTCATTTCTTTATGTTCTATTTGTGACATCGTGCCAAGCTATGACACGTGATGTTATTCTATTGTGATGACACGTGTCGTCATTCATGCGATAGCCTGTGGTTGGATGTATCACTCTGCAAACTTACGACTTTTATTTGAAATACGAATAGGACTTTAATATAAATAACAAAAAATAGGCTTGCTTTAGTTAAAAAGCAAGCCTATTTTTAAAAATATTTGAATCCCAGAGGGAATGTCAGTCTTGGAAACTTCCCCTGTGTAGGAATTTCTTTCAATGGATTAGTAAGCGAACAAAGGATAATCCTTCATGGTCTCATTGACTTTCTCACGAACGCGAGCGATGACCTTCTCATCTTCAGGAGCATTCAAAACTTCCTCGATGAGCTCGGCGATTAAGTGCATCATGTCTTCCTTCGCACCACGAGTCGTCATGGCGGCAGTTCCGAGGCGGATGCCTGATGTCTGGAATGCGGAACGAGTATCGAATGGAACCATGTTCTTGTTGACGGTGATGTCGGCGGCAACGAGAGCATTCTCTGCTACCTTACCAGTCAAGTCAGGATACTTGCTACGGAGGTCAACGAGCATAGAGTGGTTGTCTGTACCACCGCTCACGATGCCGAAGCCACGGCCTATCAAGTCGTCAGCCAATACGGCGGCGTTCTTCTTGACCTGTGCGGCGTATTCCTTCCAAGAAGGTTGCAAGTTCTCATTGAAGGCAACGGCCTTGGCAGCGATGACGTGCTCCAAAGGACCGCCCTGGATGCCTGGGAATACAGCAGAGTTGAGCAAGGTGCTCATCATCTTGACCACCCCCTTCTTGGTGGTGTAGCCCCAAGGATTCTCGAAGTCCTTGCCCATGAGGATGATACCACCACGAGGACCACGGAGAGTCTTGTGAGTAGTGGAAGTTACGATGTGGGCGTACTTCACAGGGTTGTTGAGCAAACCAGCGGCAATCAAACCAGCAGGGTGAGCCATGTCAATCATCAACAAGGCACCTACCTCGTCAGCAATCTTTCTCATGCGAGCATAATCCCATTCACGGCTGTAGGCGCTGCCGCCACCGATAATCAATTTAGGTTTGTGCTCCAAAGCCAACTTCTCCATTTCATCGTAATCGACACGTCCTGTCTCCTTGTTGAGGTTGTAACCGATAGGATTGTAGAGAATACCTGATGTGTTGACGTGGCTACCATGAGAGAGGTGACCACCATGGTCGAGGTTCAATCCCATGAATGTGTCGCCAGGTTTCAAAACGGCGAGGAGAACGGCTGCGTTAGCCTGTGCACCAGAGTGAGGCTGTACATTGGCATACTCTGCGCCGAAGAGTTTCTTGACACGTTCGATGGCAAGGTTCTCTACGATATCCACCACTTGGCAACCGCCGTAATAACGCTTGCCAGGCAGACCCTCGGCATATTTGTTAGTAAGGTATGACCCCATAGCGTTCATTACCTCGTCACTCACGAAGTTCTCAGAAGCGATAAGCTCCATGCCTTTCAGCTGACGTTGATGTTCTCTTTCGATCAGGTCGAAAATCTCTTGGTCTTTTTCCATTGGCTTTTATTTTTTATATGTTAATATGATGTTATTTGCAAAGTTTTACTTCGCCCAACTTTTGCTCCTTGTCGCAGTAGTGACAACGAACGATTCCGAGTGCCTTATCTACCACATGGAAAATGGTAGCCATCGGCTCGTTGTTGGTGATGCACTTAGGATTGTTGCATTTCACGATGCCCTTCAGCGTGTCAGGAGTCTTGACGGTCTTCTTTTCCACGATCTCATAGTCCTTGATGATACTCAGGCCGATGTTAGGGGCGATGACAGAGAGGCGGTTGATTTCCTCATCGGTAAAATACTTGTTGGCCACCTTGATGATGCCCTTCTTGCCAATCTTCTTGGAAGGCAAGTTGTAGCCGATGGTGACAGGGGTGTCCATGTTCTGTAATTGCAGGAGGTTGACCACCTCGTAAGTCTTATCGGCAGGTATATGGTCGATTACGGTACCGTTCTCGATAGCCGCAACCACTAATTGACTTTTGTTATTTCCCATAATGAAACATTAATCACTAAACATTAAACATTACTCAATGATAGTTTTGTCGTTCTTGATGTCATCGAGTGTGATGCCGAGGCAATGGCAGAAGATCGCCTCGCGGGCATAGAGACCGTTCTGAGCTTGCTGGATGTAGTAAGCATGTGGGTCGTCATCCACGTCGTAAGCAATCTCGTTGACACGAGGCAGTGGGTGCATGATCTTCATGTTGTCTTTCGCCTTGCAAAGCATCTCACGCTTCAGGATATAAACGTTCTTGACACGCTCGTATTCCATCAAGTCGCTGAAACGCTCCTTCTGTACGCGAGTCATGTAAAGAATGTCAGCATCTGCGATGACGTCCTCGTTGAAGTCCTCATGCTCCACATATTTAATATGGTGCTGGTCGCAATAGAGCTTGTATTCCTGAGGCATGGCAAGTTCCTTAGGGGCGATAAAATGGAAAGTAGGGTTGAAGTGACGCATCGCAGTGATAAGGGAGTGGACGGTACGTCCGTATTTGAGGTCACCGACGAGGTAAATGTTGAGGTTTTCCAGGGTACCTTGGGTCTTGTAGATGGAGTAGAGGTCGAGCAAGCACTGGGAAGGGTGCATGTGGGCACCGTCGCCGGCATTGACGATAGGCACAGGAGCAACCTCGCTTGCATACTGGGCTGCACCCTCGATGAAGTGGCGCATGGTGATGATGTCGGCATAGTTGCTTACCATGAGGATGGTGTCCTTGAGCGTTTCGCCCTTGGTCGTGCTGGAAGTCTTGGCATCGGAGAAGCCGATGACACGAGCGCCAAGTCGGTTGGCTGCGGTTTGGAAACTAAGTTGGGTACGAGTGGAAGGCTCGAAGAAAAGGGTTGCGACAACCTTTCCCTTCAAGAGCTCCCTGTTAGGATGCTTCTCGAACTCTTGCGCCATCTCCAAGAGATACAATAGTTTCTCCTTCGAGAGGTCGGCAATCGTCACAAAATTATGTTTTTCCATTTGAATTTTGATTGAATTGTTCTGAAATCGCCTCCAAAGTTACATATAATTTTCGATATACGTGCGAATCGCCCGAAAGATTTAGTTTATTTTGCACATCGCCTTTCTAAGTCACTAAGTTTTTCTCAAAATCCTTTGCGATTCTCAAACTTTTTGTCTATCTTTGCACTCGTAATAAGAATAAAAAGTAAAGCATCATGGAACAGCAAGTAAAACAAGTGCCATACGGTGTGGCGGACTTTGCCACAGTAATGACGCAGAATCTCTATTATGTAGATAAGACGATGTTTTTGGTGGAGTTGGAGAAACAGCCTCGTAATCTCTTCTTCATCCGTCCTCGTCGTTTCGGAAAGAGCATCTTCCTCAGTATGCTCTACTCTTATTATGACTGCAACCAAAAGAATAAATTCGAAACTCTCTTTGGCAACTTGTGGATAGGTAAGCATCCTACGTCTTTGCAAGGTACTTATCAGGTGCTGTTCTTGGATTTCTCCCAAATCACAGGAAAGATAGATGTGTTGGAGGAGCGTTTCAATGCTTATATGGGTATCAATATCAATGATTTTGTTCGTCGATATGCCCAGTATTACCAAGAGGAAAAGGAGGAAATCTTGTCAAAGACAGACTATGCGGACAAAATAGAACTGCTCTTTAAGGCAGCCAAGGCGCATGACTATCATCTTTACCTAATCATCGACGAGTACGACAACTTTACCAATGTCGTACTGAATGAGCATGGTGAGAAAGTGTATCATGCCATTACCCATGCCGATGGTTTCTATCGTGATGTCTTCAAGAAATTCAAGGGTAACTTCGAGCGCATCTTCATGATGGGCGTGAGTCCTGTCACCTTGGACGATGTGACTAGTGGCTACAATGTAGGGTGGAATATCTCCATCAAGCCAGAGTTTGACGAGATGCTGGGCTTCTCCACCAAGGATGTGGTGGATATGTTTACCTATTACAAGGAGCATGGAAGCATCCCTGCCGATAGCGACATCGAGGCGATAGTCAACGACATGAAACCTTGGTACGACAATTATTGTTTTGCCAAACAAGCTTTGGCTAAGAAGGTAAGGATGTTTAATTGCGACATGGTGCTTTACTATCTCCGTAATTATATGGACTATGGCCATGCTCCTGAGCAGATGATAGATCCTAATACCAAGACCGACTATGGCAAGATGAAGAAACTTCTGCAATTCGACAAGTTGGATGGCGAGCGCAAGGGCATCATTCATAAGATAGCTGAAGAGGGACAAATCGTGGCTCAGTTGGAGGAACAGTTCTCTGCTTATCAGATACCAAAGGCTGAGATATTTCCAAGCCTCTTGTTCTATTATGGTATGTTGACCATCAAGGGCACTCGTGGCTCCAAGTTGATTCTGGGCATCCCTAACAATAATGTTCGCAAGCAATATTATGGCTATTTGGAGGAAGAGTATCAGGCAAAGTCGTATGTTGATACCAACAAGTTGACCGATTACTATTACGACATGGCTTATGACGGCAAGTGGGAGGAAGGCTTGCGGTTTATGGCTGATGCCTATGCCAAGGTTTCGTCGGTGCGAGACGGCATCGAGTCGGAGCGCAACTTGCAGGGTTTCTTCATGGCGTATTTGAATCTCAACGACTATTATATCACGGCACCGGAGCTGGAGTTGAGTCATGGCTATTGCGATTTCTTCCTGTTGCCAGACCATACCCATTATGCCAGTCAGCATAGCTATATTCTGGAGCTCAAGGTCCTTTCCAAGAAAGAGTTTGATGAAGAGTCAAAGGATGCCTTCCATGAGGACGGCACGCCAAAGACGAAGGCTGAGAAGCAATGGGATGAGGCTGTGGAGCAAATCAAGCGTTATGCCGAGGCTCCAAGGGTTGAGGCTCTTCGCCAAGGCACCACGCTCCATAAGATTATCATGCAGTTCAAG
>ERZ808259.763-NODE-763-length-11010-cov-10.687996_pt1 | contig 11010 bp, 20 predicted proteins | sample MGYA00521279_ERZ808259 | MGnify/ENA primary metagenome ERZ808259 (study PRJEB31516, sample SAMN03275586) | gut metagenome | biome: mammalia-associated habitat; material: feces | host: Papio cynocephalus | place: Kenya | collected 2012-07-27 ... | reverse complement strand
GCCATGTCCTCCTCGTCGGCGGTGAAGGGGATTTCTACGGGCTCGTCGTCTCCGATCGCCGCGTACACGACTCCCCCTGTCCAGCCTGTGACGAGCGCGTAGAATTCGACCTGAGCGAGATAGTAAGGCGGAATTCGGAGGTTTCCGTCCTCGTCATGCCAGTCCCCCGCTCTACGACCACCCGCCGTTTTGATTTCAAGAATTCCAAAGCTTCCGTCCTCTCTTTGCAGGATGCCGTCCAATGAAGCGCGTAGATAGGGCTTCTCACGGCTGATGAACTGCTTGTCGGTGCCGTCGGTGATGATCATTTCCGGATGATTGGCGCGGAAACGCTTCCTGAGCTCGTTTTCCAAAGCATTGCCACGAATGACCGGCCACTTGTCGGAGATGTCCTCCGGTTCCGTGCGGCCGGTCTTCTCCAGCCACAGGCCGTAAGGCGTCGCGTAACGGTTCAGGCCGAGGATCGTGCTCATGTCCGACCCGCCGACACCGGCCTTGCGGCTTTTCAGCCACGCAAGCTGCCGTTCGGCCTTCTTGCACTGCCTGAAACGCTCGACCCGGTAGCGTTCCGTATCCCTGAGCGGAATCCGCTTCATTTCGCATCCTTGCTGTAGTTGGCTTTGATGTCCATGAGTTCGCCGGTGAGGAGCTTGGTCGCGAACCCGTAGACCACCTTGTCGTTGTTTTGGAATGCGGTGCGCTGCAGTGTGCTGACCGCGTCGAAGATGCCGGTCAACGCCTGGGCGATGACGGTGCGCGGCTCCTCCGGCTTGGCTTCCGGCTTCTGTTCCTGTCGTGGAGTGGTGGTCATGGTGGTGGTTTCCTTTTTCCTGGTGGCTGGTTTGGTGGTGTTGCGGAATGGGTCGCGGACTTTCGGCAGGACGCCTTCATCGCGGAGTTGCGGGAATTTGTTGAGCACGGTCTTCGGTTTCTTGCCGAGTCGTTCCGCGATCAAGTCCGCGTAGGATCTGGCGTCGAATGGCACGCCATCAGCTTGGAGGGCTTTCACCTCGTCTCGGACGAGACTCAGCGTGTCGTGCGAATATTTGGCTTTCCGGTCTTCGACTGGCGTGAATGGCTTGCCGGTCAAAACGTAGTCACGCTCACGGAGTGGGTCTTTCCGCAAATATCCGTTGATGACGAGATTGTGGATGTGATGGTGGATCGTGCTTGTCGTCTTGCCCAACTCGCGTGCCACGCCTCTTTCTGTCGGACGGCCGATCGCGGACATGCGCTGCCAGCAGCGGTAGACCTGCGCGTACGTGCTGTTCTCGTCGCTGTTGTTGTCGCCGGTGGTGGTTTCGGCTGGCGTCGGCTCCGGCGTGCAGATGGCCTGATAGTCGGCCAGCGTGTCCTCATGCGGCGGCTCCGGTTCGGGCGCTGGCGGTAGGTCCTGCGTGAGCATTCCGGCACGTCGCAACGCGCGCATCTCGTCACGTGACAGGCCTGCTTCGCCGGACTCGTCGTAAATGCTTTTCAGATCGCACAATTCCTCGTGCGAGTATTCGTGCCTCAACGGTTTCCTTTCCTAAGTTTTTGGATGAGCGCGTAATTCTCTTGGATGAACCTGTCCACGTCGATGCCCTGTTCCGTCAACGTCGGTCTCACGTATGTGCCGACCACGCCGCTGATGGGCGCGTATCGTCCCGTCTTCAGGCTTCCCGCGACGTAACGGTGCTCATCATTGTGGACTCTCATCTGGCTACCGTCCTCCGGTATTTGTGCGCTGTCATGAATCTTTCGACGGCCTTGCGTGGATAGCGCACCAATCGCCTGTCCTGCTTGCCCGCCGGTGGTTCGGCGCCGAGTTTCACGTATTCGGGGCCACGCCCATACGACCGCCAATTCGCCAGCGTGCCGAGCGTCACGTCGAGCATTTCGGACAGTTCCACGGGCGTGAGCAGGTCACTGTCCATGAGGGCAATACCTGCCGATGAAGTACGTCTGGCCTTTGCCTGTGACCTTTGGCGTTCGGTTGATGGTCACATGCCCGTCGGAATGTTCGATGGCGGTTTCCTTGATCTTGAACAGGCGCATGTCCATGGCTTTCTGCGTGGGCACGTTCCGGTTGGAGCCGGTTTTGCCGAGGAAGCCGTCATCGCGCAGGATCTGGAACAGTCGGTTCTGGCCGATGTCCATGCCGTTCTGGCGGAGCATCTTCGCCAATTCTCCGATCAGGCATGTGCCGTCGGACGCGGATACCGCGTCGGCGAATCGTGCTTTCGGTTCAAGTGTTTTGATGCGTTCCGACTGGGCGGCGATTTTCCGCTTCTGTTCCTCCATGGTGCGTTGGCCGATCATCACGGCCTTCGCCAGGATGGTCATGTCATCGTCCGCATCGTTCGTGGGGATGTAGCCGCCGGTTCTGCGGATCTGGGGAAGCACCTCATGCGTCACCCAACGCTGGAACTCCTTTGCCTCCGGCTTCCGCGACTTCATCACGAGACGGTAAAGACCAGGCTCGGAGATGATGTTCGCTTCACCATGCTGACCGCCTAAGTTAAACTTAGTCAGTTCATCATCATCGAGACTTTGGAGCGCGACAGTTGCATTGCTCAACGCGAGGATGTCGCATACATCCTTGGCGACGAACCACGGTTCGCCCGCCTCGTCGGTCAGAGTGCGCAGCGCGGCGCCCTTGAAGTCGAATCGTTGGATGCTGTTCATTGGGTTTTCCTTTCTTCGCGTTTGCGTTGCGTGGCTGCCGTGGGAGTCGGACCCGCGCTTTGGACGGCGGTAATGCTTCAGCTTGGCGGAAAGCGACCTGAACGCCTTCACAAGCTTCGGCACGGCTGGAGCTGAAGTAACCGAAGGCTCCAAGCGGATAGTTGGTGTTGGATTGACTGAATGATTCCTAAGGAGAATCAAGCCGTCCTGGACAACCGTGTGCAGCCGGATGCGCTGGCGGGGTAAGTGCTACGGCATGTGAACGCCAGCGCGTGGATAATTATCGATATTCAGTTATGGTCCCAGCCGGCCGGCATGAGTGAACGTGGATATCCAAGAAACATCCCGATTTGGTTTGTTTTGGTTAGGCTTGCCGGCCGGTTGGAAGTCTTTCAGTCGCGTGGCGCGAATCGGATGGTCAGCCACAAGGCGGTGGCCACGTAGATGGCTTCGACCATGAGCGCCATCGTTCTGCTGCCGCCATGCCAGGTGAGCATGATGGTCAGGCTCGCCACGAACGCGATGCTGGCCACGGCGAACAGGATGCGGCGCAGCGTGTAGTTCGGCTTCTTCGCCTTTCCCTGCCGGTCCTCGATGCGATAATCGTTGTCCGTCATTGCTGTTCCTTCTTCTGGTTGATTTCCTTGAGCACCATCGCGCATTCGCGGCGGATGCGTTGCACGTCGGTCTTGCTGAGGGTGATGCCGTATTGGCCGGTCGAGGTGCGGAAGTTCATCCGCGCCATCGGCGTGCCGTCCTTGCTGGTGAAGGCTTTGATCTCGAAGCCGCCGTCGTCCATCCAGCTCATCGCATGTTCCCGAAGTCGCAGTTGATGCCGTGGATGAAGTTGTCGAGCTGTGGTTCGGAAATGTTTGCCATGAGTGTTTCGCCGAACGAGCCGAGGTGGATGAGCTGGCCGCCCTTGTCTTCCAGGATGCGGATCGCGTAGCCGGTGTCGCCGATGAGTTCGACGGTCGGACGCTGCGCACGCTTCTGCTGGGGTGGTGCTGGCGGGTCGAGTAACTGTGCGCTCATGCCCGCTCCTCCGCATACTTTTGGATGGCGAAGCGGATGTTGGCGTGGCGTAGTTCCCGCAGATCCGTGTTGCCGGTCTTGTCGGCTTCCTCCATGTCGTGGAAGTCTCGTGCGAGCTGGTTGATGAGTTCGTCTAGTTTGTCCTGCTTCATCGTGGTCTCCTTAGGCTTTGAATTGTGTGATGCTGTCGATCGGCTGAACCAGAAGCATGAGAAGTTGAGTGGGGTTCATGTTGAGCACCGGAGCGGCTTCCTCGATTTCCTTGATGGTCATGGGAATGCTGCCGTCGAGTCGTCTCCCGACTGTCTTGAGGGTGCATCCCCATGCCTTGGCGAGGTCTTCCTGCGTCTTGTCGCGTCTGGCTAGCTCGGCCTTGAGGTTCCTGCTGGCTGTTTCGGTCAGACCGGCCATTCATCCCCCTCGGCTCCCTGCTTGGCGAGGCATGCCATCCAGTCGTGCCAACCGGGGCCGCGCATGTGGCCGCACGGGTAGTGGTCGGGGGTCTTGGTCTTCTTGGTGCTCAACATCTTGTTTTTCCTTTCGACACCTCTCAGTGTATTTAATTGACTACATTTGTGTATTCAAATACTTACATCTTCACAATTTGCACACAAGACGGTATTTAATTGGCTATACTGGAGCTATGGGAAGTAAACCGAATGAGATGACGCCACTGGCCATGCAGGTCATGCGAGAATGCGTCAGGCTTCAAAAGAAAAGCGGCATGACAGTCGCGGAATTTGCCAAGGCCTGCGGTTTCAGCCGCGACTACTGGTACAAGCACGCGAACTTCAGCCGGCCACTCAACCTCAGCGACCTGGAGCGCGTCAGCGAAGTCACCGGAGTATCCCCGAGCGACATCGTGCGTGGATCGCAACAGCACGCGATCGAAGACGCCGAAGCGATGGTACGTGACAATCTGGTGAGGGCGGCGTATGACGTGCCTGGCAAGCAGGAGGCGATCAATGGTGAAGCGGGGCCGGATTACGACGAGCCTGCCTGACCTGCCCATCAGCCGGCGCATGACCTATGGCGCCATGCGTCGCGCCATCATCGGCCTGCCCGTCACCGTGTCCAGCGCCATCCTGCCGGACGGCCTATGGGGCTGCTACGACGATGAGAACCGCGTGATCCTCATCGACCGGCGGCTCACCTACACGGCGAAGCGCTGCACGCTCGTGCACGAGCTGGTGCACTGGCGGCACGGGGACGCGTCCTGCGGCCAAGACGCACGCGACCGTGAGGAGCATAGGACGCGACGCGAGACCGCGCTCATGCTCATCGACCCTGTACGCTACGGACTGTTGGAACAAATGTACGAGGGGAATTCGTGGAACATCGCCCAGGACTTGGAGGTCACGCAGCAGGTGCTCGGCGACTATCGCCAGATCCTTGCCGGACGCGTCTGCATCGTCTGAAAAGGCGACGAACGGAAAGTGAGGCCCCACGATTGTGGGGCTTTTATATTGCCTTATAGTGCTTTATAAAGCTTATATCTGCTTCAACCGCTCGAAGACCTGTGCTGTCTGCGCTGCATCGTCGGCCGCCCTGTGCCGCTCTTTCTTGGCGATATGGAAGTATCTGATGAGGTCGATCAGTCTGTGATGGTCGAGCTGCGGGATCAGCGCTTGGGAGAGTTCCAGGGTGTCATAGAAGCTTACGTCCGGCATGCCGGCGCCGACTCTTTCGGCTTCTCGGGCGATGACTGGCAGGTCGAAGCGGCGGATGTTGTGACCTATCCAAGTATCATTACCGCAGAATCGGTAGAATTTCGGCAATGCCTTGTCAATGGTCGGCTTGCCTTTGACGTCACGGTCGGTGATGTCGGTGATCTGCGTTACTTTGGCGGGAATCGGTATGTCTGGATTGATCAGCTGACTGTATTCCGCTGTCTTGCGGCCATGACGCATGCGCACCGCTCCCAGCTCGATGATGCGTGCGTCACGACCTAATCCGGTGGTCTCGATGTCGATGGCCACGTAATCGTCGCAATCGGCTTCCGTGCCGCTTTCACGCTCCACGCTGGCGTCTATTGCTGTTTGCTCCGTCGTGGCGTTTAAGGGGGCTTCCTGCGACGATTCAGGGGCATTCTCTGCTTGGTGCTTGTGGCGTGGCTCCGGCTTGCGGTAGAGGTGCATGAAAAGCCATGAGAGGAACGCGAAGAGCAGGATGGTCAGAACGCTTGCCGCCAGATCATCCGGCTTCGTGGCGAAAGTGTCGTAAATGCCGTAGACGCATGTAATCGCGCAGAACACCGATGCGACGAGGTATGCCAGTTTCTTCATTCTTCCCCCTCTTTCCGGTCTCCGATTCAAGCTACTCCGGTCAGGGGTGTGACGTGCCGATTTTTCTTCTTTTTTCGGCGCATTGCGCCTTATAAGAGAATGTTAAAACTTGTAGATACTTATATATGTATAAGTTTGATTATACCAATTCCATGGTTTTTATAAAATTTCGTTATACACGCCGTGTAAGGTATTTTATACACAGAAGTGGTAATATCGTTATATCCGACAAAAAGAAAAGCCCGTATGGTTCTGGACAAGCCATACGGGCAAGGAAAACCTAGCACGATTCTCCATGAATCAGCATACGCCGAGGCATGGAGGGAAAGACGATGAGACCCATGGGATACAAGAACGTACAAGCCGTCTATGCTCTTAACCGTACCGGCAAGCTCGCCAAGAAGCGTGGCGACAACCTCGGTATTGACAAGATGGCATGCCTCCTACTGGAATACATGGCAATTAACACCTACGACTGGGATACGGAACGCAACCAGCCGCCCGAGAAGCTGCGCAAGGTCAACGCCCCGTGCCGCTACTACACGCTTGGCTGGCGTTCATTCTCCAATGACCATGCGATGGTTATTCTCACTCCGGAACAGGCCATGAGCAAGGACACCGATAAAATCATGGCGAAACGTGAACTGAACGCGAAGAAGCAGGTCAGTGACGCTTTCGTGTACTTGCAGGAACGCGGCGTAATCAAGAAGCTCGAACCGGCGTCGCTCGGTAAAAACGCTGGTTTTCTACTACTGCTTGGCGATGATAAGGAGAATTTCGCGGTGGAGCGGTGGGCGCGTCAATGCCTCGGCCTGCCGACGATCTGGTGACTTCCCACCAAGTCGCGGCCACCTCCCGCCGACGCGGTTTTGGTCTTTCCGCACGGGCCGCGCCGGAACCGCATTAGAATCGCACCAGACCATACGCGATCCGTGCCCACATTTTGCCCACATCCCCGCGTGAATCACAGTGAAAAGGAGTGAATTACAGTGAAATAGAAACACCACGCAAACCGTTGGAAACACTGGGAAAACCGCATAAAACAAAGGAAACGAAAAAAGCACATCGCAGGATAACATGTCCTGCGGCATTATCATATCCAACCCTTGGAATACCGCCATTCCAACCACATGCGGCACGCTCCGTGCCCACATTCTGCCCACATCACGCGGCCAAGCCCCTCCCCTCGCCCAACGCCCTGACGATCAGGCCGTCCATCGCATCGGCCACCACATCCAAGTCATCGTCGAACAGATCCGCATACACGTCCAAGGTCATGGCCGCCGACGCATGACCGAGCTGCCTCTGCACCGCCTTCACGTTCGCGCCGGCATGCACCAGCAGCGAGGCGCACGTGTGCCGCAAATCGTGGATCGTCATCGACTTCGCGACCTCAACGCCAAGACTCTCCTTCTTCGCCCGATAGAACCAGCTACCCGGACTGCATGGGCCGTGGTGCTTGCGGAGGAACGAGCCGGTGCGCCTGTCGGGGAAAAGCAGATCGGACGCGCCTCGCCCACTGCACGCCTCCCCGATGCAAGGCTTGAGCAGACCAGGGAAGATCACGGTGCGCTCCTTGCCGTTTTTCGGAGTGCCGACCACGATGTGGTGGTCGACCTCGACGGCGGCGCGGCGCACGTGGATGCGCTGGCGCTCCAAGTCCACGTCCCCGACCTGCAATCCCACCAGCTCGCCCCAACGTAGGCCGCAGAGTCCGAGCGTGAGCACTATCGGCCTATGCCAGCCGGAAGCGTCGGCCAACGACAGCAGCTGGTCGATGGTGAGATACACGTGCTTTTTCCGTCGTGTCCTGGGCAGTTGGATTCCGTCGCATGGATTGCCGTGGATGCACTTGTCGGCTTTCGCCTTGCCGAGCAGCGCGCGGAGGAGTCCTTCGGCATGGTGCACGACGCTCGCGCTTTTCTCTTCGGCCATTCCGCTGACCCAGATCTGGATCTCGTCATGTGTGATGGACTGCACTTCGCGGCATCCCCATCGAGGCTCCACATGGACGCGCCACGTGCGTTCCAGGGCATCGACGTAGCTTGGCTTGGCCTTGGTCTTCTTCGCGGCCAGCCACGGCTCCCAGAAGTCCTCGACCAATCGTCTGCCTGCCTGCGGGTCGATGTACGCGCCGGTCATTTTCGCGGTAGTGACGTTGGCGGCTCCCCATGCGTCGGCGTCCATTTTGCGTTTGAAGCCGCGTTTACCGGTGGGCGTGCCGTCCGGCTTGCGGTACCTGACTTCGTATCTTTTTCCGGCTTTGGTGGCGTATTGTCTGATTGTGTAGGCCATGCCCGCCCCTTCGTTTGCGTGGCATCAAGTCTATCAATCCGCTGTTTTTCCCGTTTTTTCGTGTTCCGACTTGCATTACTTTATTTACTGTGCTAATATAGTTTATGTCAAGGAAAGGAGGTGAACATGACACCATCGGAGATAATCACCGGCATCTCGCTTCTCGTAGCGAGCATCGCGGCCCTCATCAAAGCAGTGACCGGACTCATCAAGGAGATGAGACGGAAACCGAAGAAGAGGAAGTGAGCAAGGGTTCCGGCCAGACTTGGGGGCCGGAACCCCATACCTCCGATTATGCCATGGAACATCATGAGAACGGAATCGATAGTCAGCGCGGTATTCGCGCTCGGAACCGCCGCCAGCGCATGGTTCGGCTGGCCGTTCGCGCTCACCGCCGGATGCGCCATCGTCAGCGCCGCCTTCGCGCTCACCGCCGGAAGAAAGGACTGACATGACCATCAGATACCTGAGCGTCACCGACGTGGCCAAGCACCTCGGCATCAGCACCGCCGCCGTCAGCTCCTACAAGCTCCCCGAGCCGGACGCACGCATCGGACGCACGCGCGGCTGGCTCCCCGAGACCATCGACCAATGGAACGCCAGCCGCCCCGGCCGAGGCGTCGGCGGCGGACGCCCACGCAAAAACAAGACCGAATAACAGGAAAAGCCCCTCTCCCAGCAGTGCCGAGAGAGGGGCAAAATGTTACATGTGGGCGCAAAATATTCCACCAGGAATTCCAATGCGCGATTATTCGCACCTGTTAAAAACAGGGTGCAAGATTTTCCGCGAACCAACACGGGCTTAACAGCTGTCAAGTTGCCGTCAAGCTCGTGCGAAGTTCTGTTAAGTGCTGTCGCTGAGTCTGCGGCGACGCTTACTTTTCGTCGGAATCGGCGGTGACGGTAATGTGCAGCTTATCGAGCTTGGCCTTCACGGCGCCTTCGACCGCGGCCGCGATCTGGTCGGGATCCGCGCCCTTGGATTCGGCAAGGGTCTTGACGGCTTCGGTCAAAGCCGTGACCTGCGCGGTGAGCCTCGGCAGCTGGATGGCGTCAACGCCCTGGAGCCGGTCGCGCGCCTGCGTGCCGTTGATGGCGAAGCTCCAGACCTTCTCCCCCACTTTGCTGTTGATGCTGTTCGCGGCCTGATCGATGCCCTGAAGCCGGTCGCGGCATTTCACCCCGTTCTGGTTGAAGTTCCAGACGGCTTCGGCTATCTCGTTTGCTGTTGGCATGGTGTCTCCTTCCAAGATTTCGTTTGCGCGTTTGATGATCCGGTCGACCGGCAGCGGATTGACGCATCTGTCCGGGCAGCCGTAATGGTCCGTGCCGGGCACCTCGCGGTGCAGGACGATGTTGCCCTGCCGGTTGCCGGAAGCGTCGTGCCAGAGGGTCTTCCAGCCGTACCGCTTGGCGATGTCGGCGCAGAGCTTGGCACTGGCTTCGACTTCCGCATCGGTGACCGGGATGCCGTCCATGCCGCCCTCATGCTCGATGGTGACGCCGGAGCAGTCGGAAGTCCAGTTGGCGTCCGCCCACGAGCCGTTCGATTCGTCCACCCACTGGTAGATGTCTCCATTGCCGCCCACGCCGTAATGGCTCGCGGCGCGGAAGTTGGAGCGCATGAAGCAACTGTCCGTCCCGGCCAGGCGGCCGACCATGATGTGCAGTGTGATGTGGTTGACGCTCAGCCCCTGCCGGCCTTGGTAGTGGTTCGGGCTGCCGCGCCATCGCGCGAAGCTCGCTCCGGTCACCGCACGTCACCACCCGGTTCAAGATCGGCTTCGGATTCGGCAGTGCCGGTGTCGGCGGTGGCGTCGTCGGCCTTCGGCGCGGTCTTGGCCACGGCGCTGGCCGCGCTCAAGGCCGCGGATTTGGCGGCGCTGATGCCGTTGACCACGCCTTCCTTCTTCAGGGCGTCCACGAGCTGCTGGCCCGCGAGACTGGCGCTGGTGATGTTCTGGTTCTTCCACCAGCCGTAGACCGTGCCGATCACACCGATCACGCTGAAGACCGTAGCGGAAACCTGCTCATTGGTGAATGGCAGGGTGCTGTAGCCGGCCAGATTCAGGCCGGCGTTGGCCAAAGCGTAAAGCGTGACCACGATGGTCACACCGGCCTTGACGCGCTCGGTGGTCAGGCCGGGCAGATCAGTGTTTTTCTTTTCGTTGGCATGTTCCGCCATGATTGCCTCCTTAAGGCATAGGAAAGGCCACCTCCGAAGAGATGGCCTTGGAATTGGTTGTCAGCGCATGTGAGCGCCGTGGTTGAAGACGAGGATGACCGCGCAGAGCAGGAAAAGGACGCCGATGACGGTCATTTGTCCTCCATGGTCTCCGGCGCCACGTCGGCGCGCAGCTCGTCCGGCAGATGCGGCTTCGGATGCCGAGCCAGGAATTCCGGTTCGACGATCTCGCAGAACAGGCCGAGCCAATGGAAAAGAGAGCGCGTGTAGGCGGCCAAGGCGAAATATTTTCGCTGTTGGGTCTCCAAGTGCTGGATCTGTCCTTCCTGTGATTCCACCTGCTCTCTGAGCGGCTTGATGACGGACTCCGTCAGTATGTCGCAGGCCTTCGCGGCGATGTCGGCCGTGTCCCTGCGGCGGCTGGAGATCGCGCCGATGATGGCGCCCACTCCCCCGCCTCCGACCAGGGCGACAATCACCGCGGTCCAGAATTCACTGCTTGAGAAAAGGTCAGGAGGAAACATCGGCGCTCCATGGGTCGAG
>ERZ808259.762-NODE-762-length-11012-cov-3.134526_pt1 | contig 11012 bp, 8 predicted proteins | sample MGYA00521279_ERZ808259 | MGnify/ENA primary metagenome ERZ808259 (study PRJEB31516, sample SAMN03275586) | gut metagenome | biome: mammalia-associated habitat; material: feces | host: Papio cynocephalus | place: Kenya | collected 2012-07-27 ... | reverse complement strand
TTGCCCTTATCCTTTTGGCTCTCCTTTTCGTCTTTGCTTATTGGATTAGCGAGAAAAGGAAAGGCCACCGAATTCTGGATGATGAGCCCCATCTTTCAGGAAAAGACCTTGTACGTCTCTATCGTATCCAAAAAAGAGCTGAAGAAAAACGAAAAGAGAAAGCTCTAAAGAAAGCGCAAAAGCAAAACTAAGCCACACGTCAATGTGGCTTTTCTTTTTATCAAAAAAGGCGACTTAAGCCGCCTAGATTGATACACGTCTGCCCTATTTTTTGAAAATGGAGAAGAATCCTTTTCTTTGGTAGGGCTTTTCTTCTTCTTTCAAGACATGGTAGCCCTCTTTTTCAATCGCGTTCTTGATATCGTCTTTGGAAGTCGTTTCTTCCATGACGATGACAGCGTTCCCTTTTAAGTGAGAGGAATTCACCTTTTTCACCCCTTTCACTCTTCTTACGACATCGTTTACATGGCTTTCGCACATCCCGCACTTCATTCCGTCAATACTAAGGGTGTATTGAACGAGCTTCTTTTCTTCCATATCGTTTTCCTCCGTTTGTCTTTTTTAACCGCTTATATTTTAGACGATAGATTTCCATAGGGATGATTTTTTTCCGTTTTTTATATTTCTTCCTAGTTAATAGCATCTAAGTTAAGCTTCTTTAATTTGCTTTTTGGCTTTCCGCGCTCTCTTTTTTGGATGAAAAAGAGGAAAAAGATGCCATATCCATCATTTTTCGTGAAAAAGAAGAGAAGAAACCTTAAAATTTGCATAGTTAGAAAAGAGGTTATTTCTTATGGTGTGCACAACAACATTAGTCGGGAAAAAAGCGTCCTATAACGGAAGCACAATCGTTGCTAGGAATGACGATTCCCCTTCTGGCTCCTTCCATGTGAAAAAGATGGTCGTCGTCGACCCAAGCAAACAACCCCGCCACTATGAGGCAAAAAGCTCTGCCTTTGTCATCGAATTGCCCGATAATCCGATGCGTTATACGATGATGCCAAACGTCGATCCAACCGAAGGCGTATGGCCGGCAGCCGGTTTTAATGCCGCGAATGTCGGAATGTCCGCGACCGAGACTATCACCACCAATTCCCGGGTTTTAGGGGCCGATCCTTACGTGAGTAACGGCCTTGGCGAAGAGGAATTGGTTCTCTTGGTTTTGCCTTACATCCATTCCGCCAAAGAAGGCGTCATCCGTTTAGGAAAGCTCTTAGAGCAATATGGCACCTATGAGCCTAACGGAATCGCTTTTTCGGACCATGATGAAATCTGGTGGCTGGAAACCATTGGAGGGCACCATTGGATTGCAAGAAGGGTACCAGATGATGTCTATGTTATGATGCCTAACCAATTTGGCTTGGACCATTTTGATTTCGATGACGCCTACGTGAATCAAAAAGAATACATGTGTTCCTCCGATTTAAAGGACTTTATCCGTAAATATCATTTGGATTTGAATCAAAAGAACGAAGAGTTCAATCCGCGTCTCTCTTTTGGGTCACATGACGATTCCGATCACGTGTATAACACTCCAAGAGCCTGGTATATGGCGCGCTATTTTAACCCACGCACTTTCTCTTTTGATGGAACCGATCCCGACTTCTCTCCCGAAGATGATGATTTGCCATGGTCCTTAATCCCCGAAAGAAAAATTACCATTGAGGATGTCAAATACATCCTTTCTTCTCATTATCAAGGAACTCCATATGACCCCTATAGCAAAATAAACGACCCAAGGAAAGGCATCTATCGCCCGATTGGCATTTCGAGAACGTCTTTCTTAGGATGTTTGGAAATACGGAATGACCTCCCTTCGGAATTAGCCTGCGTTGAATGGGTCGCCTTCGGCTCGAATGTTTTTAACGCCTTTGTCCCCTTATATGCGAATGTGAAGAGGATTCCTTCCTATTTCGGAAACACCACGATGAATGTGAATACCGATAATTTCTATTGGGCATCCCGTTTGCTTGGGGTTTTGTCCGATCCGCACTTCAATTCCTCTTCCATTCATATTGAGCGTTACCAAAACTCCGTGATGAACAAAGCCAGGGCCATTTTGAATAAATATGACGATTTAAAAGATCCTTCTCTTCTCGAGGAGGCGAATCAGGCGCTTGCGGATATGGCAGAAAAGGAAACGCAGAAGGTCCTCAACAATTTAGTCTACGTTGCCTCTATGGCTATGAAAAACGGCTTCTCCCGTTCTGATAATTAATTAATGGCCCAATTTTATTTCTTCTATAGCCTATAAAGGGCAAAGGAAGCCTTAAAAAGGCCTTTCCTTAAACGATTGGAGAGTTTTCATCCATTTATTGGCTTTTCTCTCTTTCGTTTCTTAAAGAGGCCAGGAAACGTTTTTGACAAATGGCATTAATCGTTTATCTCATAGAAGAAGACATAATTCTTTCCGCAGGATTTAGCAAAATAAAGAGCTTTATCCACTTCGCGGAAAGCCGTTTCGTAGGATTTACGAGCCCTTTTGCCAAAGAAAGTGGCTCCGCAAGAAACGGTCGCATCGAAAGGAAGGCCCGATTTATGGAAAACTTCTTTGATTTCTTCTTGGAAATGCTGAACGGTTTTCTTTGTTTTGAGAAAGTCGGAACCGTCTTTTAAAACGATAAGGAATTCATCACCGCCATAACGGCCCACTATCCCCCTTTCTCCAAAAGTCTTGTTTAAGAGGTTGGCAAGAAGGCATAGCCCTTTATCGCCCATCATATGGCCATATTGGTCATTGATGTCTTTGAAATTATCGATATCCATTAAGAGAAGAACATGGGTGTCCCCATCTTCGAAAAAGGGTTTTGTCTTTTTCTCAAATGCGTAACGGTTATAAAGTTTCGTCGAAGGATCGGTGTCGGCGATAACCGTTAGCTCCTCGATCTTCGAATAGAAGGGAGAGACGTTGATGACGCTGAAAATAGAACATATATGCCCATTTTGAGAATTCACCACAAGCTGGTTCAAAGCGCGGCATTTTTTCCCTTTTAGAAAGTTCAAAGAAGAGAAAATAATCCCCACGTCTTTCTGACCGTGCTTATAGCTATTAATGAGGCTTTGAAGGCTAAACTGCTCTTTTGCGTTTTCTCTTTCCTCATCATCATCTATCAAGGATAAGAAATGATTTAGGAACTCCGTGTAATACATTTCATCCCGATTCGTTCCCCAAATGCGGTCCTTCTCTTTTCCGCCGGTAAGGATCGCGAAATTATCAATCAAATCGATTTCCAAGCAAGCAAGCGATCTTTCTGATACAACGGCTTGATAGAGTTGGAATTTTCTAGCTTTGCTTCGACTTTCCGTCTTATCGTTAATCAAGAGAATGGAGAAGTCCTTTTCTTTTTTGGCGATAATCTCGAAAAGCTTCCGACTGCCAGAAGGCAAATAGCAAGAAAAAGAAAGGGAGGTTTCCTCTTCTGCCGTTTCAAGATTCTTGAAAAAACTCAAAAAAGAAGATTTGTCACCAGGACAAAGATGCTTCTCCGATACAAACGCTTCGGGAAAATGAGAGATGTCTTCGCCAAAAAACGAAGAAAAAGAATCATTTCCATCAACGAAGGAAAAACGGCTGTCTTTAAAATGGTAAACAGCTAATGCGCTTGTTGGATTTTTCGAAAGATAGAAGCGCAGCATCTCCGGTATTATAGACTCTATAAAATCCCCCCCCCGGAAAATCAGAGCATCATTAAAATATTTCTTTTCCCCACTCATAGAGAGTATTTTACAATTTCTTCAGGGATTTTTCCATAAATCTTGAAAGAAAGAGAAAATCATGCTTAAATAGTTCGTGCGGCCCTGTGGTCAAGCGGTTCAAGACGCAACCCTCTCAAGGTTGAATCCCGGGTTCGATTCCCGGCTGGGTCACCATTTCGATTATTGCCGAACTTATTCTTGTTGGAACCACTTTGACTTCGCGATTTATCAAAGTTAATCCATCTCCTTATCAGTAAGCGCGGTTAAATCATAAAGTCCCAGGGGATCTGGGATTTTTTATTTTGGAAAAGCCGGGTTGCAAAGCCTTGAATTTCGGCATTGGTTTTTCGTTACGCTTCTTTTGAATAATCTTTTTTGAAGAAACTATTCACCCACAACCGCTTTTTACCGCCAATGTCAGTTAAATGGAAATGGCTCTTGCAGGTGAAGCAAACCTTTTCTTGATTGCCTTTGATGATTAAATCGCTGCCGCAGACAGGGCAATTATTCAAATAATAGGAATCATCCTCCACATCTATGAAGAATGTCATTTGTTTAACGAAATTCTCCCAAATGAGCTTAAAGCTATTATTGGAGAACCTTATATTCAAAATGTGATCTTGGTTTAAGGTGGTGTTGTTTAAAGTTATGATAAAGCAATCATCAAATCTATTTTGTTTCTCTCTTAGGGCGTTATTGATAATCGCCTTATTCTCGCTATTGTAATTTTTGCTAACCAATAAGTAATAAGTAGAATAGTCAATGATCTTGCCACCATTATCGGCAATAAGCGTATTGAGGATAAAGCCGAGGCCTTTTTTATCTTCTGAGAGCCGTAGGATAACATTGCCGATTTTAACTCTTGATGGCTCAAAACGAAGCCTGTCATATTCATCGAATCTGAGATTCACTCTTTTATCGTCCACGGGGAATGGCAAGACGCTAAGCAAAGTCAATATGACGAAATCGTAATAAAGGTTGTCGTTATTTTCCGTTTTGTTCAAAAAGTTTTTTACGTAGAATTTGTAACAATAGTTATACGACAATTCGTGTATCAAAATATTGGTTGGATTAATGAATTCAATAGGAGGAAGCTTAGATAAAAGGCAATAGAAATTGGTTTGTTTGATCACCGCTATCATGCTTTGGATTTTTAAGAGCTTCGATTCCAATTCATTGTCGTTTTTAAGACTTGAAATCTTAAAATCATATGGGAATTCCAAGAAATCGAAATAGGAGAAGGGGCTGGTGGACTCAAAGGTTAAGCTCTTTGATGTCATTCTTGAGATAAGGGCTTGATGGTTGGAATTGTATTCCTGATTTATGAAGGTGACCTCGTCAACTATTTTCGATAAGAGCAAAATGATAAAACGATTCTCATAAATGTTTATGGTTTCGGTTTTTTCCGAAGTATAGACTTTCTCAGGATAAACGCCATTGTCGTTTTCTCTCCACAACGAGGGCTGCTTGATGGTTTTTAAGAATTGATCGGAAGAAATGGCGGATGCGCTTACGCTTAATTTTATAACGTCTTCTTTGCTGGATTGGAAATGCGGCTTATTGGCTATGCTTAGAATCTTTTCCAGGCAAATAAAAAGTTCATCAAGCCTAATTTTCAATTCAACCTCGCTATAAATGGTAGATAAAGGTATGTCACCGTTTTTAATTGCTTTCAAAAAAGAAGAACCTTTTAATGAGTCCTTCATTTTTCCTAAAGTGTTAATTAAAAAATCGTTAATCATAATTATAATTTACGAAGAATGTTGTTTAATAACCTGTCAGTTTGTTTAAAGCTATTTTGGCCATAGCTCGCCCTAATCATGTTCTGTAAGTTCAAAACGCCGGGTTTGATATAGCTTTCATATCTTCCTTGCAGCTTATAGAGATATTTTCTCGCTAACAAGAAATCCAAAGCTTCCAGCTTAGTGCCTCCGCAAGCGATAAAGACAGGGACGAAGGTGACGATTTGATTCCAAACACGGTTACCGAAGGCGATATCGAAAGTTTCATAAATATAGTTCGTAATCTTTTGGAAGGTTTCGATATCTTTATCGCTGAGCTGGTTGGCTTTGTTGTTTTTGGCTTCATCGAATAAGCCGTTCAAATAATCAAAAGAGATGTTTAAAGGCTTGATTTCCTCTTTTACTTCAAACGGGGTGTTGATGTTGTTAAAGGAAATGGAAATGGCACGGTCATAAACCTTATCCGTAATGGTGTAAGTCGAATCATCTTTATTCGCGGTGCCGATGAACCAAGTGTTATTCGGAATCCTCACAAAGCCATTTTGAAGATGATGAGGCGGAACGAAACCAAAAGGAAGTTCCATGATCTTTACTTTCCATAAGTCCGCAGGATATTCCAAAATAGAAAGGAAATCCGCGAAATAATATTCGATCCTGGAGATGTTGACTTCATCTAAGACCATAATGTTGACTTCATTCGGACGATAGGTGAACTCATATAATCTCTTTAGGAATTCCGTTTCCTTATATCTCTTGGAGAAATCGTTGTAATAGCCAAGAATGGAGGTATTGTCATGCCAAGAAGCCTGGACGGATTCAAAATAGGATTGCTCGCCGATAAAGGAAGAGATATGTCTAGCCAAAGACGACTTACCAGTGCCAGAAAGGCCTTCTAAGATAATTAAATGGCTCGAAGCCATGCCTGCGATAAATTCACGCAAGATAGTTTCTTCGAAATATAATTTCTCTTCTTGGGCAAGATAAAGTCTAAAGCGCGAAACAAAATCCTTTAGGCTTATTTCCGTGTTTTTGATTTCCAAAGGTTTCTTATTCTCGAATTCAGAATCCACATAGCATAAGCCTGGGAAAATTTCTTCTTTTGTTTGCATAGCCTCTTCTTCTCCTTTTTCTTCTATCTTTTCGTTATCGGCATTACCCGCAATGTTACCCAAGGAAAGCTCTTTATCGATGCTATCTTGAATGATTTTTCTTAAGAAGTAATAGATTGCCAGAATGACGAGGGAAAGAGCGACAAAAATGAATAAGCCGAATAAATAGCTGCTTCCTAAGAAAATCATCGCATTCTTAAAACTATCCATAGTTAAAGGGAGCAATGATAAGACATCCACTTGCACCATTAAAATGAAAAGACCAAGACCCGTGGCCAAGCTAATCGTGAACCAGCGATCGTCGGAAAGGGTTTTGCCTTGTTTTTTAGCCAAATTCCTCTCCAGGAGAATGGCGTAGAAATTCCCTAACGACAAAACCGTTGTAAATAGGACAACAAGCCAACCGCGATAATCGGCATCGACAGAAGGAATGTGCAGAGATTGAAGGATGTTGGCAATTGTTCCGGAGTTTATTAAGGAAGCATCTAACAGGCAGCTAGATACTAAAACGCAAACGCCAAAGAATAGGCACCAAAGAAAGGAACGAGACAATTTATCTTTTTTTAAATTCATTTTCATATTTCAGCCCTTTGATAATTTACATAAAGAAATGGTGAATAAGCATAAATGCGTTGGCAAATATCCATGCTGGTCGTCTTTCCGCTATTAGTCAATATCGGCAAAGGAAGATTTACCAGCAAAGTAAATGCTTGTTTGGCCAATGATGTTCTCATTTTTATCATATTGAGTAATCAGGCCTTCGGCTCCATACAACCCAAATTCCTTTTTCCAGGCGGATTCATTGGATGCAGGGCCTTGCAACATCAAATAGTTGCCATCTTCGCTGATTGCATAGTTAACTACGTTGTCATATGCCGTTAAGTTCCATTCCGGTTTATCCGTGGTGATTTCATTGCCGTTTTGGTCAAAGAAATGATTATTTAACCCAATCTTATAAGTTTTGGCTTTCTCACCGATAAAGTACTCTTTGCCATCTTCTGTTTTAGTCGCGGTCAATTCTTCTAGCTGCACCGTAGAGACGAGATTTTTCTTAGTGACGCCAACGGTAATGGAAAAGGTTGCTTTTACGGCACCATCGACTTTAGCCGTTTTGAAAGGAGTGATTTCCGTCTTATATTCATTCGCATCGCTTTTTGCTTTCCCATCTGTGGTGTTGTAGATGGATGTTTTAGTCAAAGTGACGTAATTCTTATAGTTATAAATCGTGTAATCTGGATAATCATCACGTTTTCTAGAAGTCACGTTTTCTAATTTATCGGCATCTTCGACTTTGACTTCGCAATTCTCATAAACTGGGCCGTACCAATCATCGGGTATAACATAGTCTGATTCATTATCCAAATCGGCGGAGCTAGGATTCACAAAGGACAATTTGCCGGTATATTTAGAATTTTTATCAACATTAATAACCATTTTGAAACCCGTTTCGGTTCCGCTCGAAATACGATATGGTCCGACAAAGCCGGCAATCGTATTCACCGCGCCGGTAAGATCCAAGCTGGAGGAGCAATTGACGAAATCGATGGTATTGACCCCACTCATATTCAAATTGTCTGATTTTTGAATAATGCCGAAGAAGGAGCCCGCCCCATAAGACCCAGTAGCGGTACCGCCATTAATATGAACATTTTCGACAGTGACGCTTCCATCAGGACTATAAGCAAGAGCCGCACCGAAATTGGAAGAAACGCCTGGATTATTTATCGTTAGATTAGAAACCTTTCCAGGATTTTCCGCCGTCCCGCGAATGTAGCAAAAAACAAAGGACTTGCTGTTTTCAAAAGAAGCGCCGTTGAAATCAAAGCTTCCATAGAGTCTTCCATAGGATAATCCTATTGGCCAGTTTGTAATCTTCGTGTTGGCTTTTTCCAATTTGTAATAAGCGTACGTATTCGATTTGTTTTTGGCTTTGATCGTATCGCTTAATTTATCAATATCCTCTTCGCCAACAAGATATGGATAATCACGAGAGCCATCGCCGCCATTAAGGTAACCAGTTTCAGGATCGCTATCAAAATTGCCTTTGACGACATATCCATTCTCAACCATAGGCAAAGTCAAAGCGTTATGAGCGATTTCACCATCGCTTCCGACATGGTAAGTCGTTAAATCGCCACCTTTGTAAACATCCGCTGAGACAAGTCTGGAGCCTTCGTCCGGAATGAAAGTGAACGTGACATCCGTCCCGACAGTCGCACTTCCAACATTCACTATAACTTTGCCACCTTCAGAAGGAAGAATGGTATTAGACCAAGCGGTTAGGGCAGAATCTCCTTTGTCCCCCTTGTCCCCCTTAGGTCCTTCGTCTCCTTTGTCCCCCTTAGGTCCTTCAATGGTCTTATTATTGGCAGAAAACGCAAGAGCTGTAGCTGATAAAACGATAGAGGTGCTTAAGACAGAAGCCCCTAAGATACAAGCAAGAGCAATATACTTTTTTTCATAGTTTCTCACCTTCCGATTGAAGTATTTTAAAAATCTGAATCGAAAAGTCAAATCAAACACGTCGGTTTTTATGAATCGTTTACATAATTTCATTATGAAAGCGTTTTTATTCGTTCTGGAAATGTGCATAAGCCAATCAATAGATTCACCAGGAATGAAATAGGCCCACCCGCAAAGATTTGTGGCAATGCAAATCTAAAGAGGTGCGATTTGATAGTTTTGAAAAAAGAAAACTTCCATCCATTCTCCACTCCAGCATCTCAGCAAGAGAGAAATGACTGGCATTTATTGCACTCATTTTCTGCAAGGGCATGGAGTAAGCCAAACGGTATGAAAGTTTTTATGGAGTTGTTCTATAAAAGAAGAAGACGGCAGTATTAATTCCTTTTCTTCTTTTTAAGCATGCTGAAGCTTATATATATCGCCAAGAAAAGAACAATCCCAATGGATAAAGCAAGATACATCGACCAAAGAGGAACATCATAGGAAAAGAATTTAATATTGCAGTCCATTGAAGCTTTGATCTTGTCTATAGCATCATTAGGAAGATTATGTTTCTCCTGAAGTTCGGATAAAGCCCCTCTTAAAGCATGGTTCCTGAATAAGGAAGTGCCATACGTTCCAGGAAGGAACATAAAGACGTTACGCAAACCTTCCGACAAAGAAGCCAAAGGCATATAGGCCCCGCAGACGAAACCATAGCCGGCTGAGACAATGGTTCCGACACACGAAATCTGTCCTTGCGAGGTAAGAAAGAAATTGATCGCCGAAGAAAAAGCGCTTCCGAAAGCGGAAAGGAGAAGAATGTCGCTTAGAAGAAGGAAAATATCCGAAACAGATAAAAACCATCCTGTGATCGCAACATAAATCAAGCATGCCCCAAATGCCAAAAAGTTCACAATCAAAGTAGAAAGCCAAGTGGAAAAGAAATAAGAGAGCTGCAAAACCCATTTCTTGACTGGCGAAACCAAAAAGTCATCGATGATTTTCCTTACTTTGTCTTCGGCCATAAGGGTATTTGAGCAAAAGGAAACGGTGACGCAGCAAACCGCCAGAAGAGAAGAGACGATTTCGCCAGAGACCACGGCATTCGTCAAGGTCTCATCGAGCGTGAAGCCAAAACCCTTCATGGACAGAGCGAAGGAATCTTTATAAACTTGAGCTAAGAAAGTGCCATATAAAACGAGAAGAATCACCGGCGTGATCATAGAGGTGAAAAGCATGCCTTTGTCGGTGAAGAATACTTTTATGTTTCTTTTTACAAGATAGAGAAAAGATTTCATTAGAGATTGCCCCCTTCAAGGTTTTTGCCTGTTGCGGATAAGAAAACATCGTCCATTTTGCCTTTGGTTATTTCGAAATCGTCGAAAAGGTCCGGATGCTCGACGATAAGCTTTTTGGCTTCAGCGGTGTTTTTAACCTCAATCCTTATCGCATCTTTGATTTTCTCGTAAGGCATTCCAAGGGCCTTTATCTTTTCCTCGTCGAAACTATATAAGACGATGAAATCGCCGGTGAACTTATTTTTGAGGTCATGAGGCGTTCCTTCCGCCGCGATAGCCCCTTTATCCAGTATCACCACGTAATCGGCATCACTTACCTCTTCCATATAATGCGTCGTCAAAAAGACGGTCATGTCTTTTTCTTTGCGGCACCAATGTATGACCTCCCAAAGGTTTTTTCGTGTTTGAGGATCCAAGCCGGTAGTCGGTTCATCCAAAATGAGAATCTTTGGCTCGTGAAGCAATGCGCGGGCCACGTCGATTCTCCTTCTTTGCCCGCCAGATAATTTTCCAACCGCCCTTTTAAGAAGATCTTCGAAATGAAGAAGGCTGGAAAGCTCTTGCAGTCTTTTTTTAAAATCGTCCCCGCATATTCCATACAAAGCGGCCCGGGATTCCAGATTGTCTTTGACGCTAAGGGATGAATCCAAGACGGAATCTTGGAAGACAACGCCAATTTCCTTCGATATAGGAAGAAAGCCGTCATCGATGTTTTTCCC
>ERZ808259.749-NODE-749-length-11143-cov-3.210678_pt1 | contig 11143 bp, 14 predicted proteins | sample MGYA00521279_ERZ808259 | MGnify/ENA primary metagenome ERZ808259 (study PRJEB31516, sample SAMN03275586) | gut metagenome | biome: mammalia-associated habitat; material: feces | host: Papio cynocephalus | place: Kenya | collected 2012-07-27 ... | reverse complement strand
CCTGCTTTATCGAATCCCATCAAGCCACGCTCCATTTCTCCTTGAATGCCTTCTCTCTTCTCGTCAGCTCTATCATGCTCTGCTCCTCGTTCATTCCCTTCACCTTCCTTACCTTGTGCATCTGCTCCTCTCTGGTATCGATGGTGGTCTCATGCTCGTATATCAGAACACCGCCGTTGACCCTGTATGCCCTCTTCTGTATGCCTATCAGCTTCTTATCGACCACTTCCTCGATGCTCCTGAAGGAGAACTTGTTCGCACCAGCCATCTTGATCTCGTCGATATGCCCATCTCCGAGTTCTTCACCCGTATCGTTGTCCAGCTGGCAGAAGTGGAAGTATCCCTTGTTCCTTACATACATGGCATCCCTCCATCTGCTCTCGAAGTCGAATGCTCCCAGATTGGTATGATGTATCTCGAACCCGTCGTCGATGAGCTTCTGCTTGGCATCCTCCGCGCTCATGCCGTGGACGTGAACACTGTCGGTATCAGTGTATGCGGTATGCTCCCATCCCAGCGCATTGCATGCCTTCGATATCATGTTCCTTGCATATGCGGTGACGAACATCGCAACGGGCAGATACTTCGGCTTGTCGTCGTACTCGACCTTATCGCTCTCCTTGAGCCTTATCATATCCCCTATGAAGTCGTAGTATGCCGCGATGTGTTCGGGATTGGTTCCGAACTTGCCGTACAATGCGTTCAGAATGAGTTTGGCGAATTCCTTCAGCGCCTTGTCTCCTATCTCGGCCGCATGCTGCTTCACGACATACCAGTGCAGGACGAACGGAGCGATGACGTGCTTCTCATCGACTCTGTATCCCTGTGCTTCGAGAACCTCGATGTATCTGATATCGTAATCCCTGAGTATGTATTCGATGTCCACCGATGTTATGACTTGGAAGGAATCGCCTATAGCATTCGCAGTATCGAAGTCGTTGATATGCCATGCCAGCGTCTCTCCGTCCTCGTTCTTCCTCTTCAGAACGAACGTAGCTCTGTGACCGGGCTTCACATCGGCTATCATCTTGACCTTGGCTACCCAGAGCTGACCGCGCTCCTTTATCCTCATGAGCCTGTCCATATCGGCATTCCTCAGCTCTACAGGCTTGCCCATCGGAAGTCTGGCATTGACCAGCTGGTTCGGGTACATGGAGTTGACATCGAACACTGAGACATCATGAAGTATCTTGAACCTCTCTTCGGGATCGAGCAGGGGAACGGCTCCCTTGTAGCCTTCCCTCTCCCATGGCTTGAATCCGTTCTCCTCGGTGCATGGCGGGAAGATATTGTCGAACTCCTTGTTCCCTATCCTTCCTCTGACATAGTATTCCATAAGGTTGTACGCAGTGGATGCGGCGGTCATCCAGCCCTTCTTCCTCTGTCCCTGCGTCTCCTTGGAGCATCTCTCGAAGTAGTCCTCCATGGCCGCCATCATGATACGGCAGTCCTGAAGGCAGTATTCCTCCATAAGCTCGTTGCAACCCTTCTCAAGAGCCTGAGAACCGCCCGTGGTACCGCCCTTGACCATGCCGAAGGTCTTCCCTATCTTCTCAAGCGGATTGTTCCATATCTTCATCGAATCCCACAGAGAACAGGTGAACTTGACCCGCCTATGGGTCTTCTCATCCCTCGGCCCTGTGTATGCCAGAACATCGGAGTAGACGATACCGCCTCTCTTGCTGATGGTTCTGGACTTGCACTTTACGCTCCATCCGTCACCCAGATCGATGCTCTCGTTCTTCATGAAGGATGCGATATAGGAATCATCGAACTTCAGATTGTGGAAATAGCATCTCTGCACCCTGTGTTCCACCAGCCCCTTCAGCAGTTCCTCCACCGAGTGGTACATGTACTCGACAGGCTTGCACCCGTCCTTGTGGACTATCAGTCCTGCGCACTTGACCCATACGGTAGGGATGACCGATGTCCCGTCGGGCATGTCCATAAGAAGACCGTTCCCCTTGACTCTCAGCTTCCCTATCTCCTCCAAGTCCAGAGGGTTCGATGTTTCAAGGTCTGCATATCCGATGCAGGTAGGCTCTTCACTGCGTCTCGCCATCTTCTTCACGACCAGTCGATACCATCATCATCATACTTGTCGGAGTTGTCGAAGTACTCGATTATCTCCTCGTCGCTGTGCATCTCCACCCACTCGTCCCATGCCTGCGCGACCTTCTCATCGCTCATGGACAGTATCTTCTCCCACATGGCGATATCTTCGGGATGACGCTTCCTAGCCATCTTCAATGCACCCTCCACCTTCCTTCTCTTGGAGTACAGCATGCCCTTCTTGTAGTCGTTTATCCAGAACGAGTAGACGGCTTCCTCCGGCTGGTACCACTTGTTCCTAGGCTTGTCGAATGCCTTCTTGACTACATTGCTCCTGATGCTGAATGTGACAGGACGACCCGCCGCAGGGTCGGTGTACGTCACTCTCGACCATCCGCCCTTCTTATTGATGACGGTCATCCTCGGAGTGTCGTATGCAGGCACTTCGGGTACGATGACGTTCACAGGCGCCTTCTTGGGCGCTGCAGAGTACTTCTTGGCGACGGACTGCATACCGGCCCTCTGTCTGGCTTCATCCAGCACAGGGGTCTTCTTGCCGTACCTGCTCTTGATCCATCTCTGCCCTGCGGTCTTCAATGAGGGTACATTCGGTATCGGCGACTTGCCGTACCTCTGCTCAAGCCACTTCTCACCCGCTCTCTGAAGAGAAGGAGTCTTCGGTATCGGCGACTTGCCGTACTTCTTCTCAAGAACCTTCTTGCCTGCTCCCTTTATCGTAGCCATCGCTCATCCCTCCTGAGTATGAATCTCCATGTCTCATTCCCGATGTTCTCGTATACGGTCTCCCAGTCATTCGGAACATCGAGCGCAGGCACGAACCTTATGATGGAGTCGAGCATCTGGTCTCTGATGCTTGCTCCCTTCATCAGAATCTTTCCATGGAACTCGACCTTCAGCGCATCGTCTTCGAATATGCAGCGATGGGATTCGATGACACCGGGGACATCGGGGACATGGACGTATATCATCCCTCTTACAATGGTCGATGCGATCATCAGCACGACCTCCTGTTGTCATTCTTCCTCTTCTTGGAGTAGGCCGCTCTGCGCCTCTCCTTCTCGTAGAACTCCTCCCAGTCCTCGTAGAGGTATTCGAGTTCGTATTCGGGCTTGTTGGATGTCTCTGTCTTAGACATGATGGATACATGTCATTACTGGTATATAAATAAGCGGGATGCCATTAATTGATACAGAATGTGGATAAAGTCACTCGGCATCCCATAGAAAGGGTAAGAGGTTTGGATGTCATCTCAATCGGATATCTCATCCATATAGAGATCGAACATCTTCTTAGCAACCTCCCGCATATCGCAGAAGGCTGTCAGATAGACGGTATCCGCAGGGTCGGGAATGAAGTTCCCTTCATCGATGAACCCATGGATGTCGTCCACATCTATTCTCACCTGCATATCGTTCACTCCAGATAGTAGAAGTATTTTCCGCTCTTCCTGCTCTTTCCTTCCTTTACAGTCGCCTGCACGGGCTCTCCTTCCACTGCAGTCATGAACTCATCGGAGCCGAAGGTCTTGACCAGCCCGATCGAGTGGGTGCAGATGTAGAACGTCTTCTCTCCGTCATTGCAGAGAACCGCCGCACCTGCACCCTTGTCGTTCTCGAACATCTTGACCTCCTCGATCTCGATGGGTCTGTTTATGATGTTCTTTATGTCCATGTATTCCGCTCCCTCGAAGAAGGATGTCTCATTCACTGCCTTGATGTCTTTCCAGTTAGCCATATCTTTCACTCCTTGTATCATAGGTCGGTGATACCTAGCCAGTAGGATCCGACCTATGATACTGATGGGAGTTCTACTATTTATTCATTTCTAATACGGAACTGAATATAGATCAGTCATAGTACCATATATATCCTGCCCCATCGATTATCATACCGCTCAGAACTGAAGTTGCCTTGCACACCAATGCACCATAAGCAGGTGTGGTATCTGTTTTAGTGATCTTTTTCGTCAATGATTCACGGGAGTTGAATGCGAATTCTAGATAGATATATTTATTTTTACTTTGATCCGTGCTGTGGGTGTAATACCTGTATGCCATTTTCACATAATCCCCATCCATCCAACAGTAGGTGATCGACTCCTGGTAGATTGATTCGGTGGAGTAGTATAACAATCTCAGACCAGTATAATATGATATCCGTGGAACGTAGAGGTACCAGGTTTTATCGCGGTTATAAATATTCACTATGAGATTGAACCTCTGGTCACCTAATGCGGGGGTTTGTATGAGATACATCGTATGATATGTGGAACCATATTCTGATCTACTGAAGACTCTTTCACCTGAAAGTGTATACGCGCGGATATAATAGTCAGTATCGATGTATTCAAATGTAATCAGTCTCTCAGTCTTATCATCATAATATACTAATGAACTGCTTGTCTCAGTGGTGAAGAGAATTTTAGTTGTGATTGTGTGATCAGGGTTGTATATCACTTCTTCCACATTTTTAGAAGTTGTAACGAAATAACGTCCTCCATTTGCACAGGCAGGAGTATCTGCATACCCGTTTTTCGTTATCACATTTATAATAGTATCTGCTTCTACTAACCAATACTGAATATTATCACTCCAGCTAAATAAGAGATAGCCGTCTGGTGTCTTAGAAATCAACTTGAGACCCTCAAGCGTTATGTCTATACTAAATGGTTTCTGAGTCCATGTGCCATCTTTATAGATATACATACGGTTCGAAGTGATGAATCTGTCTTTATCGATTTGCAGCCCATCTGCAACTGCATCGTTTGCAATGACAGTCATGTAATTATGATCTGAGGGCGGTTGAGTATCTATCTTAAGCCCTCCATATGACTCTTGTATACCTCCTCCGGTCATATTCATTATGGTCATCCCACCACCTCCACGATGATATCGACGGTCGGTACCTTCGTTGCGGTGAACGTCAGCTTGCCTGCAGCCTGCGCCGTTGCTCTGATACCCGCCTTCCCGTAGTCATCGAAATTCGCTGGTGCAGGAGATACCCAGAGGATGTTATCCGCGGTTGCGATGGAACAATCGACCTCCTGGCTTCCATCGACCCAACCTGCCACAGTCAGTGTCACCTGGACGCTCGTAATCACGTTCTGCTTGCCATTGAACCTCATCCAATCAGCCGCACTCAGAACACCCGCCTTCTCATCGGTCGCAGCGGGTATCTCTTCTGATACGCTCGTAGCTCCGTCCACTGCATCGAATTTCACCTGGATGCGGTCTGCAAGTTCGGTTATCGAATAGCCGGAGAATGCCTTCGCCAGTGTGGTGTAGTTGTTGGCTATCGTGGTGTTCAGCTCATCCCAGCCGTTTACGCTTCCCGTTCCGTCCTCCTCTGCGAACAGCGTACCCGGCTCACCGGATGCAGGAGTTCCCTTGATGAGTCCTGCGGTTTCAACCGACCACTTCGATATCGGACTGGTGGTCTGGATCCACGTACTGCCGTCGTAACCGTAGGTGAGTCCTCTTGCTATATCTGCGCACTGGTCGCCTGCGATAGGTGCCCTTCCACTGGCTTCAGTGAACTTCGTTGTGATATCCGCCTGTGATGGGTTATCGGAATCGAAGGATACGTATACACTGCTCTTCTTAGCCTCCAGCGTCGATACACGTGCGGAAAGGTCTACGATGCCCTGATAGGTCTGTGCATTCATCAGCCCCGTCTGCGTGCTGCTTGCAAGCGGGATGTTCTGTCTCTGCTCCACATTGGCGACGGTTTTCGTATAAAGGGTGCCGTTCGTGGCGTTCGTTTCGATAGTCACTGTTGCGATTCCCTTATCGGCATCCGTCTGTGCATCCTCCGCCTGCTCCTGTGCAAGCAACGCATCCGACTGCGCCTGTTCGATCTTGGTATTCTGATCCTCGATCTTCTTATCCTGTTCGATGAACTTCGCATCATATCCCGCAACGGCATCGATTGCTGTGTTCGCAATCGTCTTGGCTTGGTCGGCAGTTTCGAAAGCTCCCTGAATGCTTTCAGTTGCTTTCTGAGCCTCCTCACTCACCTCATTCAATCCATCCCGGATGTCGTATATCTGTGTGATGACATCCTTGTTGTCGTACTGTTCCTTCAGACTTATCCTAGCCATAACATCAACTCCATAGAATATTCGAGAAGAGATTTTCAAATGAATGGATGAACGCGGTGTCTATATCCATCCACGCATCGATCGTATTATTGATCGATTCCATTATACGCCCACCTGTATATATTTCCTTCGTGGTGCCTTCAACGGAATCCATGCGACCGTAGTTCGTGGTCGCATCCGTTCCGATGGTCTTGGTGGTCCTCTTACCGTAAATGATACTGGATGTATCCTTGTCGATGGTACCGGCATAGTTATCGGATGTGTTTATCGCGCTGTCGGGTGTATCGGAATGCTTGGATGTTGCTGTCGTGGAATCGCTTCCAGAATCATTGTCAATGACCGACCCTGTATTGCTCGTCTTATCGCTTCCGCCTGCAGTCGTTCTGGATGATACGGTCGTTGTGATACCCGGTACCGCATCCTTCATCATATCATCCCTGTTGTCTTCATAGAGCTGATATGCCCTCTCGTACTTGTCAACGACGGAATCGAACTTCTCCTGAAGCCGTACCTGCCACTGCTCCATCGTCTCGTATGCAAGCATCCTCCACCCGTAGTTCGCTATGAAGCGGGTCTTGAGGATGTCCATGCGCGCCTTGACATGCGTATCCGCTTCGGGAACATCCAGCACCTCCCAGCCGAACTTCTGCCAGTATGCCTTCTCCTCAACGGTTCCCTCGGCTTTCATCCTCTCGATATCGAGAAGAGTAGGAAGCCAAGGTTCGTCCGCATATCCGAATAGTCTCTCATCAGTCATACTATCACCTCATATCATTCGATATGAGCATGCCGATATTCGCTCCGCTCATATCACCATCACTCCCAGTTCTGCGAAGAGTATCCCTGCTATGATGTAGAGAGTCCTCCTCATGTCGTTCATCGCATTCGCAAGGTCGCGTATATCCTCGTGGGTCTCCTCCTCGACCTTGTTCAGTTCGTTCTTGATGCACGCGAGATGCGGGCACTGTCCGTTGAACGGACAGACGGGTTTGTCATTCATCATCCGCACCTCCGTCCTCATCGCCTTCCGCCACTGCTTCCGCCTGCTCGGAGATGTCCTCATCGATGATGCTGATGCACTCGACGTGTATCCCGAAGACCTTCTCCATGCGTTCGCAGGCTCTTTTCCTCTGGTTCCATTTCTCCATCCTGCGGGCATAGAGCTTCGCATCATTGGATTGGACTTCCGAAACGGTCTGCTGGGCACGCTTGGTTATCGGGACACAGGGGAACCCGATGTAGGTGAGTATCAGACACTCGAACCTGTCGAATATCTCGAACAGCGCAGGATCTATCTGCATCTGCGTGGACTCGATGACAGGCATCGGCTTGTCACCGCGGCTGTTGATGAATATCGCAGGCTTGTCCTGACACATCGATAGGAAGAACTGCTTGGCTGTAAGCAGATTGTCCTGTTCGACATTGAAGACGAACGGGCACTTGGCTATCAGCTGAAGCTGGTTCAATGTCAGCACATTGTCCACCAGCTCGTTCACCATCGCGTCTATGAACGATGCGTCGTTCCCTCCGAAGAGGTCGTTCATGATGATGACCGAATTCTCGTCGTTCAGCTTCAGATTCCTTATGGAATCCATGATGGTATTGGTTCCCTGCACCCATCCGACGGGCACAGGCGACCAGCCTGCAGGGTTCCCGTAGATGTTGATGCCGTTCTTGTCCATCACAAGAGGCAGAATATGGTACTGGCCCGTGCCCGGAAGCTCGAATACGCAGCAGGATCCGTTCTTGAAAAGGAACTTCTCCGGTACGATGCCTCTGGACATCGTTCTCATATCCTCGAAACCTTCGGGGAACTCCCATCTCCACATCGACTCCGCTATGCCTGTATAGAAGCGGGTCAGCCCGTACTTGACCTCCGAGCGCAGCTGCTCCACTCCTGCGGGTGAATGCACCTGATCCCTGTTCCTCGGCGGGCGCGACCAAGGCGGTTCATTCCTTGCCACGCGCCACCTGCCTGAAGACGTCCATAAGCTCTCTTATCGAGAGCATGCCGTCCTCGTCCGCATCCACGGTATCGAGTGCCTTATCGAATGCTTCGCGCGCGTCTGCGACCGAAACGACCTCGATTCCGAAGATGAATTCCTTGATTCTCTCTACGATGCTCATACTATCCTTACTCCTCTTGCAAAAATATTTTTGAGATAATCCTTGGCGTCAACAGGTATATTTCCTGTGATTGTAAGATTGTCTATCTGAAGTGGTCCACCGCTATCGATGAGCGACTGACAGGATTCCCTTGGTTCTGATACATGAACTCCATACAATAAGATATCATTCTTACGTTGAAGAAGTGCATAATCATCTTTGACAAGCGGCACCATATCGATAACCCCCTGACCGCTTCTCATGGCATCGAATCCGGTTCCAGACATGAGAAGCCCATTGGATTGATGAGCTGCTCTGTAGTCGGTGATGTTCTGGAACTTGGCATTGTACTTATTGCCGATGTAGTTTTCTATAGCAGTATTAGCACCCTGTGATATCGCAGAAGTCACTCCTCCAAGCAATGCACCGCCAAGCATACCGAGAGGTCCGCCGATAGATCCGATCATTGCACCCGATGCAGCCCCTTGAAGTCCAGCTGAAATAGTACCGAGCGTTCCCTGCTCCGTGGATTTTTCCACTTCAATACGTGCCTGATCGATATCTGCCTGTCTAGCACCTGAATACACATAGGATGACCAGCCATTCGAAGACAATGCAACGGGTATAAGCGGAATAGTGAAACATATCCCCTGTGCATGCGAATCGATACCTGCGAATCTTATCTGTATATATGCGGATTGTGTATCTATGATAAGCCGATATGTATAGTTCTTCACTTGCACACCCCATGGCAATGTTCCGATAACATTTCCATCGAAATCCCTTATGGCATAAGTTATCTCATCATCGCTCTTGATGTATTCCGAAAGACTTTTGCTGTATTCCTTTATGGCGCTGTACGTACCTGTGAAAACAGCACTTTCTCCCATATTGCGTATAGTCCAACCAGTCATTGTACTTCCCGAACTATCATTCGGTGCAAATGGGGAGAGGAATACCGAGAACACGTTGTTGGGGTCCAATCCCAGCTTCTCATCCCATTTACCGGCGACGATATCATTGAGAGAAGGTGCGTATTTGTCACCGATCTTGAATGTACCTCCGCTCTTACTGACTGGAAATGCACATGTTAGAATCTCTACATTAGTATTACTGCCCGATGCACTCGTGGCAGAACAGGTGAATATAACCCACCAGGTAGATGACGAAATCGTACCGGTGATGAGTTCTATACGGGAACCCATACCCATCTTCATATATCTATAAGGATAACTCTGCGGGGGATACGAATCATCTTCATTCCCTTCACTATTCTTGATAATCGGTCTTCTTTTAACCATTCCATTCTTGAATACTGCCTTGGAAAGATACGTCCTCCAATAATCGATATGCCATAGGATGCGTGTCATAGGGGATGATTCGGTGTCGGATGAGCATATCACCTTGTCTATCCATCCATAGACCACGACGTCATTTCCATTGTTGAAGTCATAGGTAGCCTTCAGATACGAGCAGTCATACAGATCTTCATAGGGTGCTTTGACCTGCACCTCCGAGAACATCCTGTCACGCGATACGTTGAGGTTGTTGAAGGTGAATGTCGCGGTACCGAGAGAAGAGGTTTTGGAGGGCATATCCAGACAGCCCTCCGTGAACCCTGTATCACGCCATATCCGAAGAGTCGTGATAGTACTCATATGCGCCTCTCAAGCCTTGGGAGCGTAGATGTATGCGCAGTTGAAGAACGGGTCATGCTCGAAGATGTACTCATACGTGGTGGTGTACAGGGTGGACTTCCTCGGAGAGAGTCTGGTAGCCTCGGTGGTGACCGCTTCGGGAAGCGGGGTGATCTTGAATGCCCTGTTATCGACGACCATTCCGATAAGCTCTCCTGCGTCTGCAGGGGCGCCTGCAGGGGTGGCGAAGTCGTCCACGTAATCGATGGTTCCCTGCACCTTGAGCAGTTCGGGGTTATATGTCGCGGAAAGAAGCTTCTTGAACGCAGGGAACTCCACATCCTTCTTCAGTGCGATGGAGATGGAATCGGAGCGGGTGTTGTATCCCGATGCGTTGTAAGAGGTGGACTTGTAGCCGAACTGCTTCTGACCTATCTTCCAGAGCAGCTCGGTCATCTCCTCACCGAATCCCGCATCTCCGACTCCTGCGGTCATGATATTCGCCTGCGTAGTCTTGGCGGAACGAGTGGAACCGGAGAAGTACTCCTTGGAAGCGACCCACATATCGTCCATATAGCAGGCGTTCTGGGATGCCATGATGGCGGCCATCGCATCATCTATCATCTCTTCGGTCTGACAGAACTGCTTGGTCCAATAGTCGTTGACTTCGAGCCTTATCTGTCTGGAAAGGTTCTTGGTGGCGACATTGGAGGTCATCGCAGGCTTGGCTCCGTCGAACCATGCGTCGGACTCTGCCAGAGGGTCGTACTTCTTCGAATTGATCTCAGCGAACCTTGCAGACATGACGGAATCACCGCGTGCAAGCGGGGATTGAAGGAATCTGGAATAGAAGTTGGGCTGGACTTCGGGTGCGTAGATGTATGCGCGTCCGATATCCGAAAGCATTCCGGTGTTGAAGGTATTGGTGGTAGGGGTGAAATCTGCAAGCCCCTTCTGGTTGCCGACGAAATCGGCTGCGGTGACGCCCGGGAAGCGGGCGGTGAACTGTGCATCAGTATTCGTTGCCATAATATCATACTCCTTATCTCGTCAGTTTCTTCGACTTCTCGAAGATCCTGTTGATTCTCTGTGCGTAAATCTCCTCCTCTGTAGGCTCCTGCTTCTCTTCTGCAGGTGCGGGCGAGAAAGCAGAACGAACCACCGCACGCTTCAGCTCCTCATTGGTCTTCTTGAGTTCTGAAATGAGTTCGTCCTTCTCCTTGGTGGAC
>ERZ808259.747-NODE-747-length-11154-cov-3.439679_pt1 | contig 11154 bp, 6 predicted proteins | sample MGYA00521279_ERZ808259 | MGnify/ENA primary metagenome ERZ808259 (study PRJEB31516, sample SAMN03275586) | gut metagenome | biome: mammalia-associated habitat; material: feces | host: Papio cynocephalus | place: Kenya | collected 2012-07-27 ... | reverse complement strand
CTAGACGCCAGGAAGTGTTCGAAATGGAGGAAGCGAACACGAAGAAGGAATGCCCCCCTATTTCATATAGGCCATTCCCTACGACGAATTCCTTTAAAATGGCTCTTTTTTTAGCTAAATCATTTGACAAAGAGGAGTAAACGATCTGGTAATCCTTGTCATAAATAAGGAAGCTGCCTCCTTCTCCTAAGGCTGTTTCGCTTAATGAATCAACGATGGAATCAAAAGAAAAATCGATATGAAGCACGGCATCCCAATTTTCATTTCTATCATAGGAGGCATAACGGGAAAGGGAGAAAGAATAAGGATATAGAGGATTTTGTTTTTCCGGAAGGGTAAGAATCGGAATCAAACGATTCTCCTCTGTTTGGTAGGTCTGTCGAAACCACTTCTCCTCTTTGACGTTCTGATATTCTTTGACATTGCCAGCATAGGCGAGCAATTCACCGTTTGATGCCTTATAGAGGGAAAGGGAGATGACCTCCTCCCGAAGAGCGATGACATTGCTAAAATAGTCATTCATTTTCGCCGTGAATTTATCTTCATCGTCAATGGCGTTATAGGAATAGATAATCGCGTCTGAGTTTCTTAGGATTTGCGAGAAATAGGAATCGTAGGTGCCTAGCAATTGCTCCCCGGTCGTCTGAAGGTTCTGATTGGAGGTGGATAGGACGTTATTGCGGTAAAGAAGAATGGCGGTTGTTTCCGTAGCCACAAGCAAAAGAAAAAGGATACCTCCCAATACGGATAGCAGTGTCGTATAAAGGGAATGCGGTTTCCTCATTTTTTACGATACTCCTGAGGGGAAACTCCATAATACTTTTTGAAGCAGTGCGAGAAATAGTATGGGTCTTCGTAGCCGATTTCATGGGCGATTTGCGCTAATTTATTGTTTGGGTCCGCTAAAAGACGTTGGGCCGTCTCCATTCTTTTCTGCGTCAAAAGGCGAGTAAAGGAAGTTCCCTGTTTTTTTAAGATGGCGAATATATAAGAATTGGAGTAACCCAGTTCTTCGGATAAGGATTCGATGGAGATGCCGCTTTCTCGATAATGCTCATCAATGTAGTTTTTCATATGAAGAAAAGCGGTATCGATCCCCGTTAAGCGGGTTCCATTATTGATTTCGACGATTTTATCGATAAGGGCATTCAGGAATTCCAGAATGCTCTCTTTGCCTTTCTTGGCATAGAACTGATTCATCAAATCAATATGGGAATGATAGGTCTCATAGAGTTTATCGATGGAAACGCATCCTTTTAATATGGAGGCAATCAAATCATTCAAAACAAGAAAATAGGAGTCGCGGAACTCGATATTGGAGATGTTATCAACGATTTTCTTTGAGAGTTCTTTTGCTTCGGCGGTCTTTCCGTAAAGAAGGGCGTTCACGATGTTTTTATAATCGCTGTCATCCACCTTGCCGATTTTCTTTTCTTTGGAAGCAAGATCGCCATAGAAAAGAACCAATCCCTTTCCCATGATGGTCCGGTATTCGAGCGCCCATTTCGTGTGGCGAAACAGTTTTCGATAAGAAACCATCTCTTTCTTTGGCTCGGATATTTCGCTTACGGCGCAGGAGAAAGAAATGGAGCAGGCGCGTTTTATTTTCGCTAAGATGGTCGTAAGAGGAAGCTCGAGCTCCTCGTTATGGAAGGGTTTCTCAGAAAGAAAAAGAACGCCAAGTGAGGTTACTTCCCCGAAAGTGAAGAAATGGATGTCTTTGCGGAAGAGCTGTCTTAGGTTTTCCTCAAGATAGTAATGCGCCATTTCCAATTCTTCATAACCCAAAGAATCTTCTTCGGCATCCGGATCGAATAAGGCAAAGGCGATGTATTTGTCTTTTAAGGCGATGCCGTCATTTTTCAGTTTTTCGTCGAAGGCCTCGCTAATGCATTTCAAGGTTATGAGCTTCAAAAGGTCGGCATTTTGCTCCGCTTTCAAAAGAGCCTCATTGTCTTCTTTTGCTTTTTCGATATCCTTATCGATTTGATTGGTGGTATCTAAGCGATCTTTCGCTTTAGCAAGAGCTTCTTTCAATTCCGAATAAGAAAGGGGCTTCAAGAGATATGCAACCGCATCCAGCTGGATGGCTTGCTTAGCGAAATCGAAATCGTCGAAACCGCTGAGAAAAATAATCTGGATAAGAGGATAATGCTCTTTCAGGTTTTTAGCTAATTCCAGACCGGTGACAAAAGGCATTTTAATATCCGTTATAAGAATGTCCACATCGGATAAAGAATCTATGTCTTCGAGAACGTCGTATCCGTTTTGATAGGAGGCCTTTACCGTGAAGTTGTCTTTCTCTTTTTCTAGCAAAGAAAGCAATCTGGATCTTGTGGCTTCCTCATCGTCTGCGATTATGAGTTTATACATTTCTTTGACCTTTGTATAAGGATAGCACAATTTTTTTCTTTTGAAACGAGTCCGCTCTTTTTGGATATTTGAGGGGTTGGAGGTCCCGATCTTCGAAAGCTAAAGCCTATTTGCCGCACCGATGGATTCACGGTATTCATTGCCCAGGAAATCCGTCGGCTTGGAATCAATGGAGATGCAATTGGCTGGATCGAATAATTTGCTTTCCTTCATCAAAACGAATTCTTTTGCCTTATCCATCCCGATTCTTTCTACAAGAGAGTCGCCGCATATCGTTTTCGGCTTTGGGTTAAAGGAATCGAAGTTTTCAAGCTCTTCAATATGGGCGATTTCTTTCTCGGAATAAACAACATTGCACTCAGCAAAAAAATTCGTTTGGTTTCCGAGTTTCAGCGAAGGATTCTCTGATGTGCAGTAAATCAGGTTGTTATAGAAATTCATTTTGCGATCATTGTTGATTTCAAGAAGAATGGGCGAGGAAACGGAGGTGGAAACAATCGTGTTGTTATAGCATTCCATGTTTCCGATGTGATAATTCATGTATATGACGCCTTTTTTGCCTAAGTCATTCACCGAGACGTTATACCGCAATATCACTTCATCCGAAGTGGTTTTGGAAGTCGAGTTGCAGTTTAAAAACAAGCCGAAAGAGTTGTCGTGGGAATAATTATATTGGAAGAGGACTCTTTTGCTTTGCAAGTCGGAATCGAGCATAGCTCCATCTTGGATATTTCCATTTTTTTGCTGGGAAGCGAGATTCCTATATCCCTCGTTTCTTTCCACGAGAATGTTCTCGACATAGGAGGTGACGATGCTATTTCCCGCTTTGCAAGTCGTTGCCGTATCATGAACGAGATTGTTTATGATTTTGCTATTGAGGGAATTTCTAAGAAAAATGGCATTCTTCGCGATGTCATTTATTTCGTTGCCTTCAAGTGTCAGATTGGTATGGGCGTATTGGCTGAAAGAATCATCATACGGCGATATCTTTTCGACTTTCGTGCCTCTTACTTTATACCAAGTGGCGATTCCGACATTGGAGACCCTTTCGATATGGCAATTGCGAACGAGGAAATCGTTGCTTCGAGCTTTGCCATCCTTGCTCCATAAATGTATTCCGCCCGTTGTTTTTGAAGCCATGCTCATGCCCGCATTTTCCGCATCGCTTATGCCGTATACATCGTGGATATAGAGATTCTCAAGATGAATGGAATCATAGGTCTTGATTTCAGCGGTGTCGCTAGATAGTTCCACCAAAACACCCCTACGATCCCCCTCTTCTTTTGAAGAATCGAAGATCTCGAAGTCCCTGAAAGTCAAATAAGAGCAATTTTTGATATAGACAATCCCCGTCCCTAAATGATTGTTTCCATCAATCTTCGGGAGGGTGCCTTCCCCATAGGATGAAATGAGAATCGGTTTGTTTTTTTCTCCGTGGATGTCCATCAAAGATATTCCGCCGGAGAAAGAGCTGCCTTTTTTGAAAAGAAGCCTATCCCCCGCTTCAAGCTTGATTTTCTTTATGTCCTCGAAAGAAGAAAAAGGAGATTCCATGGTTCCGTTTCCGTTTTCTTTTGAGGAATCGAAGAAATAAGTCGATCCATAAACGATTTCCGAGCTTACTTGCTCGTTGCTTTCCTCTCTTTCTGAAGAAGAGGGGTCACCGCTCTCTTGAAAGGCGCTTTCTTCTTTTTGGCTGCAGGAAAAAAGGATCAAGGAGAGCAAAGCCAAAGCGAGAGATCGTCTTTTTTTCATTGCCTGTTTCCTTTGGGGCGGAGTTTATTTTTCCTTTTTCCTTTGGAAGATTTTCCTAAAGGCAGGGATTTCATCGTAAGCGAGAGCGAAAGCAAAGAAAGCGACGCTCAAAGAGAAAATCGTATCGACGGCGATGCTAATGCCGTTTAAGGCACTGATCCATGGAGGGGTGACATTACGGAAGATAGTCGAAACATCTATTCCATTCATGGCATTGGAGCGAAGGACGGTATAAAGAATGCGATGGGCTTCTTCTCTCATGGCATTCGTGAGTTTCCCATAGCCTTCTTTGTATTGGTATAAGGCCGATTTATCCGCGCTTATGGCATTATCTCCATCAGGCAAAGCGCATCCGCCTAGAATTCCCCCAACCATATCCATATAGCCGCCTTGCCAGTAATCGGATACGGCAAACCCGCTCATGCCGAATTCTTTTCTTAAAACGGAGTTGATGAAGCCTTGTTGGCTCGTCCAAATGACGCCGATTCGGTTGAAACCGGTCATAACGTTTTCGGCATTGCCTTCTTCGATGGCGATTTGGAAAGGCTTTAGATATATCTCGCGGATGCTTTGCTCATTCGCCCAGGTGTTCACCCCTTCTCTGTTCTTTTCTTGATCGTTTAAGATAGCGTGCTTCATATAGACATAGACGCCCATCTTATGAATGCCTTGCACTTCTTTCGCGGCGATTTTTCCAGCAAGGGTGCCATCTTCCGATGCGTATTCAAAAGCGCGCCCATTATAGGAACCGCGATGGATGTTGACTCCTAAGCCATATAAGCCGGAATAGCCTGCCCACAAGCAATCTTCGCCAACATATTCGCCTAATTCTTCCGCTAAATCGTCATTTCTCGCGGCCGCCAATAAGGAAGGAGTCGGATAGGATATCGGCGAGATATCCGAATCGGGATCGTCATAGAGGAAAGTGAAGCGGTTTGTGGCAACGGTCGCATTGTCCTCGTAGCTATATGAAGTTCCTCCGACAGGCCCTAAGGCTCCGTTGCCGTCGATGGTTTGCGGTTTGCTTATGCTTTCTAGGCCGGATGTTTTTCTTAAACCGTTTGAAAGCAGCATAACCGTATCTTCGAAAGTCAGCTGATTCAACAGCTTTTCCCACTCTGGGTCATCGTAGTCTTTGTAGAATAGGTTGCCTTTTTCATCCATCGACATCAAAGAGGCGAGAGTTAGGCCGTTATCCTCTCCATAGGTGGGATTCGGAACATCGTCAGGTTGGATTGTCTCGGACTTTTTCTTTCCATCCTGAATCATTTCCGCATTGGTTTTCACTTTTGCGTTATTAGGAAGTTTGGCGTTATTTTCATTTAAGCCGAATTTCACCGTGTCGTTCCAATTTGAACGGGTGATATAAGTGACGGAATTCTCCCCTTTATGCTCATAAAGATTCAAGTCCGCGTTGTCGAATTGATTTGTGATGGCTTCGCCGGTGGCTTTGCTATGAGAATACAAGGAGTCGGAGAATTGTTTGTTGAACTTATGGGTCAATTGGGCGTTCCCGTTGCCATCCATCCCATCGGATGCGTCAAAGCCTTTCGCCGCAAGGATGTTATTCAAAGCATCATGGGCGTTTTTGCCAGTCGCAAAATAATAGTCTCCTTCATCGAGTATGTAGGTTTTGGCCTTATAGGAATCATAAGAAGCCAATTCCCTTCCTTCGACTTTGACGGTAAGCGTCTCTGAAGCGCCAGGCTCTAGCAAAGAGGTTTTCGCATAGTCAACCAGTTCGATGGAGGCTTTTTCGATGTGATTGTCTTTATCGTATTGGGTGTATGGCTTTTGAAGGTAGAAATCCACCCCTTCTTTGCCAGAAACTTTGCCGGTGTTTGTTACTTTGACGGACAATTCGTAAATGTCTTCTTTCGAATTTTCCTTGACTTGGAAATCCGAATAAGCGAATGTGGTGTAACTTAGACCATATCCAAAAGGGTAGGCGACTGCATCTTGATAGAGGAAGGCGCCGACGTTATCCGTTTTTAAAATCGTGTCCTCATAACGAGTTTCCGTATAGCGATAGCCATTATAGATGCCTTCTTGATAGACGACGTAGCGGTTGCTTTTGCCGCCATTTGCCGAAGAGATTGGATCACCTTCGTTCGTGTAAGAGCCGAAATTGGCATACACTGGGTTATAGGCGTGTTTTTTCCAATAGGTGTCGGTTAATTTGCCGGACGGATTGGCTTTGCCGCTTAATATTTTGGCGATGCCATCCGTGCAATTGCTTCCGCCGATTCCAGCCCAAAGGAGAGAATCGATTCCATATTCCTCTAAATCGACATAGTCGCATTGCACTTGGTTGACGCTATTAAGAAGAACAATGATTTTTTCTATGGTTCCATTATCCTTCAATTTCTTGAGATTTTGCAGAACATCGATTTCAGAAGGTGAAAGCTCTAGATAATTTCCGTGGGAATAATCGGAGGTGTTTCCGCCGGTGTTTTTTAAATCGGTGGCTTCGGTTCCGTAACGAGAAAGGACGAAAATGCCTGCTTCGGCTTGATCGTTTTTGCTATTTCCTATTTGGGCCCATTTCGCATCATTGATGGTGTATTTCGCGGCGTCAGAGCTCGTGTTCGTCGTATGATCACCATAATATTGTTTGTTGGCTGAATACCAATCCCAAAGACCTTGATTCACTTGGAAACCGTTCTTTTCAAGGCCGTCTTTCAAAGAGACGAATTCAGAGCGCTTTGCGAAAGAAGAACCGCCGCCTGAGTAAATATAATTAACGCTGGAAGAGCTGTATAAATTGATTTTCGCCCCTTTTGTCAAAGGCAAAGCCTGATTCTCGTTTTTAAGAAGAACCGCGCCTTCTTGGGTGACTCGAGAGGTAGCGTCATTCGCATCATCCTGCAAATCCGCTATGGAGGAATAGTTGGAGAAATAATAGATGTTGTCCGCCTCACCTCCGGCATCCACTTTTTCTTGCGTCGTTTGACCCAAAAAAGCGGTTATGGCACCAGAATTATCCATGGCGATTTTTCCGCCAACGGTCGTAACGCCAAAGGCAAGAGTGGCTATATTCGCTATTATCTTTGCGAGTTTTGTCAATTTCATAATCCTCTCCTTTAGTTGTCTTTTCTACCTTTTAGGTAAATCGAGACATTCGAAAAAATGGCCGCCAATGAATAAAAGACGATGCATAGAATCACTTTGCCGTCAATTAAAGCGATCGCTTCAGAGGTAACGCCATTATAGAAAACGCCGCTAAAATACATGTAAACGTAAAGAATGAATAAAAGGAAGGTGACGAAATTCAACGCCCATAAGGCAATCGAGGCGAAATTGCTCGTTTTTTTAAAAAGCAGCAATCCGCCATAGACGGCAATAGCGACAAAAGCCGGTATCGTCGCCGATGCATTGCGATATTCTAATAACGTACCCGAAAACCCTAGATAAAAGATGTTCCCAAGGATAGCCAGAAGTATTGAGACAATGGCAAAATAGAAGCCAACCGTCTTATAAAAAGATGTATTAAGATATTTTTTCATTTATTTTACCTATTTAGCGGAAGCGCTCACGTCAACGTTGATTTTATAGGAGCCAACGGCTTTGAGTTTGAATTGGAAGGGTTTGGCATCGGCAGAAGAATCGAAATTAAACGTATAGGTGCCCTCTGCTTCTTTCGTTAAATCGCTGATGTCTTTTTTCTCCGCATTTTGACCCGTAATCGTGACGGAAGGGGTTTCCTTGCCTATATATTCGAATTTATAGGTGACGATTGTCGTTCCATCCTCCTTAGGCGCATAACGCAAATAGGAGTAAGCCTCTGTGCCACCATTATTGGATTTGATGACAAAATCGATTGTTTTGCCATCTTCGCTGATTTTGCGTTCGGATGTCTTGGATCCTTTTCCGTCAAAATAGAACCATTTTCCTCTATTCTCGTTTTGAAGGACCGTGGCATTATTCCCCGAAGTCAAATTAATACGCGTATCTTCCACCTCCGAATTTATGACATTTACCTCACAAGAGGTGGAGAAAGAACCTGAAATAGCCGTGATTGTAGCTACGCCCACCGAAAGAGCGGTCACTTTGCCATTTTCGACTTTCGCCACTTTTTCATTATTCGAAGACCATTCTACGACAGGATTATCTTCACCTGGAATTCTCGCGGTTAGGGTGAATTCTTTTTTGCTTTCATCGGCTAAATCAAGGGTCTTTTTCTTTTCGCTTAAATAGAGACGCTTTACCTCTCCGATTTCTTCGAAAACAGGGAGAACATCGAACTTGCCAGTGCATTTGAATTTAATGGAGCTAGGAGCGGTATCAGATGGATCGGAGGATTCAAAATCAAGCTCGACTTTATTGAGTCCTGCCGGATAGTCTATATCGGAGCCTCCATTGATGCTCAGTTTTGCCTCTTTCTCAGCATAGAAGTAGAGAGTTTCTTTATAGGAATACCCACCGGTTGCGTCTGGCTGATAGCGCAAATAGAAAAAGTTTGAGCCTACCAGGTTTCCGTTTGCGTCTCCGACGCGAAGAATATTGACATTGATCAATCCGCCTTCGATTGTCGGAACGGACTCTATTTTGACATTCTCCTCATTTTCGCAAAGATAAACCCATTTTTTAGGATTGTTTGCCGAATCGATTTTTTTGCCCGCCATCAATTCCTCAGGATCCCCTGCTTCTTTGACGATCAAAACGCATGTGGCGTCAACCCCATCTTCATTAGAAATAAGGTGAATGGTGCTCATTCCCGCTTTCTTAGGGGTGACAACGCCATCCTTTATTGAAGCGATTGTCTCGTCATCAATGGAATAAACTGCATCAGCGGATGGTACTCCTTTTAATTCCAAAGTTAAATTCGTGCCTATTGTTGCGATGACTTTTTTCTGAATGAAAGAGAAATCATTGGTGCGCACGGTGACAAGGCAAGAAGCGCTTAAGGTTCCGTTTGTGACGGTGATGGTAGCCTTTCCCCTCTTATGCCCCGTGACAAGGCCCGTTTGAGACACGCTGGCGATTTCTTCATGATCGGAAAACCAGGTGACATTCTTATTGTCATCGTTAACGGTCGCGGATAGCTGGTGGGTGTTTGCATCGCTAAGGGAGATGATTATTTCGGTCTCGCTTAGTTTAATCGAATGGCTCGTGACAAGGACTTTTATTTCCTTGGTTTGAAGAACGGTTATGCTTTTGTTTTTCCTTGCTTTAACCGTAATAACGGCCTCTCCTTCTCCAATAGCGGTAATCACGCCGTTACGGACTTTGGCGATATTTTTATCGGATGACGTCCAGCTTAATGTATACAGAGAGTCATCATTTGTCGTGGCCGTTATGGTTTCTTCTTGGCCGACATTTAAAGTAACCTGATTTTTGGAAACGGTTAGGCCTACGTCGGTATTTCCGATGTTTTGTTTGGAAGACTCGGCAGTTTCCCCTCTGTCTACTTTGCAAGAGGTTAATATCCCCCCGAATGTCAAAGCAAATAGCGAACTAAAAATAATAGCTTTTGTTTTTTTCATATTTTCGTCTTCCTCACAGGCATAAAAGATTATGAAAGCCCTTTCTTATTCAATTCTAATTGACGATAGGCAGAATAAATATTGCAATATTTGCTTATGTAAATTGCATTTTGCAATACAGGGGCGGCGTTATAAGCAACATTTGGCTTTTACTGGCATAAGGGCTTTATTCACAAGAGAAGCTCTTAAATTTCCATTTAAAAATCCAGCATCAAAGCGATAGAAACAATGCAAGAATAAGAACGTAATCTTTTAAAATAAAAAGGCTGACGCTTTTTACTGCATCAAACCTATTCTTTCTAATGTGTATGATTACCTATATTGATACAATTTGCGTACACCCTTAAAAAGTGCGTACATTTCATTCAAAATGCGTACAGCTGAATAAAAGAAAAAACCTCCCAGCAAGTAGGAGGTCTGTAACTGTTTCCGTTACCGAATGTGCGCTAGCCTTTTAACGTGGTCCTAGGCACTACGCTGTCCACGAGCCAATCTCACGAGTGAATAATAGTCTATGACCATAAGCATTCTAGACTGCTTATATAAATTGTACCATAAAAGGTATAAAAATGCCATCTTTTTAAACTGCGATTTCCTAGCTCATTTTGTAATAAATACTCATCTTTGTTACATTACATATCTCTGTAATCTAACGTAAAAGTATGTTAAAACAACTACGCTTTATAACCACTAGCATTCATTTTCGAGTAAACTCGCTTTATGGCCTCAAGTCCAGTTTTCTCACCTAATTCGACAGATTTTCCATACATCTCTATTGCCTTTTTATAATCCTGGCAAACGCCAAAGCCATTCTCATAGCATATTCCAAGATTATAAAAACCAAGGCTAGATTTATATTCGTATGCAGCAGTCTTAAAGCATTTTGCAGCTTCCTTTTTATTTTCTTTTATGCCATTACCTTGTAGATAGCAAAGTCCGATATTGATAATCGCCTCGTTCTCTCCCCAATTGTACGCGTCGGTAAATAATTCAAAGGCTTTTTTATAAGCCGCTTCGGTTTTGACGGTATAGTAGTAATAAAGCCCCATTTGCAGGCACGCCGACGGGTTTTCGCCTTTAACGCTCTGTTTCAGCCAATGAAGTGCTTTATCTTTATCGGGTGTTACGCCGTAGTATCCGCAAGCGTACGCCATACCGAGATTATATTGTGCCGCGGAATTTCCGAGATTTGCGGCTTTTTTGAAAAGTCTTAGCGCTTTCTTTTCGTCCTTTTCAAGTCCGAGTTCGTCGCCGAGATACGCTTCCGCCATTCTTTCGATTGCGTCGGGGAAATTCATTTCCATCGCCATTTCGTAATATGCGAGTGCGTTTTCATAATCTTTCTTTTGCTCTTCGCAAATCGTTGCAATCGCCCAATAAACGCCGGCATCATTCAAATCGCACTGTGCAAAACAGTCAAGCGCGTCGTCATACTTGCCCTTTTGGTAATAGTAGTATCCTAAATCAAGCAACGCGTCGTTCTGACAAAGGTTCGCCGCTTTTTTTAGAAAATGAATATACTTCTTCTCGTCGGGTTCTA
>ERZ808259.746-NODE-746-length-11176-cov-4.749393_pt1 | contig 11176 bp, 8 predicted proteins | sample MGYA00521279_ERZ808259 | MGnify/ENA primary metagenome ERZ808259 (study PRJEB31516, sample SAMN03275586) | gut metagenome | biome: mammalia-associated habitat; material: feces | host: Papio cynocephalus | place: Kenya | collected 2012-07-27 ... | reverse complement strand
TCGTGCCGATATTGCAATGCGGCTTCGTTCTTTCAAACTTCTCTTTTGCCATTTCTTTTAAAACTCCAAATTCTTAACCGTTAACCTTGGCTTTGATTTCTTCAGCGACATTTGCCGGCACTTCGGCATAGTGCGAAAACACCATCGAGTACTGGGCGCGTCCCTGGCTCATGGAACGCAGCGTGTTCACATATCCGAACATAGAGGACAGAGGAACAGTCGCGTCGATCACACGGGCGTTGCCGCGCTGATCCATGCCGGACACCTGACCGCGGCGGCTGTTCAAGTCGCCGATGATGTCACCCATGTAATCTTCGGGCGTGACAACTTCCACTTTCATGATCGGTTCCAACAGCTTGGGTTTCGCTTTCGCGATGCCTTCGCGGAAAGCCGCGCGAGCCGCGATTTCAAACGCCATCGTCGAAGAGTCAACGTCATGATAAGCACCGTCGAACAGGTTCGCTTTGAAGTCCGTGCAGGGGAAGCCGGCGATTACGCCCGTTTCCATAGCCGCACGCAAGCCTTTTTCAACGCCGGGGATGTATTCTTTGGGAACGTTGCCGCCGACGACGGTGTTTTCAAAGACAAAACCCGACCCCGGTTCCAACGGTTCAAAACGAATCTTGACACGCGCGAACTGACCGGAACCGCCGGACTGTTTTTTGTGCGTGTAGTCGATTTCGTAAGGCTGGGAAATCGTTTCACGGTAAGCAACCTGCGGAGCGCCCACGTTCGCGTCAACCTTGAATTCGCGCTTCAGACGGTCAACAATGATTTCCAAGTGCAATTCGCCCATCCCTTTGATGATGGTCTGTCCGCTTTCCGCGTCGGAAGAAACACGGAACGACGGGTCTTCCATCGCCAGACGGTTCAAAGCCAAGCCCATCTTTTCAACGTCAACTTTCGTTTTCGGTTCGACGGCGACTTCGATAACGGGTTCGGGGAATTCCATCTTTTCCAAGATGACCGGCGCGTTGTCGGCGCACAGCGTTTCACCCGTCGTGGTTTCTTTCAAACCGACCAAAGCGACGATATCGCCGGCGTTGGCTTCTTTGATTTCTTCACGGTGGTTCGCGTGCATCAACAGCATACGGCCGATACGTTCCTTCTTTTCCTTGACGGAGTTCAGAACATACGAACCAGCGGTCATCGTGCCCGAATAGATACGGGCGAACGTCAAAGAACCGACAAACGGGTCGTTCATGATCTTGAACGCCAAAGCGGCCAAGGGTTCGTCGTCGGTCGCATGGCGAACGGCTTCCTTGCCGTCCGGAGTCGTGCAAGCGACAGGCGGAATGTCCAGCGGGGACGGCAGGTAATCGACGACCGCGTCCAACATCGGCTGAACGCCTTTGTTTTTGAACGAAGAACCGCACAGGACGGGAACGAAGCTCATGGAAATCGTGCCCTTGCGGATGCATTTCTGCAACGTTTCCAAAGAGATTTCCTTGCCTTCCAAGTAGTCTTCCATCGCCTGATCGTCCTGTTCGACGACGGTTTCGACCATTTCGGCGTGGTACTTGTCGGTCAATTCCTTCAGGTCGGCCGGAACTTCACCGTAGGTGAATTCGGCACCCAGATGTTCGCCGTTCCAGATGATGGAGCGTTTGTTCAAAACGTCAACGACGCCCGCGAATTCGGATTCGGCGCCGATCGGCAGCGTCATCACGATAGGCGTGGCACCCAGACGTTCTTTGATCATACCGACGGCACGCAGGAAGTTCGCACCGATACGATCCATCTTGTTGACGAAGCAGATACGGGGAACTTTGTACTTGTCAGCCTGACGCCAAACGGTTTCGGACTGCGGTTCGACACCGGCGACGCCGTCGAAAACGGCGACCGCGCCGTCCAGAACGCGCAAGGAGCGTTCGACTTCGACCGTGAAGTCAACGTGCCCCGGGGTATCGATGATGTTCAGACGGTGACCGCGCCAGAAGCACGTCGTCGCCGCGGACTGAATCGTAATGCCGCGTTCCTGTTCCTGCACCATGAAGTCCATCGTGGCGGCGCCGTCATGGACTTCGCCGATTTTGTGGGACTTGCCGGTGTAGTACAGAATACGTTCGGTTGTCGTCGTTTTACCGGCGTCAATGTGCGCCATGATGCCGATATTGCGATATTTTTCAATGGGGGTTGTACGAGCCATTACACAAAAACCTTCTCTAACAGATTACCAACGATAATGCGAGAAAGCCTTGTTAGCTTCCGCCATGCGATGCGTTTCTTCACGTTTACGGACGGCGGCACCCTTGTTAGACAAAGCATCCATGAATTCACCGGCCAAACGCTGTTCCATCGTCTGTTCGGAACGGTTGCGGGCGGCGGCGATGATCCAGCGGATCGCCAGGGCCTGCTTTCTTTCCGGACGGACTTCGACGGGAACCTGATAGGTCGCACCGCCGACGCGGCGGGAGCGGACTTCAACGGCCGGTTTCACGTTGTCCAAAGCCTCATTAAAAGCCTTCAGGGGTTCCTGTTTAGTTTTTTCAGCTACGCGATCCAGAGCGCCGTAAACGATCTTTTCGGCGGTAGCTTTGGCGCCATGCAACATGACGCAGTTCATAAATTTAGCAACGACCACGTCGCCGTATTTGGCGTCGGGGACGATTTCACGTTTTTCTGCAGCGTGACGACGAGACATAATCTTTCCTTTCTATTACTTAGGACGTTTCGCGCCGTACAGAGAGCGGCTCTGACGACGGGCGGCGATACCCTGCGTATCCAACGTACCGCGGATGATGTGGTAACGAACACCGGGCAAGTCTTTCACACGACCGCCGCGAATCAGGACAACAGAGTGTTCCTGCAAGTTATGTCCTTCGCCGGGGATGTAGCTTAAAACTTCAGCACTGTTGGTCAAACGAACACGCGCAACTTTACGCAAAGCGGAGTTCGGCTTTTTCGGAGTCGTGGTATAAACACGCGTGCAAACGCCGCGCTTCTGCGGGCAGGCCTGCAAAGCGGGAGCTTTGTTGCGTTTAATGCGCGGTTTACGCGGACTGCGAATTAATTGGTTAATTGTAGGCATTAAATTCCTCTTTCCTATCTAACCGTTACAACACACTTACTCGATTCAAACCTCTGCGGCCGAACCGAAAAGCTAATCTTCAAAAATGGCTGAAACCAGCCGTTTTCAAACTCTTAAAAGCGACACGACGCAGAGACTCCTCTCCCTTTGCCCGTCACTTTTTCAAACCGAATATGACAAACATCCCCGCCAAAGTCAAGGGAAATAAACGTTTTTTTTCAAATTTTCGGGTGTTTTCCGGCGTGTTTTTCCGCGCTGTTTTCCGGCCGCCGTCCATTGATCGCACCCAGTCGTTTTATCGGACACAAAACGGGATATTCCGAGCTTGGCGGCGCGCGCTCCGACATTTTACGGCGGCGCCCGAGTATTCCCCCGAACGCCGCCGCAACGTCTTTCAATAAAAGCGGAAATTCCCGTCCGCCTTATCTGGAAAAATGTTTGTTTTTCATTTGAGCAAGGACGCTTGCCGTCTGGTTTTGCCGCTGTTTTTGGCGGTTTTCCTCGCGCACGGCCTGCAAAACGACCATCGAATGAGGTTGGGCGCGATAGTTTCCGTCTTTGATCACGCGCTGTTCGACGGGCAACTTTTCCACCCCCAAATGCGCGGTGTCGAAAGCGACCTCCCATTTCTGCCCGTTCGGCGCGGGCGGCGTTTTGAAATCGACTTCGCCGTTATGCGCGTTCATGATGATCATAAAATCGTCGTCCGCGGGCTTGCCGTCCTTTTTGACCCTTTCCCCCGCCAGAACATACGACAGCGTTTTGGCGTAAGGCCGCCAGTCGCCGCCGGTCATTTCCCGACCGTCAGGACGCACGAACGTGATGTCTTTCGTCCCCTTGTCGTCAACGGGTTGGCCGTCGAAATAATCGACGTTCGCCAAAGCGGGGTGTTCGCGGCGCAATTTCGTCATAAACCCGACCATTTCCGCGGATTTGACATCGCGGTCGGTCAGCTTGTCCCAATTCACCCAGCCGGTTTCGTTGTCCTGACAATACGGGTTGTTGTTGCCGTTCTGCGAACGGTTGAATTCGTCGCCCGCCAAACGCATCGGCACGCCCGAAGCCATTAACAATGTCGCTTCCAAGTTTCGCACCATTTTGTTGCGGAATTCGTCCAGCCCTTCGTCCCGATAGCCCTCGTGCCCCCAGTTGCGGCCGAAGTTCTGGTTCGCGCCGTCCTGATTGTGCCACGGGTTGGCTTCGTTGTGCTTCTGTTCGTACGACCACAGGTCTTTGGCGGTAAAGCCGTCGTGCGCCGTCACGAAATTGACGGTCGGCGACATTTTTTCACCTTCGTTCCGCAGATCGTCGGACGCGGTCATCCGCTGTGCCATTTTGGCGGCGAATCCCTCGTTCCCGCACCAAAACCGGCGCGTGTCATCGCGGAAACGGTCGTTCCACTGCATCCAGTTTTTCTGGAAATTGCCGACCTGATACCCGCCGCCGCAACAATCCCACGGTTCGGCGATCAGTTTGCATTTTGACAAAACGGGATCGGCTTTCAAAGCCTGATAGAACGGGTGGTTTTTGTCAAAGTCGCGGTTAGCCGGATCGCCTTCGCGTCCGCGCCCCATGACGGTCGCCAAATCGAAACGGAACCCGTCAACGCCCATTTCCTCCGCCCAATAGCGCAGGGAATCGACCGCCAAACGGCGCGCCATCGGCTTTGTCATGTCCAAAGCGTTGCCGCACCCCGTTTCCTGCCGGTATTCGGATTTGTCGTTCGGGTTGTGAACATAGTAATACGCGCTGTCGATGCCTTTCAAACTCAGCATCTGCGTGTGCGCGTCGCCCTCGCCCATATGGTTATAGACGACATCCATGATGACTTCCTTGCCCGCCGCGTGATAGGCGTTGACCATTTTTTTAAATTCGACGGGATCGCCGTAATCGGGGTGCGGCGCGAAATATGCGATCGGTTCGTACCCCCAATAGTTCGACAGCCCGTTTTTGGCGACGGCGCCATCGGTCGCGAACGCCTGAACCGGCAACAATTCGACCGAGGAAATTCCCTGTTCGTCAATGTATTTCATCACTTCGGGATTCGCCATTCCCGCGAATTTGCCCTTGTCAGCGGCGGGAACGTCGGGATGTTTCATCGTAAAGCCCTTGGCGTGAGTTTCGTAAACGACGGTCTGATCCCACGGCACGTTCGGTTTTTCAACCGTGCCGACGGCTTTCAAAGCGGCGGGATCCTGAATGATCGCCTTGGGCGCGATTTTGCCCGTGTCAACGGTGTTTTTCGATTTCTTATCATCGGGCCAGGACGCCAGAAAATCGTCGCTCCATTCAAATTCGCGATCCAGCTGGCGGGCGTAGGGGTCGATCAGCAGCTTGTTCGGATTGAAACGCATCCCGCGGTCGGGATCGTAAGGCCCGTCCACGCGGTAGCCATAGCGCATCCCCGGTTTCGCATCGGGCAGATACCCCGACCAAACGCCGTCGTCCGACCGGCTCGGCAATTCAATTCGCGTTTCGTTGTCGTGTTCGTCGAACAGGCACAGCTCGACTTTCGTCGCGTTTTCGGAAAACAGCGCGAAGTTCACGCCCTTTCCGTCATACGTCGCGCCCAGTTTTTCGGGATTTCCCTTTAAAATTTCAGCAGTCATAAAAACCCGCCCTTTCTCGTTTGATTAGACAAAGTTTAGCGAAAAAGGGCGGGCTTGACAAGGATATTTTTTGTCGAAAAAAGCCTTTAGCGGCGGTTTTTCAAATACCATTCGACCGTTTTGACAATGCCGGTATCGAACGTTTCCTCGGCTTTCCAGCCCAGTTCGTTTTCCAGCTTCGTCGCGTCGATGGCATAGCGGCGGTCGTGGCCGGCGCGGTCTTTGACGAACGTCACCAGCGACTTGTACGGCGTGCCGTCCTTGCGCGGGACTTCGCGGTCCAGAATGGCGCAAATCGTGTCAACGATCTGCAGGTTGTTGCGTTCGTTACGCCCGCCGATGTTGTACGTTTCGCCCGACCGCCCCTTTTGCCAGACCAGATCGATCGCCTTGCAGTGATCCAGAACGTACAGCCAGTCGCGGATGTTCTTTCCGTCGCCGTAAACGGGGATGTTTTCGCCGTTCAAGCATTTGCGGATAATCGTCGGGATCAGCTTTTCGCCGTGCTGTTTCGGCCCGTAGTTGTTCGAGCAGTTCGACGTCGTCACGTTCATGCCGTAGGTGTGGTGATAGGCGCGCACCAGCAAATCGGAGCCGGCTTTCGACGCGGAATAGGGCGAATTGGGCGCGTAGGGCGTCGTTTCTGTGAAGAATCCCGTTTCGCCCAGCGTTCCATAGACCTCGTCGGTGGAAATGTGGTGGAAACGGCATTTTTCGTACCCCGCCTTAACGACGTTCGGCGCGTCCATCCAATGGCGGCGCGCGGTGTCCAGCAGGGTGAACGTCCCCAAAACGTTCGTTTTGACAAAGATTTCAGGCCCCGAAATCGAATTGTCCACATGGCTTTCCGCCGCGAAATGGATCACGCCGCGGATATCGTGTTCGTCGAAAATCCTGCCGACCAATTCTTTGTCGGTGATGTCGCCCTTGATGAAAATGTAGCGGGGGTTCCCCTGCACTTCGGTCAAGTTGCGCTCGTCGGCGGCATAGGTCATTTTATCCAGATTGACAACCGTCAATTCGGGATGCGCCGCCAAAAAATACGGAACGAAGTTGGAACCGATGAATCCGGCTCCGCCAGTGACTAAAATTTTTTCAGACATTTTTCCAAACTTTCCTGCCAATGCGGGACTTTAATTCCCACGGATTTGATTTTCGCTTTGTTCAAAACGGAATAGAACGGCCGTTTCGCCTTTGTCGGATACTGCGCCGATTCGATCGGTTCGACGCGGCATTCCAGCCCCGACAAAACCATGATTTCGCGGGCGAAGTCGTACCAGCTGCACACGCCCTCGTTTGAAAAGTGGTAGGTTTCCTTTGTGCCGTCTTTGATTTGAGGCAGCAGATCAACGATCGCCCGCGCCAAATCAGCGGCGTACGTCGGCGTTCCGATCTGGTCGAACACGACGTTCAAACCGTCGCGCTCCGCCCCCAGCCGGCGCATCGTTTTGACAAAGTTGTTACCGTAGGGGCTGTACAGCCACGCCGTGCGGACGATCGCGCAGGTTTCCGCCGCGGCTTTCAACGCCTCTTCGCCGTCGCGCTTGGTCACACCATACACGCTGACGGGATTTGTCGCGTCCGTTTCGACATACGGACGGTGTCCCGTCCCGTCGAAAACGTAATCGGTCGAAATATGAACGACTTTCGCCCCCGACTTGCCCAAATTCGCGACGCCGTCCACGTTGACCTTGCGGCATTTTTCGGGTTCATCCTCGGCCTTGTCCACCGCGGTGTAGGCGGCGCAGTTCACGATCGTGTCAACGCCGTGTTCCCTGACGAACGCCCTGACCGCCATTTCGTCCGTGATGTCCAGATCGGGCATATCTACGCCCAGCGCGTCGGGCATCAAAGCTTTCAGCTCGCTTCCCAGCTGACCGTTCACTCCGGTGATTAAAAGCATGAGTCGAAATCCTTGAACAGCGGATGCGCCTTGTCCTTTTCGGACAGGACGCGGTCTTCGGCGGGAATCTGCCAGTCAATGCCCAGATCGGGATCGGCGCAGTCGATGCCACCTTCGGATTCCTTGCAATACAGGTTGTCGCATTTGTACGCGAACACCGCCGTTTTCGACAGCACGGAAAATCCGTGGGCGAATCCGCGCGGAATGAACAGCTGCAAATTGTTCACGTCGCTGAGTTCGACGGCGACGTGTTTGCCGTACGTTTCCGATCCTTTGCGCAAATCGACCGCGACATCCAGCACCCTGCCCTGCAGCACGCGCACCAACTTGGCCTGCGCGTGTTCGCCCTTTTGGAAATGCAGGCCGCGGATCACGCCGTAGGACGATTTCGACTGGTTGTCCTGCACGAACTTCGCCGTCACGCCGTTGTCGTTGAACAGCTTTTCGTTGTACGTTTCAAAGAAATAGCCGCGGTCGTCCGTGAAAATCCGCGGTTCAAAAATGACGACGTCTTTGATTTTCGTTTGAATGAAAGGCATTTTTAAAACTCCGGCGTTGAAATGACACCGTCGGCCAGCTTCAACAGATACTGGCCGTACCCCGTTTTGGACATCGTTTCGCCGCGCGCGCGCAGTTCGTCGCGGGAAATGAACCCTTTGGCAAAGGCGATTTCCTCCAAACATGCGATTTTGATGCCCTTGCGCTTTTCGATCGCCTCGACATAGGACGACGCCTGCAGCAAACTGTCGTGCGTTCCCGTGTCGAACCAGTCGATATCGCGCGAAAACACGTTGACTTTCAGCTTTCCGCGACGCAGGTATTCCTTGTTCACATCGGTGATTTCGTATTCCCCGCGCGCCGACGGCTTCAGGTTTTTGGCGATTTCGACGACTTCGTTGTCATAGAAATACAGCCCCGGAACGGCGTAGTTCGATTTGGGTTTCGCGGGCTTTTCCTCGATGCTGACGGCGTTGAAATCCTTGTCGAATTCGACGACGCCGTAACGTTCCGGATCGTGAACGTAGCACCCGAACACGACCGCCCCGTCCTTGATTTTCGCCGCGTTTTCCAGCTGCTGCGTCAGGGCGTGGCCGTGAAAGATGTTGTCTCCCAAAACCAACGCCGCCGTGTCGTTTCCGATGAAATCCGCGCCGATAACGAACGCCTGCGCCAATCCGTTCGGCACGGCCTGTTCGGCGTAGAAAATGTTCATGCCCAAATGCGCGCCGTCGCCGAACAACCGTTCAAACCCCGGCAGATCGGTCGGCGTGGAAATGACCAGAACATCCCGAATCCCCGCGCGCATCAACAGCGACATCGGGTAATAGATCATCGGTTTGTCGTAAACGGGAATCATCTGTTTGGACAGCGCGATCGTCGCGGGATACAGCCGCGTTCCCGATCCGCCCGCCAGAATAATGCCTTTCATCCGAAAAAACTCCTTAAGAAAAAACGATTTTTAAACACCCTAGCATAAAGACGGTTGAAAAAAAAACCTTTTCTGCACCGGACGCGTTTTTTGCCCCGCCGTCCGCGAAACATCCGCCGTGCCGCCGTTTTTGTAAAAAAAGGATTGTTTCGACAAATTTTTCTGATATTCTGTCAATAGGAGTCTTTTTATAAAAGAGGGCGTCATGGATTTACCTTCATATATCAGGGATTTTCTGCAAACGAACTATTACATTCCCGCCGAACAGCTGGATCTGCCGTTCGACCGGATGCCGGCGTCTTTGCGCGAACTGATCATGTCGAAATGCCTGAATCCGTCCGAAAACGGCGGCTTTGAAGCGAAATCCGCGGAAGAGGTGCTGGACAAAGTTCGCGAACAATTCGCCGACGACATCAATTCCGACGTGACGAAATCCCCCGAACGCCAGCTGGACAATTTTGTCGCGCATCACAAAACGTTCGCCGCGCTGATCGCCGCCGCTGAAAAAAATGAAAAGAATCCCTCCGATTTCGACCGCGTCGCCATTTTGACGGCCGCGAAGCGCATGGCCGCCGACGAATACGCGGACACGCCGAAAACGCTGAGCAATTTTTTAAAGATCAAAGAGGAAACCGCCGCCGAGTTGCGGGTGAAATACTACACCGCCCGCTATTTTGACGCGCACGGCAAAAACGGAAACGAGGCGGACGGTGCCTATCACGAACACGCCCTGTCCGACATCGCGGAAATTTCCCGCATGGTGCGCGAAGGAAAAACGGACGAAATCGCCAATCGCTTTAACCTGCCCGACACGCAGGTGGATCGCGACGCCGCGAAGGGCGCGACCCTGTCGTTCGCCATGGCGGAATTGAAAAGCTTTTCCGATCGGGTGGAAAAACGGGTCAAAGATTCGCCCTTTGTCAAACGCGTCAACGGCCTGAACGATTCGTTCAAACAAAAGTACCCGAAATCCTACATGGCGGCGAAGCTGGTCGGCAACACGGCCGCCGCGCTGTCGCTGGGTCCCGCCTTTTCCGCGTTCAAAGCCGTCGCCGGCATCAACGCGATGCGCAAGGATTACGCCAAATTCAAACAGGAACATCCCGACAAGGGCGGCCGGTTCTGGAATTTCATTTCATCCGCGGACGGGCGCAAAAAATTGCTGGAGGTCAGCCAAAACACCATCCGCGTCATTCCGGGGATGCGCGCCGTCGGCATTGCGTTAAGCGCGGTCAAAAACTCCGACAATTTGAAAACCAGCCTGAAAGACATTAAAAAGAACGGCATCAACAAACAAACCGCCCTGCGCGTCGGCCTTGCCGCCGTCGGATTGCTGGCCGTTTCGGTCACGGCGGCTTACGCCAACGACGAAGTGGCCGCAATGGTCAATGACTGCGTTTCCAACACGTTCGGATCGGTCAAGGACGGCGTCGAAAATATCATAGAAACGATTCATTCCTCGTCCGCCCCCGTTTTTAACACGCCGGCGCAAAATTTTGTTCCCGACATGGATCAGACCTTGCCGGCCGATTCCACCGTTTTGCAATCCGGATCGTTCAATCTGGGCGCCGGAACGTCGGACAATATGGAAATCGGCGAAAACGGATTCACTTTTACAAACGTCAACGCGTCGGGAACGACCAACGTCGTGCAGAACGGGGATTCCTTTAATGAAACCGTGACCACGAACGACGGAAAATTTTCGGTGAACGGAACGATCAAAACGGAAATCGACCCGACCAAAGCGGGCGCGACCGTCAACCACGTCCATTACGACACCGAAAACGCGTCCGCCACCGTCGTCGTCACCGACAACCAATCCGGAAACCACGCCGTTCTGGCGCGCGACAGCTCCGGCGAACGCGTCGGATTGCGCAACAGCAACGACACCGCGGGCGTCGAAGTGTCCCACGGTTCGGACGGCTTCAACGTCAAAGGAACGGCCGAACGCGTCAAGGTCGGCAGCAACGAAATCCGCAACGCCGGATTTGACGCCGGAGCGCAAACCGCTCACGGCGACATTCACCACGCCGACGGATCGCATACCGCCGTCAACACCAACCATTCCGGCGCGACCGTCATGCACCAAAAAGGCGACACGTTCAACGAAGCGGTCGTGACACGCGACGGCAAGTTTTCGATGAACGGCACGATCAAAACGGAAATCGACCCGACCAAAGCGGGCGCGACCGTCAACCACGTCC
>ERZ808259.742-NODE-742-length-11305-cov-3.595111_pt1 | contig 11305 bp, 13 predicted proteins | sample MGYA00521279_ERZ808259 | MGnify/ENA primary metagenome ERZ808259 (study PRJEB31516, sample SAMN03275586) | gut metagenome | biome: mammalia-associated habitat; material: feces | host: Papio cynocephalus | place: Kenya | collected 2012-07-27 ... | reverse complement strand
GAGCGGAAGTACGATTATATGATAAAGAGCGTTGCATTTGTGATTTGGTTCGCCGCAAAGAACAGATGGATATGCAGCTATACACGCAGGCAATCAAGGATTATTTCAAGGCAAAGCCCAACAATCGGAAACTGCTTAAATACGGAAAGCTATTCGGAATAGAAGATAAAATCAGAACCTATATGGAGGTACTATAGTGAAAACGCCGGAACAGTTAAAAGGAACCATACGCAGTATGGCGACGAAAAAGAATCTCCGGGCACAGGAAGTTCTGCAAATGTTTCTGTTTGAGAGAATTTTGGAGCGCTTGGCCAATTCAGATTATCAGAAGAACTTTATTCTCAAAGGCGGTCTGCTGATCTCCTCAATGATTGGTATCAGCGAGCGGACTACAATGGACATGGATACTACTGTCCGCGGAATTCAGATGGAAGATGATGATATTGTCCGAATCATCAAGGAAATTTTGACGGTAGATGTTGGAGATGGTATCTTTTTTGAATATGAGAGCATTGAGCCTATCCGGGAAGAAGACGCTTATAATAACTTTCGGGTGCATTTGCGCGCAAAGTACGGAAAAATCGACTCGCCGATGAAGATAGATGTAACGACCGGCGATATGATCACTCCGGCCGCAGTACAATATGATTTTCCAATGCTTTTTGAGGATAAGACCGTACCGGTTATGGCCTATACACTTGAGACCGTGTTGGCCGAAAAGTACGAAACGATCATACGGCGCAATATTGGTACGACGAGAGCAAGAGATTTCTACAACCTTCATATACTGTATCGTAGTCGGCAATCGGAGATCCGCATGGATGTTCTCAGAGCAGCCGTACTACATACGGCACAGAAACGAGCATCTCTTGAAGATATCAGGGACTGGAAAGACATCCTGAATGACTTGCGTGAAGAACCTCAAATGTATCTGCTATGGGATAATTACATAGCTGAGAACAAATATATCGGGAACTTGAAATTTCATGTAGTGCTCGATACTGTAGAAGAGATTGCGCAGGTATTAAATCTCTGATTTCGCACAATTCAAGATTTCAAGTTGGAATGGTCTCTTTTCAAGTGAACGGATTGACTATTACGGAAGTATCTGTTACAATACTCGTATAAGTATCAAGTTTGGTTTTGAGCCAAGCACAGTTTAACAGAGTTTTCCAAGTGTCATTTGCTTTATTGCAAATGGCACTTTTTTGTTTCCGGCCAATTTCATAGGGCATAAGCCAGCAGTCCAATCAATGGGTTGCTGGCTTTTGTTATATCACGGCGGATACCGCCACAAAAACGAAAGGAGATCGCAAAAATGTTACAACCATGCCAGGACAACTATTCCACGACCTTTGCTTCCTATGAGGGGATGCGTCGGTACCATGAGAAGGAATCGCTGGAAAGCAGGTGGCACAGATGCAGAGTCAATGAACTGCACATCGAGCCGCTGGATAAGGCGTCGCCGCTCTATGGAACTCCGTCCGCGTTCGCCGCGGGAATCAGCGCCGAGTCTGTCGAGGACACGGCGGAAAACCTTGGCCTTGCCCTGCGAGTGGATGGTTCCTACTATCCTATCCGCAGTACGGCCTATAAGAGCCTGCTGGACAGGGCAAAAATCAGCGGCACGGCGCTGCCAAAACTGAGCCGCGAGAGATTGGCGTCCGTTCTTAATGACTGCCTGGAACTGTACTCTTCGGAAACGCTCCTGCTTATCCGGGACGAGAAAGTCTCGGCGGCGCACTCCGGGGATTCCATGGATTATTCCGTGCTGCCAATCGACGAGCTGCTGAAGGCGTTGACAAGGAAACTGGATGACCGGTTTCCCGGCAGTGTATTTCAAGGAGGCTACCGCGACCACTCGCTGGCAAGCGCCACATGGACCATGCCCGGGCAAAAGGAAGACCTGATCGGTGCCTATGCCAAATTGCTGGCATCGCAGGGAAAAGCCACGTTTGCAGCCAGACTCATCCCTGCCATTCGGTTTGTCACCTCGGATACCGGGGTTGCCTCGGCCAAAGTTTCTGCCATGTTGGAAGGCACACAGTATCCGATCCATATCGGAAGCTGTATCGCGGTAGATCACCGGCATCAGAGTTCGGTAGACGACTTTGAGACTGCACTGGATCAGCTCTTTGCACAGTTCGGTGATTCTGTCGCTCGGCTACAGAAACTGCTGGGGATCCCTTTGAGCTACCCAGTCAATGCCATGACACGGATCTGCAAAAAACTGTCTTTGCCTAAAAAAGCAGCCTTAGAAGCGATTGGGATGTTTGAGATGGCCTATGGCGGCGGACCTGCTACTGCTCATGATGTATTTATGGCCATGCAGGAGATCCCGTATATCCTCAAATCCGACCATGCGCCGGAAAGCAAAATGCTTGTTGTTGAGGAAAATATGGCCAGAGCACTTACGCTGAAATGGGCTGACTACGACCTCGCAAAGGCGGTGAACTACTGATGTCCGCACCGATCATTCTCTGCGACACCGCAGGTATGACGAATGAGCGATGGCTGGAGTGCCGTGCCCATGGGCCAAAAGGTACCATCCCCTATACGGTGGGCGGCAGCGATGTGGCTGCCATCTTCGGCGTCTCGCCGTGGACAACACCGTTGGAGCTGTGGATGATCAAAAAAGGCAGAATGAACGCGCCGGTAAAAGCCAATCAGGATCAGCTGATGATGGGACATCTTCTGGAACCGATCGCCGCCTATTGGTATCAGCAAAAAAGCGGAAACGTGGTTTACGATGATACCAACATGTATCAGCATGCAGATCACCCGTGGGCGCTTGCAGATTTTGACCGCCGTTTCACGCGCAAGGAGGACAACGCTCCCGGCATTCTGGAGTGCAAAAGCTGCACTTATCACAAAGCCGGTGACTGGGCAGACGATGCCTATCCCATCTATTACGAACTGCAGCTTCGTTTTTATTTGGCGGTAGCGGATGTGGAGATTGGCGCGTTTTCCACCATTTGGGGAAACAACCCTGAAAATGATCTGGCCATGCCGGCACTTACCCGTGATCGTGCGAAGGAGGATATCATCTTCCAACGCCTGGAGGAATGGATCTGGAGTCTGGAGCACGATAAGCCCCCTACGATGGCAGATGTCAAGCCGACGCTCGCGCTTGAATCTCTGGCGCGTATTTACGGTGCCAGCCAGCCGGGACTTCCCACCATTGAGTTTCCCGCAAAGTACGAAAAGTCGCTTCGACAAATCGCACTGCTGCAGGGAAAAATCTCCGACTGTAATGCGGAGATCAAAACCTATGAAAAGGAGATTGCTGCACATAGTGTGCGAATCGCAGAATTGATGCAAGCGCATGAGCATGGCGTGCTTAGCACAACAAGCGACAAGCTTCTCATCGATTTTGTCACCAAAACAACAAAACGCCCCGATTCAAAGCTTCTGAAAGAGAAGTATCCTTCCGTATATACGGATGTGCTCAAAATCAGTGAGAGTCGGAAACTGAAAGTGTCGGCTGTACCGACCTAAGAAAGGAGTTACAACATGCACGACGCAATGAAAGCCTATAACGAGAGCTGGGAACGCTTGCTGGATCATCAGTTCCTGAAAAATGACCGATACCGGAAGCGTGCCTATATCTGCTCTCCTTTGAGCGGTATCACAGCAGACGAAGAACTCTGTAATGTCCGGAAAGCGCGGGCGTATATGCTTTATGTCCGCACCATGCTTGGATATCTGGCACGCGCGCCACACGCCTACCTTCCCGCGCTTTTGTGCGACCGTGTGCCGGCAGAGCGTGCGTTGGCACTGCAATTCGGGCTTCAGCTTTTGGCTCAGAGCGAACTGCTGCTTGTTTGCGGTGCGCGTATCAGCCGCGGAATGAAAGGTGAAATTGCTCACGCCGCAAAGCTGAACATTCCCATCACCGTTTACTGTGAGGACCTCTATCTGGAAGTGCGAAAACTGGTGACACAGACCGGAGTCAGCAAAAAACTGGTTGAACTGGATATGACGCATCCGGTGCTGGCCTCCAACGATCCGGAAACGGATCGCTCCTGGGAGGTGCGGTGCCTTGCGTAGATTCTATGCTCCGGTTGATCTCCGGTCCCGACGGGCCATGAGGCAATATCTGACCTCACATTTTCGATACCCGACAATGAACTTCTGGAACAGATCTACATCGTATGCTTGCAACCTCAAAATTACATGTCTTGGGCTTATGCCCGAAGAGGTGGACAAGCTGTTCGATATGATCCAGACCCAGGAGTTTTTCGATGTCATGGACGAGTGCAAACGAGAGTTTGCTGCAAAGCACAACTATCTCTGGCAGGCTGGGATGAACGGCCGAAGCGGCGGGTATCTGGTTCTCTATCAGGGCGAGAAGCAGCCGAGCGGCTACAAGTCCTACTGCACCAGCTGTGGGCAGAAAAACTACCGCCCTGCATCCGATGATGATTGTACATGCGGCGTCTGCGGGCAGCCCACTCGCGTCAACTATCCGTACACACATACGCAGGTGGTGACCTATCCGGGCCGCGGCACGGATGTCGACGAGAATTTCGAGGATTGGAGCATGTATGAGCTTCGTGAGCGCGTAAAACTCGTGCAGGAGTTGGATCAGCTTGCAGACCGGATGGTCGAGTCAGCGCTCCAGCTTGCAAAGAAATCACAGGTCGTTGAGGAAGTGTTCTTCATTCCTCAGACACGCAGAGTATTGACTATGGATTCACCGTAAGGAGGAAAAGTGTCTATGCTGAAAATCGGAGATAAACTGATCTGCAAAACGAAAGGACAGCCGGAAACAGAATTTTGTGTTCGCGGCGAAGTCAAAAACGTCGAAGGAGACATCGTGACCATCAGCCGTGCTCTTAAATTCGGAACACTGCCTATGCACAATGATTTGACACTGCCGGAGAGTGAGCTGCTGAAATATTACACTCCTTTGAAAGGCCGTCCGACCGACGATAGCCCCAAAGCTGGGGCTATCTACGAGGTCACGATCACCCGCACCGGCGTTGTATTCGTGAGAGCCGCTTCGGCGGCTGCGGCTATGGAGCTTGCAGACCATCTCACAACCGACCATGTCAACTGGTCAGATGACTGGAATCCCACTGATGCTGAAGAAAGCGGCGATTATGACGGTTCGGTTTTCGAGGAGCCTGACTTCGACTGATCGCCTGAATCTTACAAGGAAAGGAGAACTCCATCTTGATATGTCAATTCAAAAAGTTAATCTATCCAAAAACAGTGACCGCCGATGACGCAAACTACATGATCGCCTTGTACCGCCCCTGCGAGAAAGTTCTGGATGCGGCGGGAAATGTGATTTCCGAAATCAAGGCGGTGGGCTACTGCTTGCCGACAGCGGATAATCTTCGCTATGACATGCGCGGGCACTGGAGCCGGAATGCCAAACATGGCGTTCAATTTGAGGTTGAGGGCTTCGACGAGGTGATCACCCCTACCAAAGAAGGCATCATTGCTTACCTGTGCTCCGGGCAGATCAAAGGCATCGGACCCAAAACTGCTGAAAAGATTTATGCTGTATTCGGGCAAAACACGCTGACCGTACTGGATCACGATCCGGAACAACTGCTCGCCGTATCCGGCATCAGTAAAACCAAACTCAAAAAAATCTGTGACTCATACATGGCTTCTCGGGGCGCACGCGACGTGGTCGCTTTTCTGGCACCTCATGGCGTAACACCAAACCGTGCAGTCAAGCTGTACAAGCAGTACGGAGAGCAAACCATGGACATCGTCCGAAACCACCCCTACCGTCTGTGTGAGATGGTGGGTATCGGCTTCAAGACCGCTGACCGCATTGCCGTCAGCATGGGCTTTGACCCTCTTTCGCCGGAACGGGTGGATGAGGGGCTGGTGTTCACACTGGCTGACGCAGAACTGAAAGGGCATCTTTGTATGGAAAAACACAGCTTTCTCAAGCAGTGTCTGAAGCTGCTGGACACAGAAGGCCTGACAGAGGAAATGCTGGCGGTACGGGCTTCAAGGCTGCTTGAATCCGGTCGCTTGGCCTCCTATGGCGGGCAGGTCTATCGTGCGGCAACGGCACGGACGGAGCAGAACCTCGCTTGGGCTGTTTGCAGGATGCTGCGCTGTACGGGTACAGAATCTTCTGCTGGTATTGATACGGAGATTGCTACGGAAGAAAAACGACAGGGCATCCAGCTGGCTGCTGAACAGCGGCAGGCAGTCATGACAGCCCTGACTTCACAGCTCAGCGTAATTACCGGCGGCCCCGGTACCGGCAAGACGCTGATCCAGCGGTTTCTGCTGGATATCTATCGCCGCAGAAAGCGCGGAGCAAAAATCATCTGCTGTGCACCTACGGGACGTGCGGCACGCAGGATGGAACAGTCAACCGGCTTTCCGGCTACAACCATTCACAAAGCGCTTGGCCTGCTGGCTGGTGAGGACGGCGACTACTGCGAACCGGAGATGCTGGACGCAGATCTGATCGTGGTGGATGAGGTGTCCATGATGGATATCTATCTTGCCAATCATCTGTTTCGCTCCATACCGCATGGCAGTCAGCTTGTGTTGATCGGCGATGCGGATCAGCTTCCCTCCGTCGGCCCCGGTGCTGTACTCAGTGAGATCATTGCCTGCGGCAGCGTACCGGTAGTTCGGCTGGATCGTATTTTCCGTCAGAGCCGCGGCAGCCGGATCGCCGCTAACGCAAAACTGATTCGTCATGGCAACCTTGGTTTGGAATATGGCGAAGATTTTCAGTTTTATGACTCGCCCGATATGAGTGCTTCTGCGGCACGGATTGAGGCGCTGTATTTGCAGGAAACCGCCCAATATGGGATCGACAATGTAGCACTGCTGACCCCATATCGGCAAAAAACCGAAACAGGAGTGAACGCCCTGAATGACCGATTGCGCGAAATCGTCAATCCGCAAGATGGGAAAAAGCCAGAGGTTATCTATCGAAAGCGAACCTATCGTTTAGGCGACAAGGTCATGCAGACGAAAAACTGCGAGGATATCAGCAATGGCGATATCGGATACATCACATCCATTACCAGCGATGGTACTGACAGCGCACTGACCGTTGATTTTGGAGATGGCCGGATAGCCGAATACGACAGCAGTGATCTCGAAACGCTGAATCTGGCCTATGCTTCTACGATTCATAAATCGCAAGGCAGCGAATACAAGTCCGTCATCATCAGTCTACAATGCGCTCATGCCATTATGCTGGTGCGCCCGCTTATCTATACCGCAATCACCCGTGCGAAGGAGCGTGTCCTGATCGTTGGTGAACGGAGGGCGCTATGTATGGCGATTAAGCGCACAGATACCGAGCAGCGTGGAACAATGCTTTCATCGCGGATCAAAGAGAACATCTCAAATCTGAAAGGAGATCATAACAATGGCAACATGGCTCAATGAGTATAACAGTCTGAAGGATGAGATCAAAAAACAGCTTGGAACCGGTACTGCCTCGCTGGAACAGCTGATGCAGTATCAGGAGCTGCTGTACCGCATTGAGGTGCTGGGCACGAGCCAGGCGTTTTGTCAGACTGCGCCGATCACAACAGATGTGTCGGTTCTGTCAAGCCACTACCAGCTGGTCGACGCCTATATTCAGTGCTTGACCAAGGAGCGGCGCATGGGGCGTCCGGCAGACCAAACACTCAAAGCCAAGCGTCAGACGGCATCGGAAACCTTCGATAAGGTCGTTCTGGACTGCCGAAAGCGCTTTTCCAGCTTCGCTCCAACGGATCAAAATCAATATCGCAAATGCGTGAGCAGCCTGATCAACACCATTCTGCCTGTTTGGCTGCAGCTGCGCAATACCTACATCAATATCAATAAGTAAGGAGGACTCCGCTATGAGTCAAAACAACTCGAATGCAAAAATGGCCATGCTGGCAAAGCTGGACAGTATCCATAAAGTTGAGGGATTTGACCCTGCTCCGTTCGCTGTGGACTATACGGATCTCAACACACAGGAGACGCGCAAGCGTCTCCCGGTTATGATCCAGATGGCATGGTTCCGGCTGAAATATCCGGAAGGCCGTATCGCCATTCAGGTGTCGCCGGGTAAGGATTGCTTTGTGGCAACGGCTCGGGTCTATCCCAGTTATAAGGATCCGGCAGATTGCTATCTTGCTGAGGCTACGGCATCCAGAGGTCCGGACGCCTCCAAGCCGTCTGTATCTCCACGGGAATGGGCGCAGACTGCGGCGGTCGGCATTGCGCTTAGAAATGCGGGATTTGGACTTCAATTCTCTGCAGCAGGCGACGATTTTGCAGGCGTCGTACCGGACGAGTTACCGACGGACACATATCAGGAGCCTGCGCCCGCAGAGCAGCCTATGCCGGTTAAGCAGGAAGCAAACTGCGAGCCGGCACCTCCTCTTTCTGCGGAACAGAAACTGGAGCAGGCGCTCAAAAAACCGTGCCCCATCAAAAAGTATAGTGGGAAAACACTGGGCGAAGTACTGACAATGGATCCGAACGCAATTGCATGGGTAGCAAACAAGTACAAAGATGATCAGGAACTATCCGATGCAGCAAGGTTGATCTGTGAGCACGCGATGCAGCAGGCCTCTGTGTGAGGATAACACAATCACAAGGGGGACGGAATCTCCGTCCCCCAGAAAGGAGGCTGCATGGATATCTTTCATATGGCAGATATTATTCCGCTGATAGGGCTCCCGCACCCACCCTATGGAAGAAGCAGTTACAATGTACCATGCCCGTGCTGCGATGATGAGCCGCGTGCAAAGCATTTGAATATCAACTTGCAGAAGGATGTGTTTCGCTGCCCACGGTGCGGATTTTCCGGCGGTATATTTGACCTGTACGCATACTATACAGGCATTGCCCGTGAAGATGTGCGGGATGCGTTGGTTGCACGTCTGAATGTGCAGGGCAACATTCCAAAATCCGAACATATTCAGGATGTTGGGCCAATGGAAAGCCCTCCGACGGATATTCGATCACGCGATGAAACCTACACGGCGCTGTTGTCCAAATTGACACTTGCATCGGATCATCGGGAGAATTTAAGAAACCGAGGTCTGTCCGATAAAGAAATCGACAGGCTTGGTTATCGGACGACACCAGTAGTGGGCGCACAGACCATTGCGCGGCAGCTTCAATCCGATGGCTGCTATCTATCCGGTGTGCCGGGTTTTTACCGCAAAGATGGACAGTGGTCTTTCGTATGTGATAGCCGCGGTATTCTGATTCCCGTACGAGATAGCGAAGGGCACATTCAGGGAATGCAGATCCGACGGGATAATGTATCAAGGCGAAAATTTCGCTGGGTTTCCAGCTCCGGGCGGCCAGATGGCTGCAAAGCAGAAGGTTGGGTGCATATTGCGGGAAAGACCCGCACGACCGTATTGTTGACTGAGGGGCCTATGAAAGCGGATGTTGTCCACTTTCTGAGCGGGCAGACGGTACTTGCGGTTGCGGGAGTGAATACGCTGACACAATTGGAGCTTACCCTGCCGCAGCTGCGTGCTCAAGGCGTTGAACGCATTATGACCGCCTTTGATATGGATTTCATGGAAAACCCTCATGTGCAGAACGGGTATAAAGCTCTGGTATCACTGCTTTCCGAAGCAGGCTTTACCTATGGCACTTATTTGTGGGATCCAAAATACAAAGGACTCGATGATTATATCTGGGAGCATTGCTTTCAGCATCAAACACCTTAGAAAGAAAGGACGGTTCAGCTTCGGCTGTGCCGTCCTTTTCTCATCCATGCATTTTTCTGGGATCAATGGTCTAAAAGAAAATAGTTTCTCTTATGGAAGAAACTACACATTTATATCGAAAAAGATTCTCCTGTGGCGGAAAGCGTCGTTGCATAAATAATGAGTAGCAAAGCGCGCCCACAGAAACGAAAGAAGAGTCAATACATCTGCATGCATTCACATTACCAATACGCATTTTGCTGTAAATACGCATGGCAAACCGTGTAATTAAGCAAATCAAAAACAGGAGGAATCTATTATGTTGATTGCGATCGATCATGGAAACTACGCTATTAAGACACCGCACTTTTCTTTTGTCTCCGGTCTGACTGAGCACACAGTAAGGCCTCCGATGGCAGATGAGGTCCTGGAATATGAGGGGAAGTACTGGGCGCTTACCGGGCAAAGGCTTCCCTATATGCGAGACAAGACCAGAGATGACCGGTACTTTATCCTGTCGCTCTTCGCCATCGCCAAGGAACTCCTGGCCAACGGTACGAATACGGCGTTTGAGCAAGTCGACCTTGCCGTCGGTCTGCCTCCGGAACATTACGGGATGCTTCGTGAGCGGTTCTCGCAGTATTTTCGTCGGCAGGGGGCAATCAATTTCGTTTACAATAACCGCCCGCTCAGCATTGTGATTCGAAATGTCTTTGTATATCCGCAAGCCTACGCGGCGGTTGTTCCTCAATGCGGGCAGCTTCTGAAAACGCTGCGGATGTTCATTGTAGATATCGGTGGTTATACGACAGATGTACTATTGCTTCGGAATGGAAAACCGGATCTGCAATTCTGCCGGAGTCTGGAGAGCGGCGTCATCACGATGAATAACGATATCATCGGAAAAATCAGTGCGCAGCATGATATGCGTATTGAAGACGAACATATTTGTGCGGTACTGCAGGGCGTAGAAACGATTCTCCCAGAAGATGTAAAAAGGGCGATTCGAGATGCGGCTCAGCTGCATGCAAAGGACATTTTGGACAAACTCCGGGAGCTGCAGGTCGATCTGCGCACCAATCCTGCCATTTTTATCGGAGGTGGGAGTATCCTGTTTCGGCCGTTGATTGAGAATACCCCCCTCGTCGCAAAGGCTGCCTTTGTGGAAGATCCAAAAGCAAATGCGATTGGCTATGAAATGCTTGCCCGTGGTCAAATGGCTATGCAGGCTGCTCAATAACGGAGGGTAATGTGAAACGGGATGGGAAATACAGGTTTTCTCTGCAATTTGGCACGGAGACAACGGAGCAGATACAGGCCGGAGAGCTTTTGGAGCGCCTTGGGAATCGAAAAAGTGCAATTGTAGTAGCTGCCTTGAATGAGTACATTGCCGCGCATCCCGAGTTTGCCGGATCTGCGGACAGGAAAGTTCATGTCAAAATTGAAAGTGGGATAAGTCGCGATACGCTTGAGCAGTTGATCCGCACGCTGATAGATGAACGAATCAAAGATGGTCGGCTGTCTGCTGATAACGCTGAGATTCCATCCGTACAACCCCCAAATAATCTGAACGAAGATATTGCAGCGATGATCAGCAATCTGGATTTGTTCACGAGGTGACTTTCAGGCGATTTTAGAACTAAAAATCCGGTTTT
>ERZ808259.741-NODE-741-length-11306-cov-3.217936_pt1 | contig 11306 bp, 5 predicted proteins | sample MGYA00521279_ERZ808259 | MGnify/ENA primary metagenome ERZ808259 (study PRJEB31516, sample SAMN03275586) | gut metagenome | biome: mammalia-associated habitat; material: feces | host: Papio cynocephalus | place: Kenya | collected 2012-07-27 ... | reverse complement strand
CGGGCGTTATCTTCGGCTCGGACGGACTGGACGGCTGCGAGCACGCGGTGTTCGAGATCCTCTCGAACTCCATCGACGAGGCGCGCGAGGGGCACGGCAAGGTCATCACGCTCACGCATTACGCCGACGGCAGCATCGAGGTGGAGGACAACGGGCGCGGCTGCCCCGTGGACTGGAACCCCAAGGAAAAGCGCTATAACTGGGAGCTCGTGTACTGCGAGCTCTACGCCGGCGGCAAGTACAACAATCTCGACGGCGACAACTACGAATATTCCCTCGGCCTCAACGGCCTCGGCGCCTGCGCCACGCAGTACGCCTCGCGCTACATGGACGTGACCGTCTGGCGCGACGGAAACAAATATTCCCTCCACTTTGAGCGCGGGCAGATCACCGGCAAAAAGGGCGAGGAGCTGAAGATCGAGCCGACCGACCGCGGCAAAAGGACCGGCACGCTCACGCGCTGGCTGCCCGACCTCGACGTGTTCACCGACATCAACATCCCCGCGTCGTATTTCACCGACGTGCTGCGCCGTCAGGCGGTCGTCAACGCGGGCATCACGTTCCGCTTCCGCGATCAGGTGGGCGGCAAATTCGAGACGCAGGAATTCCTCTACGAAAACGGCATCGTCGATTATGTGACCGAGCTGGCGGGCGAGGGCGCGCTGACCACGCCCGTCTTCTGGGAGACGGAGCGCCGCGGCCGCGACCGCGAGGATAAGCCCGAGTATAAGGTCAAGCTCTCGTGCGCCTGCTGCTTTTCCAACCGCGTAAACGTCATCGAGCACTACCACAACTCCTCGTGGCTCGAGCACGGCGGCGCGCCGGAAAAGGCGACTAAGACCGCCTTTGTCTACGCCATCGACAAATATCTCAAGGACAGCGGTAAGTATCAGAAGAGCGAGAGCAAGATCACCTGGCAGGACGTGGAGGACTGCCTTGTGCTCGTCTCCAACAACTTCTCCACGCAGACGAGCTACGAGAACCAGACGAAGAAGTCCATCACGAACAAATTCGTACAGGAGGCGATGACGGACTTTTTGAAGTCCCGCCTGGAGACCTACTTCATCGAGAACCGCGTCGAGGCGCTCAAGATCGCCGAGCAGGTGCTCATCAACAAAAGGAGCCGCGAGAGCGCGGAAAAGCAGCGGCTGAACATCAAGAAAAAGCTCTCCGGCAACATCGACATCTCCAACCGCGTGCAGAAGTTCGTGGACTGCCGCACGCGCGACGTGTCCCGCCGCGAGATCTATATCGTCGAGGGCGACAGCGCTCTCGGCAGCGTCAAGCTCTCGCGCGACGCGGAGTTTCAGGGCATCATGCCGGTGCGCGGCAAAATTCTGAACTGTCTCAAGGCCGATTACGCCCGCATTTTCAAAAGCGAGATCATCACCGATCTTCTGAAGGTGCTCGGCTGCGGCGTGGAGGTGCAGGGCAAGGCGGTCAAGGAGCTCAACGCCTTCGACCTCAATAACCTGCGCTGGAGCAAGGTCGTCATCTGCACCGATGCGGACGTGGACGGCTTCCAGATCCGCACGCTGATCCTGACGATGATCTACCGTCTCTGCCCCACGCTCATCCGCGAGGGCTACGTCTACATCGCGGAAACGCCGCTCTTTGAGATCAACTGCGGCGACAAGACGTGGTTCGCCTACTCCGACAAGGAGAAGAACGACATCGTCAAGCAGCTCGAGGGCAAGCGCTATAAGGTCGACCGCTCCAAGGGCCTCGGCGAGAACGACCCCGAGATGATGTGGCTGACGACCATGAACCCCGAAACGCGCCGTCTCATCAAGGTCATGCCCGAGGACGCGGAGGCGACCGCGCAGGTCTTCGACCTGCTCCTCGGCGACAACCTGCAGGGCCGCAAGGACCATATCGCGGAGAACGGCTATAAGTATCTGGAGCTGGCGGACATTTCGTAGGAGGGCGGAAAACGGGGCAAAGCCCTTGCAAAGGGGCGGCGTTTATGGTACGCTGAAGGAACAGGACACCCAACAGACCCATACAGGGAAGGAGAATGGAAACATGAAAAAGCTGATCGATCTTCTGCTGGCGCTGACGTTGGCGCTGGCGCTGGCCGTCCCCGCAAGTGCGGCGGACGAGGACATTGGCATCATCGGCGGAGCCGACGGTCCGACCTATATTCTCGTCAGCGCCGATCCGAAGGCTGCCACGACGGTTTCAAAGGAAGAGCGCGAGCAGAACATCAAGGCGCTCGGCGGCGTGGTCGGGCAGGTCAATGTGCTGCTGGGCGACCAATGCATCGCCTTCACCGACGCGGCGCCCGAGGTGAAGAACGGACGCACGATGGTGCCGCTGCGCGCCGCGCTGGAGGCGATGGGCGCAAGGGTCGAATTTGACCAGGCCACCAAGACCGCCATTGTAACGGGCGAGAAGGCGAGCTTCACTCACGTCATCGGCAGCGACGTCATCACGCGCGCCGACGGCTCGACGGTGAAGATGGATGCTGCATCCTACGTGACGCCCGCCAACCGCACGATGGTGCCGCTGCGCTTCTTCTCGCAGGTGCTCGGCTATGACGTCTATTGGGATAACGACTATAAGATGGCGTTCCTGCTCGACGAGGAGACCTTTGCGGAGAAGGTGGACAGCCGTCTCACCATCCTCAACGGCTATCTGGCTGGAAATGCGAAGCATTTTGACGCTTCGAAGAATTATAAGGAGGACATGACGCTCTCCGGCACGGTCAGGGTCATCGACTCCATCCAGGGCGACCGCAGCTATCCGTATTCCGGCAAGGTATCCGCGCTGCTGGGCAAGGACGGCATGAGCATGAGCCTGAGCGCCGACCTCAGCCGGCTGGCGGAGTATTTCGAGGAGCTTGCCGGCGAGCCATTGCCGGAGGCCTACCGCGCGGCGATCGCTAAGCCGGAGCTGGAGGCTATCTACGGCGATAAGCTCTATTATAAGTCCCCGCTCTTTGACGCGCTGATGGCGGAGATGGACGGTACGCAGGCCGTCTCCGGCGCATGGTACGCGACGGACGCCGCGATGAGCTTCGGCGATCTTTGGGCATCGGCGTACAGCGGCAATGAGGACTACACCGTCGGCAGTGCTCTTTATGCTTTGATGAAGCAGGGCGACGCGAACCGATTCTATGGGAGCTGGAGCGGTACGGTGCAGCTTGCCGCCGCCGCGGCCGAGCTGCTCGGCGACGAGACCTTCACCAAGTCCGGCAGCAGCTATAAGCGGCACTTCGACAAGGAGGAGCTTGCGAAGCTGCTGACGGAAGCGGTCCCGGGCTTTATCGGGGACAGCGGCATCGACGAGCTGAGCATTGACCTGACGCTGCGCAGCGACGGCAGCATGGAGCTCAAGTACACAGCGGCGACGAGCGTCAATGAGGAAGCGGCGCTTCGCATCGACTACACGCTCGCCGGCAACAGCAGCCGTATGACCGCCAAGGGAACGGTGCAGGTGCGCAATGTCTGCGACGTGAGCTTTGACGCGGCGGTCAGCGTCCGCGCGACGAGCGAGAAGCCCCTTGCCGTCCCGCCCGCGGGTACGACGGTCATTGCGCTTCCCACGGCGGGACAGAAGTAACCAAATCAAAAAGGGAACGCGCTCCACGGGAGCGCGTTCCCTTTTCCTCCTTTAAGGGGCTTATTCGATGCCGAGGACCTTGTAGTCCTTGTCCTCCACCGCCTTTTTGAGCGCGGTGTCGTCTACGGGGGACTGCAGCGTCACGACGGCGGTGCCGGCGGTGTGGCTGACCTCGGCGTCCACGACCTCGGGAATGGCCTCGAGCGCCTTTTTGACGGCCGCCTCGCAATGGGTACACATCATGCCTTCGATCTTCATCGTCTTTTTCATGGGTTCCTTCTCCTTTTCCGTTGTTGTTTTTTCTTCTGCCGGCGCTGTGTTTGCAGCGGACGGCTTCTTTCTGCGCTTGTGGTCGTGCTTCGGGTCGCGGAGCTTGAAGAGATTCAGCCGCAGGGCGTTGGACACCACGCAGAAGCTCGACAGGCTCATCGCCGCCGCGCCGAACATGGGGTTGAGCGTCAGCCCCAGCGGGACGAACACGCCCGCAGCCAGCGGGATGCCGAGCGTGTTGTAAAAGAACGCCCAGAAGAGGTTCTGATGAATGTTGCGCAGCGTCGCGCGGCTCAGGCGGATGGCGGCGGGCACGTCGCTCAGGCGGCTCTTCATCAGCACCACATCCGCCGCGTCGAGCGCGACGTCCGCGCCCGCGCCGATGGCGATGCCGACGTCCGCGCGGGTGAGCGCAGGTGCGTCGTTGATGCCGTCGCCGACCATGGCGACCTTGCCGCGCTCGCGCAGGCGGCGGATCTCCGCTTCCTTGCCGTCGGGCAGCACGCCGGCGATCACGCGGTCCACGCCCGCGGCGGCGCCGATGGCGCGCGCCGTGCGCTCGTTGTCGCCCGTGAGCATGACGACCTCAATGCCCATATTCCGCAGCTCACGCACGGCCTGCGGACTGTCGGGCTTGATGACGTCCGCCACGGCGATGACGCCGAGGAGCCTGCCGTTTTCACTGAACAGCAGCGGCGTTTTGCCGTCCTTCGCGAGCGCTTCGCAGCGCGCACGCATAGCGGGGGAGACCTCAGCCGCGGTGGAAACGTAGGCGAGACTGCCGCCGCAGAGCGTCTGTCCGTTCCGCGTGGCGGTCAGGCCGCTGCCGGAGAGCGCCCGAAAGTCCGTGACCTCGTCCGCGGTCAGGCCGTCGGCCTGTGCCCTGGCGAGGATCGCACGGGCGAGCGGATGCTCGCTCTTCTGCTCGAGCGCGAGCGCCGCGCGGAGCAGCTCCGCTTCGCTTACGCCATCTGCGGGAAGAAGCTCGGTGACCTGCGGCTCGCCCGCGGTGATGGTGCCGGTCTTGTCCAGCGCGACGATGTCCACGCGGCCCGTCTCCTCCAGCGACGCGGCGGTTTTGAAGAGGATGCCGTTCTTCGCGCCCAGTCCGCTGCCGACCATGATGGCGACGGGTGTGGCAAGCCCCAGCGCGCAGGGACAGCTGATGACGAGCACGGAAATGCCGCGCGCGAGGGCGAAGCCGACGCTTTGGCCGAGCAGCAGCCACACAGCGGTCGTCACCGCCGCGATGGCAATGACGGTCGGCACGAATACGCCGGAAACCTTGTCCGCGATCTTTGCGATGGGGGCCTTGGTCGCGGCGGCATCGCTGACCATCTGAATGATCTGCGAGAGCGTGGTGTCCTCGCCGACGCGCGTGGCGCGGCAGCGCAGGAAGCCGGACTGGTTGACCGTCGCGGCGGAGACCGTGTCGCCCGCGGCCTTGTCCACCGGCAGGCTCTCGCCCGTCAGCGCTGCCTCGTTGACGGCGCTCGCGCCGTCGAGCACCACGCCGTCCACAGGGATGCTTTCGCCCGGACGGACCACGAAGATGTCGTCCTTCTGCACCTGCTCGATAGGGACCTCAAGCTCGCGGCCGTCCCGCACGACCGTCGCGGTCTGCGGGGCGAGCTTCATCAGGCCCTTGAGTGCGTCGGTCGTGCGGCCCTTGGAGCGGGCCTCGAGCATCTTGCCAACAGTAATGAGCGTGAGGATCATGGCGGCGGACTCAAAGTAGAAGTCCATCATGTAGGTCATCACGGCCTCCGTGTCGCCGCGCACCTGCGCGCCGGTCATGGCGAAGAGGGCGTAGGTGCTGTAGCCGAAGGCTGCCGTCGCGCCGAGGGCGACGAGCGTATCCATGTTCGGCGCGCGGCGCCACAGGCTCTGGAAGCCGCTGATAAAAAATTTCTGGTTGATGACCATGACGGCGACCGTTAAAAGCAGCTGGGTCAGACCCATCGCCACATGGTTGTCCGTGTAGAACGCGGGCAGCGGCCAGCCCCACATCATGTGTCCCATCGAAAAATACATCAGCACGAGCAGGAAGCCGAGCGACCAGAGCAGCCGCCGCTTCAGCTTCGGCGTTTCGTGATCCTCCAGCGCGGCCTCCGCCTCGGCGGCGCTCGGGGCGGCCCTGCCCGCGCCCTTCAAGGACGCGCCGTAGCCCGCCGCCTGCACGGCGGCGATGATGTCCTGCGGCGCGGCGGCGCCCTCCACGCCCATCGAGTTGGTCAGCAGGCTCACCGAGCAGGACGTGACGCCCGGGACCTTGCCCACCGCCTTTTCGACCCGGGCCGAGCAGGCGGCGCAGCTCATGCCGGTCACATTGTATTGTGTCATTGCGTGTTCCTCGGTTCTGTGAAATTGCGGTTAGGTTGTGCGGTTTTCGCTCATTTCATGAGTTTTTGGAGCGTTGTCACCAGCTCGTCGATGGTCTCGTCCCTGCCGGCGCGGATATCCTCCGCCACGCAGGTGCGGATGTGCGCGGCAAGCAGCTCCTTGTTGAAGGCATTGACCGCCGCGTTGACCGCCGCGGCCTGCACTAAAATGTCGGGGCAGTACGCGCCGGACTCCACCATGCTGCGGATGCCGCGGATCTGCCCCTCGATGCGGTTGAGCCGGTGAATGAGCTTTTTGTACTCCTCCGGCGAACGCTCCTTTTTGCGCTGCGAGCAGTGACAGCATTCCGATCGGTCCATACACCGTGCCTCCCTGATGGCAATATACCCCTTGGGGGTATCTGCACTATATACCCCTATGGGGTATTTGTCAAGAGAAAAAAGAGAAAAGGTCTCAGGACCCTTTCTCTTCCTTCCTGTCAATGATGGTCGCGGTGGCGCGCACGCGGCGCAGATCGAAGTCGCACACGTTCCAGCGCTCGATGAGGTCGCTGATCTGCCCCTCGGCCTCGGCGACCTCCTCCTCGAACGCGCGGGCGGAGATGCGCAGCGCGCCGTGACCGAGGATGATGACCTGCTCCATGTTGTCCGATGTGGCGACGCGGACGCGATGGTTTTTGCCGAGGTCGTAGGTCGCGCGCTCGATGTAGCTGTCGGCGGTCTGCGCCTCCTTGGTGTAGACGATGTAAATGCCGTTTTTCTTTTCCATCGAGCCGGGATTGCCCTTGACCTTGTAGGCGTCGAAGACCAGAATGATCTCGCACCTGCGCCAGCCGCGGTAGTTGGCGAGGATGCCCGCGAGCGCCTCGCGCGCGGCGGCGACGTCCTGCGCGGCGAGCTTTTTGAGCGCGCCCCACGCGAAGATGATGTTGTAGCCGTCTACGAGCAGGTACTCGGGACCGGTCTTCTGATTTTTGATGCTGTAGCGCGTCTCGTCGAGCGCGGTGCGCGCGGGCGCGCGCTTGGGCTCAAACGCGCGGCGCTCGACCTTGCCGTATGTGCGCTCGAAGATGGCGAGCAGCTCCTTGTCCTCGGCGGCGGAGCCAGAGGACGCGCGGCTGCGCGTCGGCATGGGCTCGGCGGCTTCGGCGGGGCGTTCCTGCAGAACGCAGGGAACGTGCGCGCGGGCCTTGACCTCGTTCCACGGAACATAGGCACCCGCACCGTGCTCGCAGAACACCGAGCCGGTGGGATTTTCCGCGTCGCGCTCGGGATCGTAGCCGATGGCGGCGATGACGCTCTCCGCGTCCGCGCAGGGCTCGTAGCCGCGCAGGGTGCAGCTCAGGCGGCCGCGTCCGCGGGTGTAGGCCGCGACCTCGCGCGCGTAGCTGCGCAGTCCCTTGACCGGCGCGAAGCCGGTGAGCACCGTTTCCCCGCCGACCGTTTCCGGCGCGTCCGCCGAGCCGCCCATCGCGGCAAGGTCGGTCATCGCGCGGCCCACGCATTCCGGCGGCAGCTCGAGACGGAAATCGTAAAACGGCTCGAGCAGCACGCTCTCGGCCTGCATCAGACCCTGCCGCACGGCGCGGTAGGTCGCCTGCCGGAAATCGCCGCCCTCGGTGTGCTTGAGGTGCGCCCGCCCGGCAGCGAGCGTGATTTTCACGTCGGTCAGCGCGCTGCCCGTCAGCACGCCCGGATGCGCGCGCTCGGCAAGATGGGTGAGAATGAGACGCTGCCAGTTGAGGTCCAGCTCGTCCGTCGGGCAGGCGGAGGCGAGCCGAACGCCGCTCCCGCGCGGGGCGGGCTCGAGCAGCAGATGCACCTCGGCGTAATGGCGCAGCGGCTCAAAGTGCCCCACGCCCTCGACGGTGTCGGCAATGGTCTCCTTGTAAACGATGCCGCCCTCGCCGAACGTGACGGAGAGGCCGAAGCGGTCGGATATGAGACGCTGCAGAATTTTCAGCTGCACCTCGCCCATCAGCTCGGCGTGCAGCTCGCCGGACGCTTCCTCCCACACAATGCGGAGCATCGGGTCCTCGTCCTCCAGCTCGCGCAGCTTCGGAAGAACGGTGTGCGCGTCCGTGCCGTCGGGCAGGAGGATGCGGTAGGTCAAAACGCTTTGCAGCACCGGCTTTTCGCCGTCCGCCTCCGTCCCGAGCCCCTGCCCGGGATAGGTGTCCGCAAGGCCTGTGACCGCCACGACCTCGCCCGCGCCCGCGGCGTCAAGCGGACGGAACTTAGCGCCGGAGTATAGCCGCAGCTGGTCGGCCTTGCCGCAGGGGAGCTGCGCTTTTGCCCGCAGCGTACCGCCGGTGACCTTCAGGTGCGTGAGCCGTGTGCCCTGCGCGTCGCGGGAGATCTTAAAAACGCGCGCGCCGAAGTCCGCGCCGCGCGCCGGCTCGCGCGTGAAGCGCGCGAGCAGCTGCAAAAACTCCGCCACACCCTCGTTTTTGAGTGCGGAGCCGAAGCAGCAGGGAAAAATTTTCCGCGCGGAGATCAGGCCGGCGAGCGTGTCGTCCGAAAGTGCGCCGCGCTCCAGTAGCTCCTCAAGGGCCGCTTCGTCGGTCAGCGCGGCATGTTCGTCGCGCACGTCCGGCTCCGCGCCGAGATCGACGCACGCGCCGAAGCTCTTTTGCAGGCCTTCCAGCAGCGCCGCGCGGTCCGCGCCCGCAAGGTCCATCTTGTTGATGAAGAGGAACGTCGGCACGCCGTAGCGCTCCAGCAGCCGCCAAAGCGTGCGGGTGTGGCCCTGCACGCCGTCCGTGCCGCTGATGACAAGGATCGCGTAGTCGAGCACCTGCAGGGTGCGCTCCGCTTCGGCGGAGAAGTCGACGTGGCCCGGCGTATCGAGCAGCGTGATGTGCGTGCCGCCGCAGTCGAGCACCGCCTGCTTGGAAAAGATGGTGATGCCGCGCTCGCGCTCGAGCGCTTCGGTGTCCAGAAAGGCGTCGCCGTGATCGACGCGGCCGAGCGTGCGCAGCGCGCCCGCGGCATACAAAAGGCCCTCGGAGAGGGTCGTTTTGCCCGCGTCGACATGGGCGAGTATTCCGATGGTGAGTTTTTTCATGGCCTGTCCTCTGAAAAAGCGCCGCGGCGCGGCGCATCCGTTTTCTCTACGATACCATGCTTTTGCGCCTGCGTCAAATGGAAAAGGGCTGCCGGCGGCAGCCCTTTCGCTTACAGCTTTTATGATCTTCCGTAGATGCGCGTCATTTCACGGATCTGCCCGGCGAGCTTTTTGCTTGCCTCACCCGGGAGCATACGCCACTCCCAGTTGCCGCGGCTCGTGCCGGGGATGTTCATGCGGTGGCCCGCGCCGAGGTCGAGCCAGTCCTGCATCTGCGCGACAAAGAGCTTTGCCACCGAGCTCATGCCGCCGCGGATGATGCCGCGGTTGAAGCCCTCGCGGTCGTTGAGCCCGAGGTACTGCACGGCGAAGGCGATATCCGCCTTGTCCGCTTCCTTGCGCCAGAGGGCGAGGGGAGCGTTGTCGTGCGTGCCGGTGTAGCAGATGCAGTTCTCCCCGTAGCTGTGCGGCAGGTAGCTGCTCGTGTCGCGCGAGTCGAAGGCAAATTCGAGCACCTTCATGCCGGGCAGACGCGAATCGGCAAGCAGCTGCGTGACCTCCGGGGTCGGGTAGCCGAGGTCCTCGGCGATGAACTCGATGTCGTGGAACCAGCCGGTCAGCACGCCGACGAGCGCCATGCCGGGGCCCTTGACCCAGCGGCCGTTTTTCGCGGTCGTCTCGCCGTAGGGTACGGCCCAGTAGCTCTCGAAGCCGCGGAAGTGGTCGATGCGGATGACGTCGTAGAGCTTCGCCGCCCCGCCGATGCGGCGGATCCACCATTCAAAGCCGTCCTTCTGCATAGCCTCGTAGTCGTAGAGTGGGTTGCCCCAGAGCTGACCGTCGGCGCTGAAGTAGTCCGGCGGCACGCCGGAGACCTCGACGGGCACGTTTCGCTCGTCAAGCTGAAATTTCTCCGGCTCGCTCCAAACGTCGGAGGAGTCCATCGCCACATAGATGGGGATGTCGCCGATGATGCGGATGCCGAGACCGTTGATGTAGCTCTTGAGCGCGCTCCACTGCTTGAAGAAAAGAAACTGGATGTAGGTGAACAGCTCCACGTCCTCATGAAGCTCCGTGCGGTACCGCTCGAGCGCGTCGGCCCGGTGCAGCCGCGCGCCTTCATCGGGCCATTCGGTCCAGGCCTTCATGCCGAAATGCCGCTTGAGCGCCATGAAGAGCGCGTAATCCGGCAGCCAGCGGCAGTTTTCCGTCTCAAAGGCGGCGACCGCCTCGCGGTCGCGCTCCCAACCGCGCGCCTTGGCCCTTTCGAGCAGCGCAAAGCGGCTCTCGTAGATCTTGCCGTAGTCGACATAGCGCGGCTCCGTGCCCCACGCGCAGGAGGCGACCTCCTTGCGTGTGAGCAGCTTATCCTTGATGAGCAGATCGAGGTCAATGAAGTACGGGTTGCCCGCAAAGGTCGAAAAGCTCTGGTAGGGCGAGTCGCCGTAGCTCGTGGGGCCGAGCGGCAGGAGCTGCCAGTAGCCCTGCCCCGCCGCGTGGAGAAAATCGGCAAAGTCATAGGCCGCCTTGCCGAACGTGCCGATGCCGTAGGGCGAGGGGAGCGAGGAGATCGGCATGAGAATGCCGGAGGAACGATTCATGTGAGATCAGCCTTTCACGGCGCCGGCCGCGACGCCCTTGATGATGTATTTCTGGCAGCAGAGGTAGAAGATGATGACGGGGACAATGCTCAGGAAAATGAGCGCCATCGTCGCGCCGAGATCGACCGTGCCGTAGCTGCCCTTGAGGTACTGGATATGGATGGGGATGGTCTTGTACTTGGTGCTGTCGAGCACGAGATAGGGGAGCAGGTAGTCGTTCCACACCCACATGATCTCGAGGATGCCGACGGAGATCATCGTCGGGCGCAGCATCGGCAGCACGACGGAAAAGTACGTGCGCAGCGGGCCGCAGCCGTCGATGGCGGCCGCCTCTTCAATTTCCAGCGGGATGGATTTGACAAAGCCGACGAACATGAAGATCGCAAGCCCCGCGCCAAAGCCCAGGTAGATGATGGGGATCGTCCAGGGCGTGTTGAGCTTGAGCGTATCCGCCGTTTTCGA
>ERZ808259.738-NODE-738-length-11358-cov-21.559055_pt1 | contig 11358 bp, 8 predicted proteins | sample MGYA00521279_ERZ808259 | MGnify/ENA primary metagenome ERZ808259 (study PRJEB31516, sample SAMN03275586) | gut metagenome | biome: mammalia-associated habitat; material: feces | host: Papio cynocephalus | place: Kenya | collected 2012-07-27 ... | reverse complement strand
TCGGAAATCCGCGATGGCTGTATGCAGCTATGTTCAGCGAACTATCAGAAGGTGATAATTCTTCTTGCCGCGCTGTACCAGCATATACTTGCCGGCCAGCAGCATTTCGTCGGTGATAGGTGCATAGACATCGGCTACCTTTTCCTTGTTTATGGACACGCCGCCACCCTGAGCCAGCTTGCGCATCTCGCCCTTGCTGGCAAAGAAATGCGCCTCATCCACCAGGATATCAGCCAGTTTGGCGCCCACGGCCTGTTCGCGCGAAACTTCCATCGAGGGTACACCCTCCATCACTTCGAGCAGCATGGCTTCGTCGAGGTTGTGCAACGCCTCGGCCGTATTGTTGCCGAAGAGTATCTTGGAGGCTTCGACAGCGGCTTCGTAATCTTCGGCCGAGTGTACCATCGTGGTTACCTCCTGAGCCAGACGCTTTTGCAGCGGACGTGCCCCGGGATTTTCCTGCTGTTGACGGCACAGGTCTTCGACTTCTTCCTGCGTCAGTGTGGTGAAAATCTTGATATACTTGGCTGCATCGTCATCGCTGACATTGAGCCAGAATTGATAGAACTTATACGGCGAAGTGTAGCGGCGATCAAGCCAGACATTGCCGCTCTCGGTCTTGCCGAATTTGCCGCCATCGGCCTTCGTAATCAGCGGGCAAGTGATGGCCCACGCATCCTCGGCACCTTCGATACGGCGTATCAGCTCGGTACCCGTGGTCATATTGCCCCATTGGTCCGAGCCGCCCAGCTGCACCTTGCAGCCCAGAGTGCGGTACAGGTTGAGAAAGTCGTAGCCTTGCAGCAACTGATACGAGAACTCCGTGAAAGACATACCCTCGCGCGACTCGCCGCTCAGGCGCTTCTTGACGCTGTCCTTGGCCATCATGTAATTGACGGTAATGTGCTTGCCGATGTCGCGGATAAATTCGAGAAAACCGAATTTCTTCATCCAGTCGTAATTGTTGACCAGCACCGCGGCATTGGGCGCATCGCTGTCAAAATCGAGGAAATGCGACAGCTGTGCCTTGATGGCCTCCTGATTGTGGCGCAGGGTCTCCTCATCGATAAGTTTGCGCTCCTGGCTCTTCATACTCGGATCGCCGATCATACCGGTGGCGCCGCCTATCAGGGCCACCGGACGGTGTCCCGAGCGCTGGAAGTGACGTAACATCATCACGCCCACGAGGTGTCCTATATGCAACGAATCGGCTGTCGGGTCTATGCCCAAGTATGCCGTAGTCATTTCTTTGTTCAGCTGGTCTTCGACGCCGGGCATCATCGAGTGGATCATGCCTCGCCACGTCAATTCTTTGATAAAGTCCATTGGTATATACTTGTATTTGATTATTTGCAATAAGTAAGTCGGGCAGATGCGATGCCTCACGCCAGCCGAGCGAGTGCGGCGGAGATACGGTGCATGGCTTCGCGCAATTTATCATCCGAGGTGGCGTAGCTCAAGCGTATGTACCCCGGAGCGCCGAAAGCCGCGCCGTCCACCGTGGCCACGTGTGCCTCGTGCAGCAGGTACATGGCCAGGGCCCCACTGTCGGCGATGACAGTGCCGTCAGGCGCCTTGCGGCCTATATATGCCGACACTTCGGGGAAAAGGTAGAACGCACCCCGGGGCTCGTTGACACGCAGTCCGGGGATAGCACGTGCCATCTCCACCACCAAGTCGCGACGGCGGCGGAAAGCGGCGCACATCTCGGCCACACAGTCCTGCGGCCCTTCATAGGCGGCCTCGGCGGCCTTTTGAGCTATGGATGACGCTCCGGAAGTATATTGTCCCTGCAACTTGGTCACGGCCTGAGCCACCCACAGCGGAGCAGCGCAATAGCCTATACGCCAGCCGGTCATGGCATAAGCCTTGGACACGCCGTTGATGACCACTACGCGATCGCGTAGCTCCTCGAAGGACGCCAGCGACGTGAAGCTGCCCGAAAAATTGATGTGCTCGTATATTTCGTCCGAGATGACAATGATGCGCTCGTGGCGTGCGATGACGTCCACCAGTGCCTGCAACTCGTCACGCGTATACACACTACCCGTAGGATTGGACGGCGAGCACAACAGCACGATGCGCGTACGCTCGGTGATAGCGGCTTCCAATTGAGCCGGCGTCACCTTGAAATCGGCATCTATACCGGCCGGAACCGTCACCACGGTGGCGCGGGACATCTTTACCATCTCAATGTAACTGACCCATGCCGGAGTGGGTATCACCACTTCGTCTCCGGGGTTGGCTATGGCCAAGATGCTGTTGCACAGCGCTTGTTTGGCGCCATTGCCCACTACTATCTGCTCGGGAGCAAAGGTCACGCCGTTTTCGCGCTCGAGCTTGGCGCTGACTGCACACCGCAGCGACATATATCCCGGCACGGGCGAATAGAAACTGAAATTGGCATCCACGGCCGCTTTGGCCGCGTCCTTGATATGCTGCGGTGTATAGAAGTCCGGTTCGCCGACGCTCAAATTGATTACATCCACCCCTCGGGCACGCAATTCGGCACTCTTTTGGGACATCGCCAAGGTCTGAGACCGGGCAAGCGACTGCACCAGCAACGACGGTTCTTGCTTCATAGCTCTATATTATATATCGTGTTAGTTTTCTGAAAGTCTTCGTGTTAGTATTCTGAAAGTCTTTTATCGTCTTTCTTGGGGAAACACATACGCGTGCACAGGCTCGCCCGCGCATACGCATATACTCGGACAAAGGTACAAAATCTTTGTCTAACGCGCAAAGCACGCCCGACAAGCCGCAGCGTGTTGAGCCCGAAATCTCAGTCCACGCCTGATATTCTTGACCGCTTCCAGCTTATTACCAAAAACCGGTCACTTGACCGCTTTTTTGGAATAGAACGGGCATCCTGCCCCACTTTGCGGCATAATCTTGGCCGTAATGTCGGCGGCTTATCGTATCTTTGCACCCGAAAACGAGGGCACCGCCCCCACAAAAGCATCGAGCCTCAAAAAAAAGACTATACCCAGCCGTCATGGCCAAACAACGTAACCCAAGCTTCGAAATACTGCGCGTGGTGGCGATGTTCCTCATCGTCGTCTGGCACTTCCTGATGCACGGCGTCGGGCACAAACCCGTGGGCGTGAGCGCCGATGCAGCCTCGCTGTTCAACCTCTGCTCCATGGAACTGGCAGGATGCCTCTCCAAGGTCTCCACCAACTGCTACATCCTCATCACCGGATACTTCCTCATCAGTACGACCAAGCCCAAGTGGCCCAAGATTCCCAAGACATGGGCGCCGATATTCTTCTACTCGGTAGTTATTTTTGCATTGTTCTTCGCTTTTTCGGACCTGACACTCGGGTGGACTGACTTGGGCAAATCGCTGATGCCGCTGTACTTCGACCGCTACTGGTTTGCCACACGCTACGTGGCTTTGGTGGCACTCGCCCCCTTCCTGGCCGCTCCGGCACAGATGCTGACACGGCGTATGTACCTCATACTGTTGGCCGTGATGGCCGTCATCAACTTCGACTTCCTGCTGGGCGACGACCTCAGCGGCAACAACTCGTTGCTGTGGTTTGTCTTCCTGTTCTATGTCGGCGGATACATACGTCTGCACTTCGATCACGATGGACCCAACCATTTCGGCAAAGCCTATTTCGCAGCCGCAGCCGCATTGGCCGCCATATTCCTGACGCACATTTTCCTGCATTATTCACTGTGGACGGCGCCGATGATGGTCGATTATCACGACAACAACGGCATACTCTTCGGCGTAGCGCTGCTGCTATTTCTCTGGACGGCAAGGCTCAAAGCCCCGAATACAGCCTTTGTACGCGCCATGGTGCGCATAGCGCCGCTCACATTCGGCGTCTACCTGATACACGACAATGTCTACGTGCGCCACGCCCTGTGGAACGGCTGGATAGACGTGCACGGTGCGATACATTCATGGTGGTTTGTGCCGATTTTCGCGGCCTCCACGGTGGCCATATTCATCGCCTGCATCGCCATCGATGCCATACGCGACCGCATCTTCGGCCTGCTGCGCATCAACGACCGCATCGATGCCCTCTCGGCACGCGTCTCCACCCTCTTGGCACGCATCGTAGCCGTCACAGCAGCCGTCACTCGACGTCTGCGCCGCCCGAAACAGTCCGAGGAATCCAATGCAAACTCATGACCGTCAAATCAGTCGTGACTGACCTTGAGGCGGCAATACCACAAGGTTTCCGAAGCCGCCTTTAGATATAAAGTCCCAATTCGGGAAGAAACGGCCGCAGGATTTGAACACCATCATACCCTCGCAATCCATCGCCTCCGTCAATATGGCGGTAAATATTATTATAACTCAATGCCTGAAAACTCGCGGTCGGAACACTTGACACATTGTATACTTCTTCTTGTTACAATATTCCCGATCTCATTCCAATGAATACACAATCATTTCGCAGATTACATTCATGTCCATTCGTGGAATTATGCCTTAGATACGGCATCGATCTTAAATGGCCGTATTTTTCAAAAAACGGCATAAAAACAGCTAGCCCACACAAATTCAGAGGGCTATATTTTTGCAATTAACTTTTTTTAATGAGCGAGTAGGTAGTCCCTCTTCCGGTTCCTCTCCTTGACAAAACAGTCCCGACAAGCTTTTCGATTTTTGTACGAACTTGTTTTATAGTTAGCTCACCACTCCACTCATCAATAAAAGACGACATGGACTTCGGGCCATCTTCAAGAATATAATATAGCCGACGAAGAGTATCGGAATCCACAAGACCTTTGATAACCGAGGGGTTATATTCGAAATATGAGTTCCCCATTTCATATTCGTATTTTGGGTGACGAATTATTAGACCTTCTGCAAGAAGTCTGTTTACAGATTTATCATAGATACCACTTCCATCTTTGTGAATAATCGAATAGATCGTAATCAGGTCAAACGCATTAAGTTGCTGCTCCGGTTTGCGATTATTTCTGAAATTAATAAGGAAATTTCGCAACTGTGGATTCTCTATTCGAGATTCAATCCTCAGATTTACCTGAAAATCATCCGACTGACTATAGTCCGGCATAGGGCGACCCTCTACGATGCAATTCTCATACATTATATCTACGCCTTGACCGGAACGTTCGACCATACCGGCTTTCTCAATGACTTCGGCTAATCTTCTGCTTCGAGGAGAACTATTGACTGTCAGTATATTTCCCTGATTGACTCCATATGGGAAACCTCCGGAATTGGAGACCTCAAATGACTCCGGAGAAATTTTTATCATTATATCCCCTCCCATCTGAAAACTTCTATGTTGGATGCTGTTGAGTATTGCTTCTCGAATAGTTTCCTCTGTATAAGAAGGGACATCCAGAATTTGAGGAAAAGCATCAATGTGTATGATTGGATTAATCGCATCCTGATTGATGTAATTCCAAAGTTTGTCTATACCCGTAAAAAGTGGTTCACAAAATTCCTGCCGCGCCGAGTAACGTGTCTGGTTTTCAGATACGCGATATTCGACAATTATATTGTTTTGAGGAAGATACTCTTTAATAGCTTCACGTTTGCCTAGCAGTATCAATGCGGCATAAGTCAGGCCTTCTTCATTAAAGAGATTCAAATCGGAAAGAAGCTGATTGAGCGAGATTGTCAACACCTCCGGCTTACGCCTTTTTTCATGAATAAGACGTCGCATATTTGTAACTGCCTCATCAGATAAATCATCAAGAGTAAGTCCTTTGCAAATACGAGCCGAGAAATCCGGATCCTGTTCTTGAAGAATCGAGAAGTATTCTTGATCATCCATTCCCCGTAGGCTTTCACCGACGCGCATCAATGGAACGCCTTCAAAACGCAAAGCCTTGCCTATTGGCCTGGAAGGTATATTAATCACCAATACTCGTTTGCCTTTGTCATCATAAAGTTCCTTGCAGTGGACTCGAATGTATAAACGGCGATAAATCTCATCTTCCAATTCTCCAACTTTATCCTTTGCAAAGTCAGTACCCACCACTTCATGCGGCAGTTTGTCAGCCATACCAAGTACTAATCTGCCGCCTCTTTCATTCGCAAAAGCCACAATATATCCAAGAACGCATTTACGACGTTCATTGACATTACTTCGACTACCACCTGAAAAGGGATAATTATGCTTTGCCTCTTTGAACTCTATATGATCCTCGCGCTCGCGAAGAGTAGCAAGTTGAGATATATTTGTCATGCCTGGTTTTTTTGCAAAGATAATACTTTATTTCGGCCGGGCGAAATTCAAGGGCTAAAATTTACAAAAACATAAGAAAACCAACGTTTGTCACTGTTATTCAATGGGCTATATTTACAGCCGATTAGATAAGGCAAGTGTGGATACCATCGGTTCTGAGGACATGCTCTACAAAACTTCCATTGACTTCCCTGCACATTAAAGTGTTGCAAATTGGCGTATTGGCCAATTTGCAGGGCTGATTATCGTCAGATGTTGAATCGGATTATGTAAATATGTATCTTTCTATTTATTACATATAATTTCTCCCCCACGACTCTTTCATTTAACAGCCAAGGACAGGCACAAAGGAAGGAGTATCGTATTCGAAAATTACTGTCCGGGGTGCGATACATTCATGGTGGTTTGTGCCGATTTTCGCGGCCTCCACGGTGGCCATATTCATCGCCTGCATCGCCATCGATGCCATACGCGACCGCATCTTCGGCCTGCTGCGCATCAACGACCGCATCGATGCCCTCTCGGCACGCGTCTCCACCCTCTCGGCACGCATCGTAGCCGTCACAGCAGCCGTCACTCGACGTCTGCGCCGTAGGCAAAACTAAATTCAGCCTCTTCAAAGGGGCGATTCATTTCTGCATAATACTCCTTCATAGCCAAGTACATATCATTCCATTCGGCGATAGCCTCCCGTGCGGTTGCGCCCTCGCCTATAAGACCATAGTTGATGCGGTCGTCCTCTGTGTATATGGAATAAGATCCATCCTTTTCGCGGCATAAATACGCCTTAACTTTTATCATAATCGATTATTTGAACGTTAGTTGTATTAATGTACCGGGCTCGGTATATATGGGAATTTAGGATATGGGGATTAAGAAAATGCGGCGAGGCAACTTCATATACACCACCTCGCATCATATCATCGTATCCGAAATGTTGCTATTCTTCAGCCGTCTTATTCACTTGCAATTGAGCGGTAGACGGGGTTCGAACCCGCGACCCTCAGCTTGGGAAGCTGATGCTCTACCAACTGAGCTACTACCGCGTATGGTTGGTGACGCAAAGTTAGACATTTTTTTTGGATACGGCAAATGCCGAAAACTTCTCCCGTGTAGAGGAAAGTGGATAGTGCAAAATTAAAGCTCCCGACCGCCGGACTTTGCATTTCGACAACATGTGCCGGATATTTTTGCACACAAAAAAATAATTGTAACTTTGTCGCAGCTTATGAAGGCGGATCCGGATAGTACATGAGAAACTCCGATTATCTTGCCGATTGAGAATGAACCATGGAACCGACTTTCTTCCATAAACCGCGCTAAAAACCATTAACCCACTATATTATATTAGCTAATGAATAGATTAAGACCAACCCTATTGGCCCTTCTTGCGACTTTACCTTTTGCATCAAAAGCCAACACCGGTTTGACAATGGACGTATCGACGCAAGTCGATATGACCTACACCCAAAACGGCTCGTATTACGTAATCAAGACTACCGGTACAGACCCGCATATTTGTTCGACAGCACTTCCGGCCAATATGGACGTCAAGGACTGCCGCCTCGAATTTGACTACCAAGCATCCGAGGACATCGCCGATTTACAACTGTTTTTTCGCGACCCGGAAAGCGAAGCGCGCTCCCTACACGTGCCCAACGCCTTAAAGAAGACCGGTACGGGTGAGTGGAAACGCTTCGCGTTGAACATCACACCTCAACGTAACTCCTTCAGCTGGGGCAATAAAGGCAGCAAACTGCGTATTGACTTCGGCAATCGCAGCGGAGTCACCATCAATATACGCAACCTCGGTATCAAAGGCTGCACGCGTATGTCTTCGGCCCAAAAAGCTGACTTTGCCCGCGGCGTCGAGCGCTACCTCGCCTCAGATTACGCCGCCAAGGTGACTTATGTCGAAGTAGGCAAGGACAAAGTCACGGTACGCGGCACCACCACCGCCTCCGGATGCAAGCTCATAGACTCGCGCATGTACGGCGAATTGACACTCAAAACCGAATGGGCCGATGCAGCGTCAAATCTGCCCGCGGGCGAGTTCGAGGTCACCGTGCCGCGATACGTTGAGGTCGCCGGCTGCAAATACGACCGGCTGCTGTCACGCTGGGCCATCACCGACGCCAAGCGCAACCTGCTGTCGCACGGCCGTTATGCCGATAAAGTCTACGAGATACGCCACGCCTCGCCCGGCATCCTGAAGACAAAGAAGGGCATAGGCGGCATCGGCCCCGTAGTAGCCGGAGATATTGACAATCTGGGCCTCGGTTCGGCAACCTTAAACGTCTCTCTCAACTCCTTCATCGGATGTAATAAAACCTCCGGATATACCGAGCCTTACGTCTACAACGGCAAGACATTCTACATCAATCAGGGAGCCATAAACAATTTTGACGGCACGCTCAAGACTTGCGAGAAAAAAGGCGTTGTAGTAGCCGCCATCATTCTTATTGTTCCCAGTGGCGGCGAGCCGGCTTACGCCACGACTATGCGCCATCCCGAATACAGCGGAAAAGCGCCCTATACCATGCCGGATATGGGTAGCATTTACAGTATCGAGGCATACGCCGCCGCCATCAATTATCTGGCCAATCGCTACTCTCAGACCGGCAACGGCCGCATTCACCACTGGATATTGCACAACGAAGTCGACCAAAACCTGTCGTGGACCGATATGGGCAGTCAACCGCTGCTGCGCTACGTAGACACATACGAGAAATCCATGCGCCTCGTATCCAATATCGTACGCCAATACGACCCCAATGCCTACGTCCTGGCATCGTTCACTTCGAGCTGGAACAAGGCGCACAGCACCGACGGATTTACGACCAAAAGCATGCTGGACAACATCGTGGTTTACAGCAACGCCGAGGGCGACTACCGCTGGGGCGTAGCAGCGCACCCCTATCCGATAAGCTTCTTCAAACCCAAATTCTGGGAAGCGGACACCGAGGCCACCTACTCGGAAAACTCCGGATACAGCACCTTCAAGAATATCGAGGTGATTTCCAACTGGATGCTTCGCCGCGAGCACTACTACAAAGGAGAAGAAAAGCGCATACTCTTCTTCTCCGAAAACGGCGTCAACTCGCTGGACAACAGCACCGCCAACCTCAAAGTACAGGCAGCCGGCGCCGCTTGGGCATGGAAAAAAACTATGAAAAATGCCGGCGTGGACGCCATCATGTGGCACAACTGGTGGGATCATCCCGCCGAGGCGGCACAAGGCGTACGCCTCGGACTGGTTACCGATAAACACGTTCGCAAACCGGCGTGGTACGTATGGCAGGCCGCCGGTACCGACAAAGAATCCTCCGTCTTCGACCAATACCTGTCCGTCATCGGTATAAGCAACTGGGGACAGATACACCACGGCGTCAGCGCCTCCGGCAGCGACAACGTACGCCTCGAACTTGACCAGTCCTCCAATAAAGACTTGTCTGTCAAGTATGACGGCACATATCAGTACTACACACTCACGACCACCGGCGGCGATCCCAACATCACCACAAAGGCTATGGGCGCTGCCAAGTCCGACAACTCCAATACCCTGGTATTTGAATACCAATCAGCCAAGGATATCCCCAACTTCCAGATATTCATCTCTCCGCTGGCTACCGAACAACGCTCCGTCACAATACCGCTGAGTGCCACCTCCGATTGGAAGCGCGTATACATCAACCTCGCACCCCTGACCAAGCAATACGGCTGGGGCGGTGCCGGCAGCCAATTGCGCTTCGACCCCGGCAGCACCTCGGGGCGTACAATGAAAATTCGCCATATCTGCGTCAACAGCGGCGAAAAGACATCGGCGGTCAACCTGTCGGCAGATGCCGCCGGAGCCAACCAATGCACCGTCACCAAAGACAACAACGCCGGCAGCGCCACCATCGTCACCACCGCCAACGGCGACCCATACTTCTATTCCTCCAAACTCTCGGCCAACCTGTTGCCCGAAGCCTCTAAGATTATATTCGAATATCAGGCTTCCACCACCGTACAGGGCGCCAGGATATACTTCGTAGACTACGCCGGGGAGACACGCTCCATCAGCCTGGGCAATCTGGAAGCATCCACCAAATGGAAGCAAAAAACCGTGGACATTGCCGAGCTATGCCGCATCCACGGCTGGGGCTTCGAGGGCGACTATATGCGCTTCGACCCGGGTACGAAATCCGGCCTGACATTCAAGATACGCAACATCGGCATCAATACCGGCGAATACGCCTCCACTCTCTATCTCCAACCGGACAACTACAATTCGCACGACCTATCGCTGTCGCGCGATGCCGAGTGCAATCCTACGGAGGACGACATCCGCTTCGGCGGCGAATTGGCATATTCAAGCTGGACTCTCAACACCACCGGCAGCGACCCATACACCGTATCCAACCCCTTGGACAAGAACCTCGATGCGTCCGCCACCAAGCTCTACTTCGAATATAAAGCTTCGGCGGACATCACCCCCCTGGTCGCCTACTTTATGTATCCGGAGAACAATGCACGCTCCACGACTTATACCGACTGTATGCCCGCCACCTCGGAATGGACACCCGTAATCCTTGACATCTCACAAAAGCGCAAAGAATACGGATGGGGATATGCCGGCAACCGCCTGCGCCTCACCCTGGGCAAGAAAGTGGGTGCCACCGTCAGCCTGCGCCGCCTCGCCATCTACGACGGCAACAGCCAAACCGTGGACGTCAACGACATCGCCACACCCGCGACATTCAGCGTCCGCGGTGTCCGCGGCGGAGTCGTCATCACCAGCAGCGTTCCACGCACTTTCACCATCTACAACATCGCCGGCATCATCGTCAACCGCCTCGATGTCGAAGGCGAGACACTCGTATCGCTCGATCCCGGCGTATACATCGTCAACGGCACCAAAGTCGTAGTATACTGACCGTTGATGTAAATACCCTCGCATAAAGGCGGAGGTCTGCTTGCAAAAGCCGACCTCCGCCTTTATCTTATCTCAGCACTACCCATCGCGATGATACTCCTGTCGGGTTATTTCAGGAAAACATTTATAGTTCTAAAAAAAACACGTATATTTGCCGATGGATAGTACTGCAATGCAATCTTCCAACTCACAAACAATTACCCACCGCGAAACCGACCATGCCGTACCACGAAAAATATTCAAGGATAATAAAAA
>ERZ808259.737-NODE-737-length-11361-cov-2.650805_pt1 | contig 11361 bp, 9 predicted proteins | sample MGYA00521279_ERZ808259 | MGnify/ENA primary metagenome ERZ808259 (study PRJEB31516, sample SAMN03275586) | gut metagenome | biome: mammalia-associated habitat; material: feces | host: Papio cynocephalus | place: Kenya | collected 2012-07-27 ... | reverse complement strand
GCTACAGGCGGACCGCTTTTTTATTTTGATTTGATGGGCGATTCCCCAGCCGCCCATCGGCCGCCCATCAACAACGGCAAGGGCGATCCACGCTACAGCACATCCGGCGCGTCCCGGAAGTCGAACATGACGCCATCCGCCACGTCGCAAATCTCAGACCAGTCGGCATCGGACGAATCGTCATGCATGGCCCACACCGTCATGCCAACGGATTTCGCGGATCGCATGCCGACCAACAGATCCTCGAACACGGTGCACTCCCCCGGCTCGATACCAAGACGCGACGCCGCCAACAGATACACGTCCGGCCGGTCCTTGCCGACGTCGCCCGCATCATCGACGCTGACGATCGCATCGAAATAATCAAGGATGCGGACGTGCCGCATCGCCGGCTCGCGCAAAGCCGGCGGCAGCGACGTCGCCACGGCGAGCTTCGCACCGCTCTCCTTCAACGCCTCCAGATATTCCCGCGCATGCGGTTTCGCCTCGACCACCGTGGCATACATGACGCGTGCCATACGGTCCCATTCCTCCATCAGCGCCTCGGGGGTTTCCGACAATCCGAAACGCTGGATGGTGTATTCGGCGATCTGCCGGAATTGCATCGCCGCGACCTTCGTCATGTAATCGTCAGGCGCCTCGATGCCGCGCCGCGCGAGAAAATCGACATCGACCTGGTCCCATACGCCCATGGAGTCAAGCAATGTGCCGTCAAGGTCGAAGATGGCCGCCTTGCCGTGATTGTTCACCGTATTGCCGGTCATGATGGTTCACTCCTTATATCCATACCATGTATGCGACGGCATCCGCAAGGCAGCCGGCGCAAAACCCATTGCCGCAACAATACCGCGACGAACGCCGATTCGTCCCGTCAAATCAATGTCCCGTCAAATCGATGCAAGACATGTAATGCAGGCGCGTCAGTCAAGCACCGACGATTCGAGCAGCTCCTCGGCGTGCTCCAGCGACGCCTCGCTTTCGCTGCCCGACAGCATGCGCGCTATCTCATGCACGCGCTCATCGTTCCGCACCTGTTTGATGTCGGTCACGACCGAACCGTCATCGGCCTCGCCTTTGACCACCACATACTGCTCGTCCGCCCATGAGGCGACCTGTGGCAGATGGGTGACGACGATGACCTGCGCGGATTGCGCGAGTTTCGCCAGACGAGCGCCCAATTCGACCGCGGTTTTGCCGCCCACGCCCGCATCGACCTCGTCGAAGATGAATGTCATCGGAGGCACCGTGCCGCCGGCGACCACATGCCGTTCCGCGGCGACCAGTTCCAAGGCGAGCATGAGTCGGCTCAATTCGCCGCCGGAAGCGCTTTTGCCCATAGGCATCTGCGGAGACCCAGGGAACGGCGTGAACAGGAAATCGATGTCGTCCAATCCGGAAGCGTCCATCTGTTCCCGTTCCGAAACACGAATCTCCAGCTTCGAGCCGCCCATGGCCAACGAATCCAATTCCTTGGTGACCTTGGAGGCGAGTTCCTTCGCGGCCGAGGCGCGGCGTCTGCTCACCGCACGGGCGGCCTTCAACGCCGCTTCGAACAGTTTGGCCCGCTCCTCCTGCAATTGCCCGACCTTTTCCGGGGAAGCGTCGAGGTCCTCCAGATCGAACACCGCCTTGTCTCGCCATGCGATCACATCGGCCAAGGTCGGCCCCCATCTGCGGGTCAGCTCGTCCAGTTCGTGGATGCGGCCGTTGATGGAATCCAAGTCCTCCACGCTCGCGTCGTTGTCCACTTCGCCGGACAGCGTGAACACCACATCCGACAAATCCGTGCTGATGGAGTCGAGACGGTCGGCGAGTTCGGAGAACACGCCCTCCACATGGATGCCACGCAGAGCCTGGGACGCGCGGTCGATCAGATCGGCCGCGCTGGAGGATTCCACGTCATCCGCCACCTGGGAAGCGTCGAGCGCGCCCAACGCGCGGGTCACGCCCTCCGCGATCTCCGCCGCGTTCTCGATGCGGTCACGCCTCGCGCGCAATTCCTCCATCTCGCCCGGCTGCGGGTCGACGCGGTTGATCCGTTCGATGGACTCGCGCAGATAATCCGCCTGCTGCCGCATCGACGATTCCTGTCGGGACAGCCGCTCCAAACGCTCGTCCATGGCGTGCAGGGCGTGCCATGCCTTGCCATAGGCAGCCAAAGCGACCTCATCCGCCGCATACCGGTCCAGAAACTCGCGTTGGCGAATCGTGGAGGCGATGCGCAGCTGGTCGGCCTGGCCATGGATCGTCACCAATTCCGCGGCGACCGATTGCAGCACCGAGCGCGGCACGCTGCGTCCGGACAGCATGCTGCGCGACCTGCCCGACGCGGGAACCTTGCGCGACAGAAACAGTTCGCCATCCTCGGGTTCGAACCCCGCCTCGTGCGCGGCCGCGACGGCGGCCGGCGACGACGCCACCTCGAATACGCCCTGCGCCCACGCCTCGTCGGCGCCGACCGACACGCGTCCGCCATCGGACGGGCCGCCGGAGATCAGTTTGATGGCGCTCAGCAGCATCGATTTGCCTGCGCCGGTCTCGCCGGTTATCGCCGTCATGCCTCCGGCCGGCGCGATCACCGCGGAACGAATCGGACCAAGATTGCGGATTTCAAGCTCCTCAAGCATGCCGGTTACTTCCCGCCTTCCTCGACGCCGTCCGAAAACGACTGTCCATGGTGCGTGCCGTCCGCCTTCCGCGCCTGCTCGCGCCAGCCGACGACGGGAAGATCGAATTTCGTGACCAGACGATTCGTGAACGGCACGCCGGAAAGACGGGCCAGACGCAACGTGCTCTTCGACTCGCGCACCTCGACGCGCGTGCCCTTCGGCAGGGCGCGTTGGCGGCGGCCGTCACAGCAGATCCATCCGTCGGAAGTCGAATCCTCGAGAATGTCCAAGGCGAACGTGGAGCCCGCGCCGATGATCAAAGGCCTTGCGAACAACGCGTGCGCGGCCAACGGCACCAATTGCAACGCCTTCACGTTCGGCCAGATGATCGGGCCGCCAGCGGAGAACGCGTAGGCGGTGGAACCGGTCGGCGTCGACACGATGACGCCGTCGCAGCCGAACGAGCTCATCTCCACGTCGTCGACGCGCACCGACAACTCGACCATCTTGCCACGGACCGCGCGCTCCAGTGTGATGTCGTTCAGCGCCCAATCCTCGATCGGCTTTCGCGCCCCGGGAAGCCACACATCGACATGGGCGATCATGCGCTCGTCGATCGAATAATCATGTTCGGCCACACGCCGGATGGCCTCGCTCATCTGGAAGCTTTCGAACTCCGCGAGAAAACCGACGTGCCCCAGATTGACGCCCAGAATCGGCACCTGCGTGCAGTGCACCAGCTCCGCGGCCCTCAGAATCGTGCCGTCGCCGCCCAGCACGACCACGATCTCCGTGCCGTCGTCGACCACCGGCGGCTGGCTGCCGAAATCCGGAGCCTCGACGTTATCGATGATCGACACCTCGAAGCCGGCCCCCGTCAGCTGGTCGACGGCCTCCTCGACCACCGTGCCGCTCTCGCGCAGGCGCGTATGCGTCACCACCACCGCGTGCCGTGTACCGAACATCCGCAAACCTTTCCACAGGCGACCATCCGAGGAACATCACGAAGACGTCCCAACGGCCATCATAATCGAACAAATGAACGAAAACGGGAAATCCACGCCGAGATCCGCGGGCCGAACACCGCGCGTCCGACGCCACGTCCAGCCGTTCCCGGCCCGTCCTTAGCCACACATACGCTTACAATAACGCAAAGGACGGAAAGACCACCATAGAAAAGGAGCGGGGAACGGCATGTCGAATCTCGTCTTTGACGAGTCCTCCTCCAACCGCGAGGCCTCGCACGGCTACGCATGGTGGTTCTCCGGAGACACCTTCGAAAAGGCCATGGCGGAAGACCGCAAACCGCGCAAACGAAGCCTCATGCATCGTCTGGTCAACCATCCTGGACGACTGACCATCTGCTATTTCATGCTGCTGGCAATGCTTTCCACCAGCATGCTGCTCACCCCCATCGCCACCCCGAAGGGCGAAACCACCACATTCACCACCGCGCTCTTCACCGCAGTGTCCGCGATCTCCACCTGCGGCATCTCCATCGTCAATTCCACCACCCACTGGACCACCTTCGGCCAAGGCGTGCTGATCTTCTCCGTGCAGATGGGCGGCTTGGGCGTCATGACCTTCGCCTCGCTCATCGCACTCGCCGTGAACCACCATCTCAAGGCGACGCAGCGCATGCTCACGGCCAACGAGCTCGGCACGTCGAAGCTCGGGGAAATCAGAGGCGTGCTCACGGTGGTCATCACCACCGCGTTCATCATCGAGGGCATCACCTTCTTCGCGTTGTTCCCGGGTCTGTACAAGGTCAACCATGGCGACGTGCGACAGACGCTGTGGGAATCGCTGTTCTTCGCCGTGATGGCATACAACAACGCCGGCTTCACCCCTGACGGCGCGGGACTGCACGTCAACAACTGGGCCGTGGGACTGCCGATCCTCGCCAGCGCGTTCTGCGGCACGCTCGGATTCCCGGTGCTGCTGAACCTCATGCGCTCATGGCGCGCGCACCGTCCGGCGAAGCGGTGGAGCCTGCACACGAAACTCACGTTGACGACCACGTTCTGCATCGTGATCGCCTCGTTCACCTGGTTCCTCGTCATGGAGTGGAACAATTCGCTGCTGTTCTCCGGGGACGACATCGAGCCACGGCTCTGGCACGCCATGGTGGCGGCGGTCATGCCGCGCAGCTCGGGCTTCGACCTTTCCTGGATGCCGGGCGTCAGCGATGCCACGAAAGTGTTCCTGTCCATCGTCATGTTCATTGGCGGCGGCAGCACCTCCACCGCCGGCGGCATCCGCGTCACCACATTCGCGGTGCTGCTGCTGACGTGCAGGGCGGCGTTCACGGGGCGCCATGACATCAACGCGTTCCACCGCCGCATCCACACGCAGGCGGTCATGACCGCGGTGGCGGTCAGCACCGCCTGTCTGACGCTGGTCACCGTGGTGTCGTTGTCGCTTATGGTCATCAGCGGATGCTCGCTGTCCGACGCGCTGTTCGACACCTGCTCGGCGTTCGGATTGGGCGGCTATTCCGTCGGCGTCGCCAACGAGAACAGCCCGCTGGTGCTGTACATCCTCGCGGCCACCATGTTCATCGGCAGGTTGGGGCCGCTCACCATCGCCTACGCCGTGTCGCGCCCGCACAATCTTGAGGCGGTGCGCTACCCCACCGAGCAGATCGTGGTCGGCTGACGGAAGCATATACTGGCAAACAGCGGATGTTGGATTAGAAATTCGAAAGGTATGCGAACAATCATGGCGAACAACACCAGAAGCGTTCTTGTGGTCGGACTGGGCCGTTTCGGCAGTTCGGTGGCCACGACGTTGGACATGATGGGCCAGGATGTGCTCGCCGTCGACAAGGATGGCGAACTGGTGAACCGCTGGTCCTCGCAGATTCCGACCGTACAAGCCGACATGACCGACGTGATGGCGCTGGAACAGGTCAACGCCTCCGATTTCGACACCGCGGTCGTGGCGATCGGCGACAGCGTCGAAGCGTCCGTCATCACCGCCGGCAATCTGCTCGACGCCGGCATTTCGGACATTTGGGCGAAATCCGTCTCCAAGGAGCATGCGCGCATCCTGCAGCGCATCGGCGCGCGCCACATCATCAACGCGGAGACCGACGCCGGCAAGCGTGTGGGGCATCTGGTCTCCGGCAATTATCTCGATTACATCGAGTTGGAGGGCGCGTACAACGTCGTGAAGATCCATACGCCCGCGCACGTCGTCGGCTACACCATCGAGGACGCGCGCGTGCATGAGCGTTTCGGCATCACCGTGGTCGGCATCAAATCGCCGGGCAAGGAATTCGAATGCGGCTCGAAGGAACTGATCATGCACCGCAACGACGAGCTCATCATCATGGGCAAGCAGGACCAGATCGACCGTTTTCTGAGGGGCTGATCGATTTCGGGCACCGTTACGCCTCGGCCGGTACGAATGGCGATGGCATGCGGACGGCCTGCGAACCGATATGGCAATGGGCTGGAATCCATGATAGGATTCCAGCCCATTTGTGACTCGTTGATATTGCTTGATATGCGATGATGCGGCGTATGCGATTACGCCATCGGCGCCACCGCGTACAGCAGATATTCGATATTGCCGTGTGTGCCTTCGATGGGCGACGGGCCGGCGCCACGCACATCCAGTCCATTGCCGCGCGCGCATGCGATGACGGTGTCGAGCGCCTGCCTGCGCAAACGTTCGCTTTCCACGATGCCGTTCTTGCCGAGATTGCCCTTGCCGACCTCGAACTGAGGTTTGACGAGCAGCACGACTTGCGCGCCGGGCGCGGCTATCCGCGCGATGACGGGAATCACATACGTCAATGAGATGAACGATACATCGGATACGATCATCTGCGGCCGATATGGAAGGTCCTCCGCTTCGACATCGCGGATATTGACGCCGCTCATCTCGATGATACGGTCGTCATCGGCGATGCGCGGATCAAGCTGTCCATGGCCGACGTCCAAGGCGATGACCTTGGACGCTCCCCTGCGCAGCAGCACATCGCAGAATCCTCCGGTGGAGGCGCCGATGTCGAGGCATCGGAGATTCCGTGCGGAGACCAGTCCTTTGGATGCGAAGGCGTCGAAGGCGCCTACCAGTTTGTAGGCGCCTCGGGAAACGTAGTCCTCACCCAGGTCGGCGGCCACGGCGTCATCGGCGGTGATCTTCAGCGACGCCCTTCGCGCGGCGAGGGCCTTCACCCTGACCTTGCCGTCCGTGATCAGACGCTGCGCCTTCGACCTGCTGTCGACAAGACCGCGATCGACCAAGGCGACGTCCAAACGGACCGCGTTGTGGAAGACGCTGCGGGGCATGGGAACGTTCCGCATCAATCGAGGTGGAATTCGGGCACGTCGACGCTTTGCACGTCACGTCCGTGATCGGCGGCATCCCACATGGCGTCGCAGGCCGCGCGCAGGCCATCGACCGAGGCGGTATCGGTGACGTACAGGCGGTCGCCATCGATACGGGCCTGGGCATTGCCGCAAATCCACGCGCCATCCTCATGGCTGATGCGCGGCGCGGGTTCGTTGAGGCCGCGCAAATCCTTGGCGATGAAGGCTGGGCGCAGATGCGCCGGCGCGAACATCAACTCGTGTGGGTTGGTGACGCCGGTGAGCACCGCAAGCGAATCGTATCCGCCGCGGTTGCCCGCCTCGATGTCCGTGTCGAGACGGTCGCCGATGGCGAGGCAACGCTCCTTCGCCACGGGATCGGCGCCGTCGTGGGCGGCCAGCAGACGCGCCTCGTCGTACATGGCCGATTCCGGCTTTCCGGCCGACGAGACCGGTTCCACGCCGGTGGCGTTGATGACCGCTTTGATCATGGATCCGCAGCCGGGGGCGATGCCCAGTTCGCGCGGAATGGTCAGATCCCGGTTCGTCACGAAATAGGTCGCGCCATGCTCGACCGCATAGGCGATCTGCGCCATCTCGTTCCACGACATCTCGGGATACCAACCCTGAATCGCCGCGACGGGACGCTCTTCGGCCGAATCCACGACCTGCAGCCCCTGCTTGGACACCTCTTCACGAAGATGGCGGGCTCCGAGCACGAACACCTTCGCGCCCTTCGGCACCGCGCGCGCCACCATGCGGGCGGCCACCACCGATGAAGTGATGACCTGCCATGGCTCCACATCAAGGCCGAAGCCTTTGAGCTGATCGGCGACGACCGACTGCAGACGGGAGGAATTGTTGGTGGTGTATTCCACCGTCATGCCCAGCTGCTCCGCCTTGCGGATGTTCTCGGCCGCGTGGTCCACCGGGTTCTTGCCCCGGTAGACCACGCCGTCAAGATCGAGCAGAGCCAGTCCGTAGGCCTCGCTGAGCGCCTGTTCCGTGGACTTCAGCATATGCGTCACGCCTCACTCTTCGTTGTTGGCTGCCTCGCCGGCGTCCTCGCCGTCGTCCCCGGATTCATCGGACGGCTCGGCTACGTCTTCGGATTCCATGGCCTCTTCCGTGGATTCCTCCTTGGACTTCTCGGCATCCGTCGTCTCTGCGGCTTCGGTGGATTCGGCATCCTTGGATTCATCGGCGGATTCGCCCGCGGTGGTGGATTCCTCTTCGGAAGCACCTTCGGCATCGGCGTCGGATTCGCCGTCCTCGTCGGTCTCCTCTTCCGGAGCGTACTGGGCGTCGTCCTCGGAGATGCCCAGCTTGTCCATGAGTTCGTCATCCAGGTTCTGCATGTCGTATTCGATGACCAGATCGTCGGAGGTCTCGTCATCTTCCACTTCGGCGTACTTCAGCTCGAGCTTGTCGAGCAGCTGGTCGAGTTCGACGGCCTCGTCGGTGCGTCCCGCCTCTTCGAGGAAGTACTGTTCGGCCTGCACCGCACGCATGCGGTATTCGCCGGCCAGTCCCTTGGAGCGACCGAGGGTGTGGGCGACTTCGATGGCCTTGTCCCACATCTTCAGATCTCCCAGAGCGCCCGCGTACACGAGGAACATCTCCGCCTTGGCCTCGCCGCGCAATTGCTTGGCGTCGTCGCCCATGGCGATTTCGAGGGCCTTCTTCGGATGGCCGAGTCCACGCTCGCAGTCGGCGATGAAAGGCAGGTAGTCAAGGAAACCGTTCATACGGTGCGCCGTGCGGAACTCACGCAGCGCGAGCTTGTAGTCACCCTGACGGTATGCCACGAAGGCGAGGGTCTCACGGGCGAAATCGATGCGCGAGGCCTGGTGCGCGACCCACTGCGCGTGTTCGAGGGCCAGTTCGGGATTGTTCTCCTCAAGCGTGTAGGCGGCGAGGATGTGCAGTCCGATGTTCTCGGCATGCTCCTTGGACAGACCGCGCAGACGTTCGCGATCGTCGGAGGAAAGCATGCTCCATTCGATGCCCTTCGGCATCTTCGGCTCGCCCGGACGGCGATGTGTGTACGGGTTCTGGGACGGGAAGCTCATCGTCCCGTCGGAGTTGCGGCGCGGCTTGGAAAGGTACTCGTCGCGCTTCTGCTCACGGTAGGCGGTCTTCTCCTCGCGGGTGAACTCGCGCTTTTCCTCGTCATGTCGAGCATCACGATCCTTGTGGAAATCGCGGCGCTGGTCGTCACGGCGGAAGTTCCTGCGATCGTCATCACGACGGAAACCACGGTCGTTGCGGCGCTCGCCATCCTCACGACGGAAATTACGACGATCGCCATCGCGACGGTCGTCACGACGGTACCGCGGATTGTCATTGCCGCGGCCGCCGCGGTATCCGCGATGGTCGTCATGACGCTGGCCGTCGCGGTTGAACTTGCGCGGACCGTTGGGGAAACGACGCTCCTGGCCTTCACCTTCACCATCACGATGGAAATCGCGGTCGCGGCGGAAACCGCCGTTGCCCTTGCGATAGCCGCCCTTGTGGTCGTCGTTGTGGAAGCCACCGGAACGGTGTCCGGAGGACTTTCCGCCGTTGCCGCGCGGCTTGAATCCCTTGCCGCCGCGGTTGCCCGGACGACCCGAACCGTAGGACTTATGGTTTCCGTAGGACTTGCCGCGGGATCCGCGCTGTTCTTCTGCCATGCTTTTCCTTGTTTTCCTTAGATTTTTTCTCGATGATTGTGATTTGACGGTTATACCGATCGCGTCGGTTCGGCGCTCACGCGCGTTCGACCGCGCCAAGAGCCTTCTTGCCTCGACGGATAAGCGCGAAACGCCCGTGCAGGAAGTCGTCTTCCGTGAGGGTCTGGTCCTGGTCCACGACGCGTGCGTTGTTGAGGTACACGCCACCGGATTTGATGGTCTTGCGGGCCTCGGAAATCGACTTGAACAGTCCGGCCTTCATTCCGGCTTCGGCGACGCGGTCGCCGACGGAGGCCTTGGCGAATTCGCCATCGACCTTCACACCTTCGAGGGCCGCTTCCAGCACGGACTCCTCGATGCCGGCAAGGTCTCCGCCACGGCCGAACAACGCGCCGGCCGCGTCCAGCGCCTGGCGCGTCGCCTCTTCCCCATGCACGAAACTGGTGACCTCCCAAGCCAGGGTGCGCTGTGCCTCGCGCGCGCCCGGATTGGTCTTGCTCTCCTCGACGAGACGTTCGATTTCGGCCTTCGGCAGGAAGGTGAACGCCTTCAGCAGGTTCTCCATCTCGCTGTCCGGACGGTTGAACCAGAACTGGTAGAACTTGTAGGGGCTGAGCATGGTGCCGTCCAGCCAGACGGCGTTGCCTTCGGACTTGCCGAACTTCTTGCCCTGGGCGTCGGTGATGATCGGGCTGGTGAACACGTTCACGTCCACGCCACGGACCTTGTGGATCAGGTCGAGTCCGGAGGTGAGGTTGCCCCACTGGTCGGAGCCGCCGATCTCCATCACGCAATGGTATTCGTCGAACAGGTGCAGGAAGTCGTTGCCCTGCAGCACCTGGTAGCTGAACTCGGTGAAGGAGATGCCTTCCTCGGAGTTCAGACGCCGCGCCACCGTGTCTTTGGCGAGCATGGTGCCCATGCGGAAGTTCTTGCCGACGTCACGCAGGAAGTCGATGACGCTCATCTGCGCGGTCCAGTCGTAGTTGGACACGAAACGCACCGGATTGTCGCCTTCGGTTTCGAGGATGCCGCCGATCTGCTTCTTCAGACGCTCGGCCCAGCCGGCCACGACATCCTTCGGATTCAGCGTGCGTTCGCCGGATTGACGTGGATCGCCGATCAGTCCGGTGGCCCCGCCCACCAAGGCGATGGGATGGTGGCCCGCCGCCTGAAGGTGACGCATGTTGATCAGCTGCACCAGATTACCGATGTGCAGGGAGGCTGCGGTCGGGTCGAAACCGCAATAATAGGTGATGGGCTCTCCGTTCAACGCTTCGGCGAGTCGATCCCTGTCAGTGGACTGGGAAATCAACCCGCGCCATTCCAGTTCATCAAGGACGGAATCGAAACCGGCCTCCTTGAAATCGATGACGTGAGCCATAGCTGTTTTCTCCCTATCGAATTGTGGACGTTACCGCGTTTTACGCACCCTACAGTCTCGCAGAAGACGAAGACAGCGGGACTTGGCGTTTCCGCCCGCGATCACGGGAACGCGGGATTCGTCCAACCAGCGCAGAAACGCCCGTCAGTCATGCCTTCCACCAGTCGCACCTATGTTGAAGACCGTGCCAAGCCATGTCGCTATGGTCGTCGTCATTTCCTTCTGCGGATCATCTCGCGCACGGTTTCGATGATCTTGCTGTATTTCGCCGATTCGGTGGAACGCATATGCGGGAACGCCGCGATCATGCGGCGCTGCTGCCTGTTGAGCACCGAGGCGACCGCCGTCTGCGCATGGGCGAACAGTTCCTG
>ERZ808259.736-NODE-736-length-11396-cov-3.181025_pt1 | contig 11396 bp, 8 predicted proteins | sample MGYA00521279_ERZ808259 | MGnify/ENA primary metagenome ERZ808259 (study PRJEB31516, sample SAMN03275586) | gut metagenome | biome: mammalia-associated habitat; material: feces | host: Papio cynocephalus | place: Kenya | collected 2012-07-27 ... | reverse complement strand
GGGGGTTCCCGTGGAGCTTGGCTCCGGGAACCCCTTTCTTTTGTCTCGCGTCTTTTTTGTCCGTTCGCCTCGCGCCTGGGACATCCGGACCTGGGATTCTGGATGAGCAGTATGGCCTTGGTGGATGGGACTGATGCTCCTTTCGCGCTTCGTCGCCGCGGGGTCTCCGTGTCTTCAACCTCTTGCACTAGTGGAATCGCATGTTGCCACTGATGCGGTCCGCTGTTCGTTTTCTTGTTTTTGATTCTTTGACGTGTGCTTTGGGATGTGCCCAGACGACAAAGCCTGGCCGTTATAGGCGTGGATCATCAATGTGGATAATCCCATCATGATGATTGGCGGAGCTTATTGCAGGGCATACGATTTCCCGATAAGGAAACGCCTGTCGGACCGTAATCGGTTTGCTAGAGTGTGAGCCATCGTGGACGGAACACCAGGCAGTGTTTGCTGCGATCGGCAAGAGAGGGGAATCATGGCCGACTACGTGTTGGGTTTAATACAAGCCGCATTGGATCGCGCTGTGGAACGCGGCGAAGTCGGTGGCGCGAATGTGCTGGTGCTGCACCATGGGCATGAACGGTGGTATGCGCAATCAGGTTTTCGTTCCATAAGTCGTGCAGAAGCCATGTCACGCGATACCATCGTTCGTCTGTATTCGCAGACCAAGCCCATTACCGCCGTCGCCGCGATGATATTGGTGGAGCGGGGACTGCTCGACCTCGCAGAACCGGTCAGCGCGTATCTACCAGGCTTTGCGAATCAGAGGGTTTCGACGATTCCATCGAAACCGCTGGAAAACAACGTGCCGGTAGAAAACACGCGACATCACTGGCTGGAACCCGGTGATGGCGAAACCATCGGCGAACCGGTCCAGCGCGAAGCATGCATCAAAGATCTGCTGACAATGCGTTCAGGCTTGGCATATCCCGAACCCGACAGTGAATCAGGCCGGCTTACCGGCGAGTTGTTCGATGAAATCGGAGCACGTCTGCACGGCACGAAGCCCATGGGTACGGTGGAGATCGCCAATCGACTTGGACGGTTGCCATTGGCGTTCCAGCCGGGGAAACGGTTCACATACAGTACGAGCGCCGATGTGCTGGGCGCGGTCATCGAAGTCGCCAGTGGCAGACGCCTCGGGGATTTTCTCCGCGAGGAGATTTTCGAACCACTGGACATGGTCGATACGGGATTTTTCGTGCCGGAGCCAAAGCTGGGACGGTTGGCCGCGATTTATGAACATCCCTCCGACTTATCGAACACGCCGGCTGTCGATGCGGCCGTGGATGAAGATACGACGGCACATCGGTCGTTGAAAGAAGTCGTGACCGAACATCTGGGCATACCCTATGCCGCGGCCACGGAACCGGCGTTCCAGTCCGGTGGAGCCGGGCTGCGCTCCACTGTGGATGATTATGCGCACTTTGCCCAAATGATGCTCAACCAAGGTGAATGGAAGGGCGTCCGTATCCTCAGCCCCACGACGGTGTCGATGATGACGCATAACGCTCTCGACTCCGACCAGCTTCAGGATCTGCAGGAATGGCATCCCGGGTGTGGCTACAACGCGCTTATGCGCACGGTCGAGGATCCGGCCAAGGCCGAATTCATTACCGGCCCGGGAACCTATGGATGGTATGGGTGGCTCGGTACCTATTGGGCGAATGATCCGAAAGCGGATTCCGTGATCCTGTTCCAGACCCAGCTTGCCGATACCGGGGTGATTCCACTCACGCGGCGACTGTCCAACATCGTCGCGGCGGGATTATGCGAGGGATAATACGATTTCGCATAGACGGTCGGGCCGCTTGCCAGGCGGCCGCGGATCCTCTGAAGCTGACCGGAATCGCATATCCGGAGTATTCGAAAGTCGGAGGACATTGCAGGTGATTCGGCATAAGGGCGTTGCGGGCTGAAGCTGAGCGGAACCGCATTTCAGATGCCGGGGATAATGCCCTGTGGGGCTGCGTCCCGTGATGCTGATACCAGGTCGCTACATGGCGAGTAGCACTTCCAGCGCCCTCTTGCCGCGTCCCGTGGTGCTGACGATTATGGCTCCTAGGATTCCTCGGTGTTCTGCCAAGCTTTGAGCTTCATGTGGTTCAATGCGGTGTTCGGATCATAAGTGTCGTCCAGGCGCTCCTGGTACATGTCGATAAGCGCGTCGCGTCGCCCGAGCGCCTCCAACGCGGCCTCGCGAATGGTCTCCCACTCATACGGAACCACATCCTCCGGGAACATCACCGTGGTCTGGTTCGGCGCATCGCGTTCCACCAAATCCACGAAATTGAGCAGATCCTGCCATCGTTCCGCGGCGATCAACCGCGCCGCATACGCATCGGCAAGCGGCTCGGAATCGTGATGGTCCCGCAGGAACGCATCCGCCTCGTCCGCGTCGCCGCTGATGCGCATCAGATCATGACGCAGGAACTGCACGGCATGCTCGAATTGATCCCCCGCGGTCTGCGCGATCTCCTTGTCCGAAAGCAAGGCCGGGTCGAGCATCGCGAGATTATGCAAGTCATCGGAGGAGAGCTGGCCTGCGGCCTGCTCGGGATCCGCCTTGGCCCCTGTTCGGGAACCACCCGAATCGCCGGCAGCCGGATGCTTCGCCATGAAATCGCCCATGGCCTCCAGTCCCTTGTTCAACGCATCATAGGCGAACATGCGCGTATCATCCCATTGCGCGAAGGAAAGCCCGCAAGAGAGCAACTCCACCATCTGCATGGCATTCAATCGGAAATCGTCGTTGCAGGCCACCTGCGTGATCATACGCAACGCCTGCTCGCCCGTCATCGGATCGGCGTTGCACGCGACGGCGTCCACATACACGCGCACCGTTTGAATAAGATCCTTCAGATAATCGAAGCCCTCATTGTCGCGATCGGCGACATTGCCGACGAAACGCGCGGTCATTTCAACGGCCTTGGCGAGATTGCCGACGGCATCGAGCCAACGCGTGCTGACCACCGCGTTGCCGACCACCGCGTCCACACCGGACAGCGCCTGCGAATCAAGACGGAACGTCGGCATGTCCATGCGGGGAATCTCCACGCCGCCTTCGGTGCGTTCGGCGGTCGGCACCATGGAGGCGAGGCCATCGAAATACCATTGCATGGGCATGCTGATGACCGTGTTCGCGTCGGAAAGACCGGCCACCGGCACGTCGTTGCGTTGTTCGGCATCCTCCTGGCTCGCCTCGCGGATCATATGGTTCCATAAAAAGGTCGGTCCATCGAATTCGGCGGAACTGAGCCATCCGTTGTTGACGTAATCGGTGAGATCGTCGGCATCCTGCCTGCGATTGAAGTTGCCCATATGCCCACCTTTCCCTCTCATGGCCGTCGCAATGGCATGGACAAAGGTATCTCGTCATCAAACAGATGATGAGGTTGTCCGCGGTCGCGCGCCGCTATCCGTCGCAACAAGTATAGAGGTTATCGGCTACTTGGACAGGTGAGCCGGCCGACGATGCCGAGACGGTCGCATACCCGGCTATAGCGGGATGAGAAGGAAGATGGAATCGGAAGAAGGACCGGGTGGGTCGGAAGGCGGAATCGGACGGTCAGTTGGGAGGAAGATGGATCAGGAAGGAAATCTGGATAGGATGAAAGACGGAATCGGGCAGCTAAGGCAGGCGGGGAAACCGGATAAGGCGGAAGGAAGGCATGAGCATCGCATAGGAAGAATGAGACGGCACCATGCTGATTCGACGGCGATAGCCTACAATACATGGCAATAACAGAATATTTTTCAGCGCATTCGAAGCGGGTCTTCGGGTGCGCTGAACTGTTTTTTGGCGCAAAATGAACGGAGGGCCAACGCAAGATGAACGCACGTAGACTAGGCGCGATGGCGGGCGCCATCGCTATGATCGTGGGTTTGTTCGCAGGATGCGGCTCGTCGAATGACGCGTCCGGCACGTCAACGAGTGATGGCTCGGGCGATGGCAAAAGCTCGACATACTCCACGGATGGCGCGAAGGAATCCATTCGTATCGCCTCGGGTTCCGAAAACAAGGAAGTGGACGACGCCATCAAGCAGGCGGCGACGGCTGCGAACGTGTCGGTCACCGTTGATTACATGGGGTCGCTCGACATCATGGACGCGCTGCGCAACAAGGGCCACCATGCGGGCCAGGATTATGACGCGGTGTGGCCGGCCAGCAGCATGTGGATCAGCATGGGAGACACCCATCACATCGTCAAGGACCAGGTCTCCACGTCCACCACGCCGGTGGTGCTCGGCGTGAAAAAGAGCAAGGCGAAGGAGCTTGGCTGGGTGAAGTCGGACGGCTCCACGAAGTCGGTGGGCACGAAGAACATCATGGCGGCGGTGCGGGCCAAGAAGCTGTCGTTCGCCATGACGTCCGCCACGCAGTCGAATTCCGGCGCGTCGGCGTATATGGCGTTCCTGACGGCATTGAACGGCGGTGACGGCGCGCTCACCAAGGCCGATCTGAATGATGCCGCGCTGCAATCATCCGTGAAGACCATGCTGTCGGGCGTCAACCATTCGTCGGGCTCATCCGACTGGCTCAAGGACATGCTGGTCAACGATCCGGATGCCAGCGATTCCATGGTGAATTACGAATCGTTGGTCATTCAGGCCAATAAGGAATTGACGGCGAAGAATACGGAGCCATTGCTGGCGATCTATCCATCCGACGGCATTTCGGTCTCCGATTCCCCGCTCGCCTACGTGGATCGCGGGCAGAACAAGGAACAGGCGTTCAAGCGGTTCCGCAAGGCGATCACGTCGAAGGATTCCAAGAAACTGTTCGAACGCGCGGGCCGCAGGACCGGTCTGGGCGGCACCTTGACGTATGCCAAGGACTCGCAGGTGAAGGACTCGTTCCGCAAGGAATGGGGCATCGATACGGACGCCTCGGTGCTGAAGACCATCACCATGCCATCCGCCGAGGTCATCGAACAGGCGCTTGACGCCTATCAGACGGGTCTGCGCAAGCCGGCGTACACGCTGTGGGTGGTGGACTACTCCGGTTCCATGTCGGGCCAGGGCAAAAGCGGCGTGGTCTCGGGATTGCAGGCGGCTCTTGACACCGATCAGGCGCGTGCCTCGCATATCGAGCCGGGTGACGGCGACGTCAACGTGTTCATTCCGTTCAATGGCGATGCGAGCGTGGCACAGACCGCGCATGGCAAGCGGACCGCGGAACTGCTGGCCGCCGGCGAGAACCAGCCGGCCATCGGCAGCACGGATATCTACAACGCGCTGGAAGTGGCGTTGCGGAACCTGCCGAGCGACCGCGACGACTACACGGTGGCGATCGCCCTGCTGACCGACGGCCAGTCGGAGACGGGGAAGCTTGAGGAGTTCAAGCAACGCTACGAATCCGAAGGCAAGGGCGTGCCGATCTTCTCCATCATGTTCGGCGACGCGGATTCCAACCAGCTCAACGATCTGGCCACGTTGTCCAACGGAAAGGTGTTCGATGGACGCAACGGCGACCTGAGCGGCATCTTCCGTGAGGTGAAGGGCTACAACTGATTGGCGGTATGACGATGAGAACAGTGCTTGCCTTCGTCGCCGGGCTTGTCTGCGCGGCCGCCGCGTTCGCGATCGCGCACGGCGGAATATTGGGACTGGCCTCGGCACTGGTCGCGGCCTCACTTGGATATGTCGCGGCCAGCATGCTGACGGAACCCACATTGAAGCTCGGCGGGGTGCTGGCCGAACAGCTGCCCTCGGGCAGGGCCGCCGCGTTGGCCGTGGAGCGGGCGAACGCCTTCTGCGGGCAATTGCGCAAGCGCATCGCCGTCATGCTTGATGGTCAGGTGCGCAAGGAGGCCGACGATATTCTGGCCGCGACGAACAATCTGGCCGCATTCGTGACGGACAATCCGGCCAGCCATGGCATCCTCGACCATTTCCTCAACGTGTACGCGCAGCAGACGCTGCGTCTGGTCGATGGGTATCTCGGCATCGAACGCACTGGTGTGAGGGAGCAGATCATCAGCGCGAAACGGGAGACGATCGGCGCGCTGCAGGCATTGGAGACCACTGCCGCGGGAGAGCTCATGAACGCGGTCAAGGCGAAAAGCCTGTCGCTGTCGGCGGATTCCGACGCCATCAAGCGACTGGCCAATATGGACGGATACCAGACGGACGAAGCGGATGCTGAACCGAACGGAATGCGTCGGCCGGATGAAACGGATGCCGATTCGCATGGAGCCTGCCAATCGGACGGAACGCGGTGGGCGAATGGGACGTCCGGGAAAAGAACGGAACCGTTGCGCGGCAACGTGACGCAGGTCGAGGAAGGAGACGATCGGCGATGAAACTGTCGAAAAACAAGATCATCGGCTTGGCGGCGCTGCTGGCCGTGGTGCTGGTGCTGGGAGGATCGCAGATCGTCTACTCCGCCATGCAATCCATGAAACGTGACAACGCGCCGAAGTCGACGCAGACCGTCACCGGATATCTGGGCGGCGAGAAGATCAGTCTGTTCGATGACGGGGAATTCGACAAACTGCTGGCCGGACAGGGACTGAAGGTCGATTACCGCAAAGCCGGCAGCCTGGATATGATGACCGCGAGCCGGACGGGCATGGATTACCTGTTCCCGTCCAGCAAAGCCGCGGTGGAATACGGCAAAAGCAAGAAGGTCGACGTCAGCAAGGCCGACACCGTGTTCAATTCGCCCATCGTACTGTACACGTACCGGAACGTGGCGGATGCGCTGTGCAAGTCCGGTCTGATCGGCAAGGACGGCGGCACCTACCACATGGACATGGCCAAGGCCGCGCAGGACATGCTCGACGGGAAAAGCTGGGCGGATCTGGGCTATACGCAGGGATACGGGCAGTTCCATATCGACTCGACCGATCCGGCGAAATCGAACTCCGGCAACATGTATGCGGCGCTGCTGGCCACGGTGCTCAACGACGGGCAGCCGGCCACGGTGGAATCCATCAACCGTGACGGCGACAAGATCAAGCGGATCTTCGCGAAATCGGGGTGGATGGAGACCAGTTCCGAAGACAGCTTCAGCCAGTTCCTCACCTTGGGCGTGGGATCCAAGCCGATGATGGTCGGCTATGAAAGCCAGTTGCTTGATTTCGCAGCCAACAACGCCGAAGCGTTCAAACAGATCAAAGACAACGTGGTGATGGTGTATCCGACGCCGACCGTGTGGAGCTCGCATGTGTTGGTGCCGCTCGACGAAAAAGGTGAGCGTCTGCTGAAAACACTGAAATCCAAGCCGGTTCAGCAACTGGCATGGAGGAAGCATGGATTCCGATCCGCCAATTTCCTCGGTGCCGATTCCATCTCGCGGTTCCATGTCTCATCCGCCGCGGAACAGGTGACTTCGGTTACCGAGCTGCCGAACGCGCAGGCCATGACGACGCTGATCGACCTGCTGGCGCAGGTGCCGAAGTCATAATGCCGCCATGCATCGGCGCGTTTGGTTCGCGATGCGGCGAGGTGCCGCGGACCAAACGCGAGGACAAACACAGACAACTACGGAAACAAGTCCAAGAAGGCAACAACACAATCAGAAAGGTGACGGCCATGTCACAGCAAATCTCCCTTTCCGACCTCGCACAGGCGGGCGCCGGCGCATCGACCGCGGTCAATGCGGTCACATTGGAAACATTCGACGCCGTGCGTGAACAGGTTAAAACGCAGTTGGAGACGGTCAGCGTCGAGGAACAGCAGGCGATCGACAAGAAAGCGGCGGAGATCGATCTGCTGCAACCGGGCTTGGAGAACAGTTACGGCAAGGACGTGAGCCGCGCGACTTCCGGTTTCGCCGACGAAATCATGGAAAAGACCCGGTCCAAGGATTCCGGTGACGGCGGCGATCTGTTGCGTGAGATGCTTGTGGTGCTTGACCGCAATGACATGGGCGCCGTCGCCAAGGTGCCGTTGCTGGGCCGGCTGCTTGGCTCGGCGAACAATCTGCGTCGCAAATACCAGACCGTGAGCGGGCAGATCGATGAGATCGTGGGCAAACTGGAACGGGCGCAATCACAGATGATCGGCGACATCGCCATGTATGACCGCATGTATGAGCAGAACGCGCAGCAGTATCGGGATCTGCGCGTGACGGTGGCCGTGGGACGCAAGGCGTTGGAGGAATTCCGGACGGGAAATCTGCCGCAGTTGGAACGGCAGGTGAGCGAATCGTCCGATCCTATGGCCGCGCAGCAGCTCAAGGACTTCCGTGACAAGCTGGAGCGTTTCGACAAGCGGCTTGACGATCTGGACCGCATCGGCGTGGTCTGCCTGCAGCAGGCGCCGGAGATCAAGCTGATCCAGCAGGCGGACCAGACCATCGCCAACAAGATCGACACCACCATCAGCACCACGATTCCCGTGTGGAAAAGCCAGATGGTGGTGGCGCTCGGACTGCAGCACCAGAAAACCGCCTTGGATCTGCAGAACAAGGCCGATGATCTGACCAACCGTCTGCTGGCGCGGAACGCGGCGGCAATCCATTCGGGCGCGGTTGCCGCGGAAAAGGCCAATCAGCGTGGCGTGGTGGATGTCGAGACGCTGGAGAAGGTGAACAACGAGCTCATTTCGGCGTTGAAGGAGACCGTGGAGGTGCAGAAGGCCGGGCGTGAGCAGCGCGAGCAGGGGAGGACCCGCATGCGTCAGATCGAGCAGAGCTTGAAACAGGCGCTGATTGAAAACGCGCAGGCGCTATGACGCCGGATCCGGGCTTGGTTGCTTGCCATTCCGTGCCTGTGTGGGGCACGCCTGTAGGGATGCGTGCTCGTGCGGATGCGCGTTCGTGTGGATGCGCGTTCGTGTGGAACGGCGTGTGAAACATATGTTGCCGTGATACCTCGTGTTGCGAGTCGCGCATTCGGCTGTGTGGACAAGGATTCGATGAGTTCATTCAGTGGTTGGATCGGCCGCGAATGAATAATGGGGGTTGTTCCTGGCATTCTCCATGCCTGGAACAACCCCCATTGAACCGATATGCGAATTCGCGGTGCGGAAACGGCTGATCAGTACTTGTTGGCGCCGTCGCCGACGAAGTTGACGGTGAATCCGCGGTGGTAGTGCAGGAACATATCCGCACCGTAACGGTCGACCGGACGGTGGGTGAAGAGCATACGGATGGCGAAGGCGGTCTGCACGTCATCGGGAAGGTTCATGAATTCCTTGTGGGCGTCCCAGTACGGGTTCATGGTGATGGCCGCGTCGGGAACGTAGGCGTAGCCGTAGCCGTCTTCGTTCACGTATCCCATGAACGGCAGATCCCATGCGTTGTGGTCGGTGAGGGCCTGCTTGAAGTCCTCGACCTTGGCGAGGGCCTCTTCGCTGATGCCCAGGCTCCTGGCGACCTTGTTGGCCTCGGACGTCTTGGAGTCGGCGTCCTTCTCGAACATGTTGAGATCCACCGTGATGACGGTCTTCTCGTCTGCCATGATGAAGGTTCCTTTCCTTCGGGTGCCTGTATTGGGCACTTGATAACAAAAGCGTTGTGTATTTCGATGTTCGTTTATAGATATAAACGAACATCGAAACGGAGTTTGTATCTGTTGTGTCGATGAACGTCTGTTGCGTTCGATAATAACGATAGCACGGTTCAATCGGCTGAAAATCAAGGAAAATGAACTTTGTATGAATGGATGAGGGTGTAATCGTTGCAATAGTGCGGTTTGTTAAAGGTGAAGAAAAATGAAAAAAGCTAACATTGAGCGTGTTCTTTTTGTTCTGCAAAAACGTGTTAGCTTTCTGTTCAAATGAACATGGTGGCGTGATTTGTACAGATAAGAGAGGGCGACCTACTGTTCTTGGAAACGATTGTGCGACCCTGCCATTGTGCTTCCTGTGACGTGGGTGATGCGTCGCCAGGTACTTTTGGAATTTGGCTGCTGGATACGTCACTTTGCGGCGTCCTGTTTGTGTTTGGCAGTGCTATTTTGCCATATGTGGGCTCTGTAGGTGGTTTTGGCGTTCCGTAGGTGGTTCGTTGCGGAGCCCCACAGTGGCGATGGCCTGTTTTGCGCCGTTTTCCTAGCGATTGTCCGTTTCCGACCGCCTACGGAAGCCGAAAACCGCCTACGGAACTGAATGCTGGTCGTGGTCGAAGCGATATTTGGCTATCGCAAACCATGTTGCAGAGCCTGCCGTGTGTTCACATTGCGGATTTGCCGGTGAGATGACGGTAGAGCTCCGGATCGACAGGCTTGTTCAGCCGGAGTGTGGAGATGACCACTTTGGATTCGCTGCCATCCTCTCCGCGATTCGTTGATTCGCGTACGTCATCCAATGCGATGGCGTTGCCGACGAAATAATAGGATTTTTCTTGTTCCTCAGCTTTGCGACGGATGAAAATCGGCACAAAATGGTGGTCTTGCCATTGTGCGCTCCGCTCTGTTCCATTGAGCAGCCACTGGAATTCATTCGATTTCAACGAACGATTGTTCTTGCTGAACCATTCGATCTCGCCGGATTGAGGAATCTATCGCCGTATTGACTGGCCTCATACTTGATGAAAATCGGGAGCGAATCGGTTTCGGCGTCCAACTTGTATCCGCCGACGTTCTGCGGCACTTGTTCCGCGGCCCATCCGCACAGGCGCATCACATCGAATACGCTGTATTTTTCGCCATGCAGGAACCCATGGTTCTGTGAAATGTGATGCTTGCGAGCTGACCTTGCCAAGGCGATCGCATTGAATAACCCGGCCTTGACCGTATCTTTGAAGAACATGCTGAACGTAGTCTGCCCAAGCATCGCGCGAAAGTCGTCGGTCAATCGGTATGCTCCATCATCGCCGAGCCGTATCAGCGGTGTGCGCCCGAAGCGTTTGTTATTCGCGGCGATGAAGTAGGAATAATCCAACGTTGCGAACGCCGAACGGCATTGCAGGTCGCTGCGGTCCGCATCGGGGAACAGTGCGGCCAACAGCATTTGCAATCCGGCAATCGTGATCGTATGCCGTGAAGCGATGCTATGGAACACGGACAATGCCTCGCCAGAACAATTCGGATCGATTTGCCGCCAATCCACACCGCACAGCGCGGCCAGAACCAGTAATTCATGCGGACGCAAACCACGCAGCTGCGTGGACGTCAGCATCTTCAGCACGCCGTTCTGTGCGTCTGACGTCGGCTCAAGTTGTTCCAGATATGAGATGGTCGCATTCTTCCCCCGCGACAGACTTTTCTCACGCGAACGGACGAATGACAGATAATCATCGTTCTTCGAAGCCATGGTAAATACCAATGAAGCATCACGGCGTGCGAAATCCATCAGCATCGGGATGCGTCCCAGCTCATAACGCATCTGCTGATATTGCCTGCTGAGCAGCTTCATATTCGACAGATCCGCCGTGTCGAGGGATGCGAGCACGCGCTCGCGGGAGATTTTGTCGAAGCTGATGGATGAGATGCCGATGGTTTCGCGCT
>ERZ808259.734-NODE-734-length-11434-cov-4.670094_pt1 | contig 11434 bp, 14 predicted proteins | sample MGYA00521279_ERZ808259 | MGnify/ENA primary metagenome ERZ808259 (study PRJEB31516, sample SAMN03275586) | gut metagenome | biome: mammalia-associated habitat; material: feces | host: Papio cynocephalus | place: Kenya | collected 2012-07-27 ... | reverse complement strand
TTTTCTTTTGTGGCAAGAAAATAGCCAAAGTTAGTAAGCAGATAACAACTGCTTAAACCATAGTCAGCAATAGCAATGCATGAAGTCTCTTTGTCAACCCCAAAAGCATGGCCCAAAAGCAAAATTATTGGGTAAGCTATTCCGTTTGAAATTGTTTTTCCATCTACTTCCAAATCCTTGCCAACTTCTAAATTGCCTTCGCCATCGGCACTGACGCTTGTGGAAAGCTTCTTGACGCTGTCAATCAATTTGCCTGGAATCATTCTTCTCATAATTAAATCTCCTTTGTTAAAAGTGTTGCTTCTTTTGAAGAGAGAAGCATAGAACTCTCTGGAGAGCTTAGGCGCTCTTCAAGAAAACATGCACGAACGTATTCGCCGAGATGAACGCGGTGTCTTCGGTATGCTTGACGTAAAGAATCGCATCATCGTCCGCGAGGGGTTGGGTTCGGGTCGCGTTGTAGCTGTTGTGGAGCTTAGACCCTCTATCATCGAGGAGGATTGCGAGAACATCTTCATTGCCTTGCCCGAATGAATCAGTCTCGCTCATCGTGGCGGGCATCGCGAGACGTTCATCGTGGAATGCCCCTGCGAGCGTCTCGACCTCCAAATCGGGCATGAGGCTCGTATCGATAACGAGTCGGCGGTTCGCCTCGGGAGTCGGTTTGATGAGAGCGCCATTGAGATTCTCATGGTTTTTGAATTTCATCTTCTTAACCGCCTTTTTGACGGCCACGATGAACGCTTCGCCCGTGGCCGAATCGGTCGGTACGGCGATGGATTCCACAAGGGCGACAGGCGAGAGATAGCCTTGTTTTATTGCATCGGCCCATGTGAGCGTATTGCTGGCTGGAATATCCTTGAAAACGATGGCAACGGCCGTGCCGTTCTTGACGGCTTTCCCAACGGCGTACGCCGTCTTGGTGGCGTAAATGGTCGTGGTGTTCATGATTTCCTTGGCTTTTGTCGCGAAAGAGCCTAAGAGGGCTTTTTTCGCATCATCGCGCCACATGAGATATGAGCTTTCGAGTCTCTCGGTGATGCCTTCGATGGCTTTAACCGCTCCTTCTTCTGTAGAGAAGGCTCTTTCCAAATCATTGAAATACTTCTTGACTTTCCATTTTTGGCGTCCTTGCGTGTAGCTGTAGCGAACTGGCCTCGCCCCGATTTCAGGGCCGTTCACATTGCCCAAACCGCTTTCCTTTTGGTAGGGTTCGGGCGCGATGAAGTCCTCAAAATACTCTTCGATGGTTTTGCCGAGCGGGAGGTTGTCGCCGTTCATGAAGTCGAGCTCGCTGGTGTAGATTCCATCGATTTCGATGGTCTTGCCAATCTTGTCGAGAAGCCCTAAAACGTTGTCTTTCGAGGCCTCAAAACCAGCCACAGCGATTTTGTTCGCCTTGAGGTAGGTCGCCAGCAATGAGGCGAGTTGGTCTTTTGTTAATTTCGTCTTTTCCATTTTAATTTTTTCCTTTCTTCAAAAAATCACTGAGGACGTTCTCGAACGTTGGAGGGGTGTCCTCTTCCCCTTCCTTGCCTTCCTTCCCTGTCGGGGGGAAAGAGCCAGCCTTTAAGATGGAATCGCGATATTTCTCGCAAATCTCAGTCAATGAGTCCTCCGTCTTCTTGGCTTCGTCTTTCACGGCTTGAATGTCGTTCTTTAGAAGAGCTAGGGCTTCGATGTCTTCAGGGCTTTTCTTGTCTTTGTAAAGCTCCGCGAGCCTTTCTTCCAGCGTTTGCAAGGTTTTCATTCCTTTTTGTCCTCCTTTTCTTTTTTATCTTCCTCGGTGGTTATATCGCCGATGGAATCCCTTGTATTGTCGATGATTTTCGAGACGTCATCGAGGACGTCTCCCACCTCATCGGGGGTGATTTTGCCATCTTTTTTGGCCTCTTTCCACCATTTCCAGAAGGTGAATAGAAGGGCTACCAGCGCGGATAGAATCGCCAGCGATAGATTGACGTACTTAAGTATTTCGTCAGGCTGGATTGCGCTTAGCACTCCGCATACGAGAGTGCTAGCCCCGCTCACGGCTAAGCTTTCGTGAGAATCATTCATAAAGGCTCTCCTCTCCCCCGCTGGGGTAAACGATGAATTTTGAAACGAAGTCCTCCGCCCAGTCGCGATAAAGGGAGCGATAGCTCTCTTGGATTTCGGCGAGTCGTTCCATGGGCGTACCGCTTTCATTGAGCTGTATGCGGACTCGGCTCAAGTCGTTTTCCTGGCTCGTTAATATCGAATCCATGGTTGCCGATTGAGGCATTTCGGCCGTGCCGTATTTTGACATAACTTCTTTCAAAAGTTTGTCGCCCATCGTCTCGTAGAGGGAGATGAGCTTGGAGTAATAGTCTTGAGTCCTTAATATATAGGAATAGACTTTCGCGAGAATCTCGTTTTTAAACGCTAAAACATCGTCTGCATCGCTCTCATCGGAGAGCTCTTCGGATATGTCTATATACTCTTCCCCGCATAAGGGGAGAGCGTAGTAGCTTAGCATTTGGATGGCTTCCCCTTTTATCAAGACGGCCATCGCTGGAATTTTTTCCGCGGTGTTCCCAGAAGCGATGCAAGCTCCTGTCGCCAGCTCGGTTTTGAATCCATCGCCGAGGGAATCGGCGAGAAGCTCATTGAATTTCACTTTCAGCATTTTGCTTTTCCTCCTCTTCTTTAGTTTGGAGAGGCTTCTCCACTTCCTCGTAAGGGTCGATTAAGGCTAGATGATATCCTAGAACCTCTTCTATTTCGCTAAACCACTGGCGTAGCGGATTCATGAACATATCCTTTGACAGCGTACATTCGGTTTTCTTCGAATCCGCCTCGCTTGTGATGAGCCTTTCCTTCTTTTCGGTGGCCACGCTGTCAAGCCCTAAGAGGCACTTGAGCTCGGCTTCGCGGGCTTCCTTTTCAATGCGGATTTTGTCGACATTGTACATTTGGCCTCCATTGAACGGATGAATCTGGGTCGTCTCCGAGCCCTCGACTGCGCACACGGCATCATCGCTCATTATCTTTTTGGCAAGCTCCTCGGCTCGTGTTGGGCATTCGAGGCCCACTTCGAGGCCAGCCGTTCCTGTCGATAAGAGCATATTCTTTCGCATTCGCATTTCGCAATCGACAATCGATTTCACGAGCGTTTTAACCATCTCGCCGAATGAAGCGCCCGAATAAAGGCCGAGGGTGATTACGACATTCTTGCCAACGACCATCTCCCCTTGAGGGATATAGGGAGTACCTCTCTCGTTTATCAAGAGGCCAGTGGCTGGATAATCGTAACCGCTGTAATTCGTAATCGCGAATGGAGCGAATCCAATCGATGCATTTCCCTCCGTCAATAGTTTTTGAGCCTTCGGAGGAAGTCCTCCGAGGAAGCTTTTGTCGAGCCCGATGGCTGAGAAGCAACCGAGCGTTTGGCCAGCCCAAAACCTCTTTTTGATATAAAGCTCTTGCTGTGGGGTAACCCCTTTTATTTCGAATCGATTAAGCCATAGATTGTAATATTTATCGTTGTAGAATTTAGCCCATTTCGTCCTGTAAATGGGGGCTAATTTGTCTTTGATTTCAGTTGCCATTTGCGACCTCCCAATTCTCGCGAGTCCGTTGTAGATTGTAACCCGCATCTATATCATCACCCGTTATCCCATCATGCTTGTGAAAGAAGGTTATTCCTTCGGCGAACTTTCGCGCGAGGATGGTCCACAATTCTTGGTGCTGAATCCTTTTTCCCCATTTCCATTTTACGTCCGCTTGGACGAAATTGAACCACTGCCGAGATTTCGCGTTAGGGATTCCTTGGTATCCGCGCGAATACCCATAATAATAGAATAAGTCATCAATCGACTTCTCCATTTCTGGAGAGAGTCCGTGGACTATGTAGCGAAGCTTGTTTGTAAGCATTCCGTCAAGTAAACCTATATCATCGCTTCCCGCGACTGAGATTCCTCGAGCCGCAGCGTTGGCAAGACGTTGTTCGCTCGCAATTTCGGCCTTTTGCTGGCCTGCGATAGTATTAATCGTGTCGCTGGCCACGTTTATCAATGCCCCTGCCAATGTAGAACCTCCCTTCACAGCTCCTCCGACAACGTTGCCAATTGTTCGCCCCGCGAAATTAGTCCATCTGGTTATATTGTCTATGGCTTTGCTCTTTTGGTCATAGTTATATCCTAAGTTAAGGTAGTTTCGATACTCATCGTTCACCAGGGGCATTTCATTATTTCGGCGAATCATGAAGACCTCGGGATAATCGTTGGTTTCGGTTCGTTCGAAATTTTCGGCATTGAAACGAAACCCGAAAGTGCTTTGCATGGAAGTTCCAACGATGAAGTCCAGCGTCATCATCGGCACTTTCGTTGGTGAAAAAACGCAACGTTCAAAAGGTATCTCGTATGAAAAAGTATCGTAAACGAACCTATGCGATGTGAATGCGCTCCCCAATAGTTTCGTATCTTGGACGAATCTGGCTTTATTCAAATTAGCATAGTCGGCGATGGGCATGGAGATGAAAGAGTCGTTCAATTCAAGTTCGGCAAAACCCTTATTCTCGATGGCATTGGAGACCAAGTCCGCATAAGCAGAATAAGGAATTCGTTGAGTTACGGACCACCCTATATCATGAGTTGCGGTCGTTGTGTGATTTTCACCATTAGGGGTGTAGAACAGGTATCCCCCAGTGGTCTTTTTCTTTATCCGAAAAGGAGAGTAGGGGAACTCGATTATTTTGTAAAGCGCATCCACAACGGCCGATTCCCCTTCGGTGTTGCGGGGAGCTGTATATGAAAAGTCGATATCTTCAAATCCTGCTATATATTCGTTTGGCGAATTTTGAATCATACGCGAACTTGGAATGAGTGCAATCGACAATGAGAACACGGTCGATAATGAATTATTCATTCCGCCACTACGGCAATAAGCCAGTGCAAAGGTATTGCTTTTGTCGCTGTCGTCTAACTCCTTGGCGAATATCGTTTCATCGCTCTTTTTGTAAAGCAACGGCGAGAATCCTTCGTCTATCTTGTCCACAGACGCAATCAGCCTCTCGGTAGTTCCAACGATGTACCCCCCAACGAATCTCGCTTCGTGCTGACGGCTTATCATTGTTTCTTTCGCAAGATAATCGCCTAGATTCTCGGACTCAAGCAATGAGTTTATCGAGTCGATTTCAAGTGATAATTCAATAGTCCTATTGGCCTTCCATTTGGTTTCTAGAATCCAATAAAAATGTTTTGAAAGAAAGGCTTCCCCATCTTCAGTGGTTTGAAAGTTTTCGATTGCGCAATAATTGTAACGGCCCATATCTTCGAGTGCGAAAGCCCCCTCGAGCGGAATTCTCACTATTTTATCGGCACTTATCGGGTAAGCCGTCATGCCATTGAAAGTTTTGCTGGGCTTATTGGCCAAATAGGAGGAAATATCCTCCAAATGAAAATTATCCTCTCGATGAAAGGGGATTTCGTATAACGTAATTTTTGAATAAAGTTCTCTCATATACTTTATTATAGCGGAAATGGTTCGTTTTCAAACTATTTTCGAATGTTACGAAACAGCATATTAATGTTACTTTTCGGCATGTTCAATAAGCCTGGTCATGATATCATTAAGCCATCAAAAGGAGGGTAATTCGATGGTTACCAAGAAAGACTATCTGAACTATTTGGCTGGGGCGGAAGGCCTCACGGGCAGGGAGCTCGACCGCTGGTGGGAATCCTGGGTGACGGGCTATTGCAAGGCCCACCCCACCTTCAAGAAGTCGGCGGTCGAGCGCTATCTGGCCCTGTGGTGCTGGCTCGGGAGGGGTTGTTAAGCCCCTTCCCACATGGTTCAAAACCATATGTTAATGGTACAAAACCGCATTAACAAAGAGGAAAACTTAGCTTAGAATTAAGCCACAAGCAAAAGGAGAAACAAAACATGACAAAAGAAGAGTTCGCAAAAGAATACGGCCAAAACTGGGAAGTTTGCTTCCCAACGCTCGCGAAAGGGCTCGCGAAGAATCCCGAAGCCGAAATCGTCCTCGAGAGATGCGAGTCCATCGTTCGAACCGATGAAGGGGGTCGTTCCGCCTTAAGGAAAAAGGTTGACATTATCGGTTATTGCGGTGAAGCTCGAGAGTGGCTTCACGAAGGCGAGGGCGATGGAGAGCTCATCGCCCTCGAACCGATAGCCTAGGGGAATAGACATGAAGAAAGACAATGCCTATTGCGTTCAAATCAAGGGAACGCTGTTGTACTGGCAAAACCGAGGCGGATTCGACCTAGGAGTGCAATGGCTCTCCTGGGGCGATGCCAAAAGAGTCGTCACCCACTATCGCAAGTGGGCGGGGCTTGATGTCGAAGCCTACAGCTACTGGGATTATGAGGAGATGCAACGGCGACAGCCGAAAAAGGCTAGAGCGGGCAAGCTCTCTCTGGAAGACATGGAAAATGAAATGGAGGATTTATAAATGACTGGATTAAGATTCGCGGAGCTTACAGAACTCCGCCATCGCTGGATTAGGGATACAGGAGGTACTCCAGGGCGCGAGTACCCGAAGGAGAGTGGAGGCTATCGCCTTGCCATCTCCACCCATTACGACCGAGACGGAGAGCTATTCGGTTCGGCTTTGTGGCTAGCAATCGATTGCGGTTCATCGTTTCTCGAGCCCATCTATAGAATGGCCGTTTATGCGCCTAATAAAGAGAGGCTTGTCGATGATATACGGCATCACGAGCTATCATTAAAGGCGATGAACCATCTCGATGGCCAAAAGGTCACAATTGCCGAATTGCCGTGCATCGAAAAAGAGGTAATGATTCGCGCCATCGAAAATAGCAAAACGGAGCTTTGAAAAATGATTAACAACATAGTTTTGCAATGCAATGCCGTCAAGGACACCATCGCGCTAACATCGGCTTCCTTGCCGATGGCGAAGGTGCGAGTCGCCTGCAACGAGGAGAAGGAAGGAAGGGAAACCCTCTTCATAAACGCGTTCTTTTACGGCAAAAGCGCCGAAAATGCCTTGAAATTGATAACCAAGGGCTCTCCGCTCTTGTTGGTTGGGCGACTCGTGGCGCGGTCGTACCAAAACAAAGACGGCCATCTCGTAACCGAAAATCAAATAGCGGTCGAAAGATGGCAATTGCTAAATAAGGGAGATGGAAGCCGAGGGAAGTCGGAGGAAGTTTCAAAACCGACTTCCTACGAAGTTCCAGAGATGAAAATAAAAGACGAAGACTTGCCATTCTAAGCCCTCGGAGGTTCGAAAGAGCCTCCTTTAAAGGGCTTCTTGAGCCCTTCCTAGGATAAGCGCTGGAATCTAGTCACCCGATATCACGGAGGATTCCATCGCGCTGGAGTGACTCCCAGCGCCAAAGAAGCAAGAAGCCCCTTAAAGGAGATTCCAATATGACAATAAAAAAGGTAGTCGAGGCGCTCCGCGCCCAAGGCCATAAGGTAAAAGTCTACGTCCGACCCGATGGCGGACAACGCATCACGAAAATAGACGGAATCAAGTTCTCCGTTTCTGGGAATGAGGGGAACGACTTCGGACGAGGCCTCATAGGCGATACGTTGACGAAAAAGCAATACGAGCAACGCCGAACCATACAACCGCTGGCACAAGAAGGAAAACAAGCGACAATCACTCCTTTTTACGTCAATAAAAAAGGACGCAAAGTCACTCGCAAGAACGCCAAAAAGCCTCAATCGTTGACGATTAGGAAAGGCGACACGGCGCAAGAAAAGGCTATAAAAAGAAGAATCCGCAAGCTACGCAAAAAGCTAAAAGAGCATGGCCAAAAGACTGCCGCGAAGGTGCTCCGCGGACGCATAAAAAGATACGGCTTGGAGGACACGTTGAAAGTCCTGGCCAACAAAACACGGAAAGACGCGGGAATAGCATATCCCGCCTCTGTGGAATCGTACGAGGACTACTTAATCATGGTTCAAGGGCGATACGGCTACGCCTCTCTTGATTCTCTTGTGAGGAATGTGACTAGCGTTCTTGAGCTCAATAAAAGAAGGCTCGCGGACGTCCTTTTTTCTGGAGACATGTCGAGAGGGATTTATCCTATTATTTACGAAGTGGAAAAAATATGCAAAGACTGGCAAGCTAGCGGACAAGATGGAGAACCATCGCTCGTAGGCTACGAGGACGAAATTCTTAGAAGAATCCAGCAATCGAGAGCCGAGGCCGAGGCCATCGCCCAAGCTTGGGGGCTAGATTTGGATAACGACTAACCCTAAGCAGGAGGGGCTTATGATTAGGAAAATAGGAAAGAAAACATATCGCATTTTTGGCTACGATGTGGAATCCCATAATGACGATGAATCCATCGCCAAAAACACAACGAGCGTGTGGTTAAGTGTGTTTGCCGAATACGGCCAAAACTGGAAGGACAACGTTTATTATTATGACGTTCCTTCTTTTTTGTCGCGTCTGGAAGAAGAGACGCGGAACGGACGAGGCGGAAAAGGAAGAGCGAGAAAAATAAACAATATCATCGTCTACGTTTACAACCTTGCTCACGAATGGAGCTTCATTCTTCCCGTGATTCTTTCGATGAACGCAAGGTTTTCGGAGAAGAACGACAGCGATATCCCGCTCACTTTCAATTCGATAAGCAACAAAACTTGCGCGAGTGTTTGGGAGGCGAGGTTGCGCTTTGGAAAGAACCACGGGCTTGTGATTTTTAAGGATTTGGCGAAAATCCTCCCTGGCGGACTGCGGAAAGTGGCCAAGTCGTTCGGCTTGCCGACACAAAAGGGGGATATGGATTATACTTTAAACCGCCTCCATGGCCACGTGGTGACGGACGAAGAGCGGATTTATTGCTTTAAAGACGTTGAGATTCTTTTGGAAATACTTAACGAGATGGACAAAAGAGACGATAAAGATTTTTGGAAGGCTTGCTCCAGTGCATCCTATTCCATGCTTAAGATGATTAGAGAGGGCTATCCAAAAGCACGAAAGCCGATGAAAGCTTTTAGAAAAGAGTATCCTGAGCTAGGGCCTGAGGAGAATGAATTCCTCCGTGAAGGAGTGGAGGGCGGAATCACGTACGCAACGCCTAATTTCCAGTATAAAACCATCTCCCAAAGAATAGGGCATATAGATATTCATCAAGCCCATCCCAATAGCGCCTATCGCTTCCCTTACCCTTATGGGCGGGGAGAGTATTTCGAGGGGAAACCGCCAAAAGGCCGTTTCATGAGCGTTTGTCGTATCCGCATAAGCTACACGGGGGTTAAGCTTCACTCGATAATCAAGCTTATAGGACACGACATGGAGTTCGATAAAGAGCTTGTCGTTTGGGATTTTGAAATTGCAACAATGAAGAAATGTTACGAAGATTTGGAAATTGAGTATATCGATGGCTACGCTTATCATTTCAAAAGGCTTCCATGGAAAGATTACTATATCGAAAATTATCGCAATCGCGAAAAGGCCAAAAAAGAGAAAGACGCTTTTAACATAATGTTTTATAAGCTATTGAATAACTCATCCTATGGGAAGCTTTTGGAGCGTCCTCACAATAGCCATTTCGAGAACGCGATTATCGATGGGCTTGCCGATTCTTATGAGGTATCCAACACAAAGGAAGCAAGCAATGCCAAGTACACCTATTTGCCCGTTGGCTCGGCGATTCCCGCGCGCACTCGTGTTTATCTTGTCGAAACCGCGCTTTTTATAGGATGGGAAAAAGTTGTTTATTTTGACACGGACTCCATCTTTTACTTAACGGACGATGAAACGGAGAAACGTCTCCAGAAGAGCGGGCTCATAGGCCCTGAATTAGGGCAATTCTCTCATGAGAATTTCATCACACGCGCTCAATTCACCGCGCCGAAACGTTACAAGATACAAGAGGAGACGGACACGGGCCTTCAAGACGTGGTGCATTGCGCTGGCGTGAATTTCGATTACAACCCATCGTTCGACGATTTGGATTTATTAACAGGCCAGTACTGGATAAAGGGAAGGCGGAGGGCCGTTGGAGGCACTCTCATCATTTTAAAGAAAAAGGTTATGAAAGTCGTTGCAAAATATGAAAAGATATATGAAAAGAATGTGAAAAATGCTACTATTTAATCAGGGAAAAAGAGGGTTTCCATGTTTGCCTCGTTTTCCACGGCCCTCCTTTCCCTCCTGAGGAGGGCTTTTTATGAAAGAAGCGAAGTTACTAGACGATATGCACTTCTCGAGTTCGAGAATCGATGGAACGCAAAAGAAAATAAGGTTTGCAATAAGCGCGCGAGAAGATGGTAAGAGCACAACGCTCGCGATGAAAACCTACAATAAATTCGTCAATGAAAAAGCCACAACGATTCTTTTCAAGCGTTTTGTAAACGATGTGACGCCCCTTTATATAGACAGCCTATTCAAGCCTTTCAAGAAGTTTAGGAAAGCCATCGTTTACACTTATCGAAAAGGTGACATAGAGAACGGCGTTATCCCTGTTTACACGCTTCAAGGCGTCATGATTTTCCTAATAGTTTGTCTCAATGTCCCGAAGGCGCGCTATAAATCGCTCGTTGTGGAGAATCCAGCGTTGATGGCCTTCGATGAGTTCATCATAGACACAAGAGCGGGGGAGAAATACCTCCGCGATGAGGCTTTTCGCGTCAAGGAAGCCTATAAGACCTTTTATCGAGAAGGCTCTAACATACCCCTTTATTTCTTTGGAAACCCTTATAGCTTGTATAACCCTTATTTTCTTGAATACGGCGTCAATGCAAGGGAACTTGCCGAGAAGCGATTTTTGAATCCAAAGGACGAGGATTGGTGCGCCGAATATCACGAACTCGACCCTCGCCTCGTTGCTGACATATTGAAAAGAGACCCAACTCACAAGTTCGATGATGATTTCTTCAAGTACGCCATCGAGGGCATTGCCATCAATGATAAGAATGTGAGAATCATTGAAAAACAACCGCAAGGATTTTCACTGAGTTGCGTTTTCCTATTCGAGGGGCGGTTCTATGGAATCTACAGAACGATGGACTATTTTGCTGACCCTCGTTTTTGGGTTGGGATGGTCGAGTACGATAAAATCAAACGCCGAGCGTTTTGTTTTGACTTCAAGGACTTATGCAAAGGGGCTCGCCTCTTCTCGAGGAGTGAGAGGGATAGATTTACGGGTTTGGTTTTCGCGATGCGCAACAGACAAGTGGCTTTTGAGAATCTCGCTTGCAATTACGCCGTGGAAGCCATTTACCCATTTTTATAACCCTTACCAAAAACCTACAATGCCCCTAGAAAGCGTTTAAAGGCCGTTTCTAGCGCGATTGAGGCAAGAGTAAGGAAAATATACCTTGTGCGCCGAAATCGCGCCGTACGACCCCTTTACGTGATTGCTACCCCCGAAGGCCACTCGCGGCAGCGATGTGGCTCAGGGCTCTTTTAATTTAGGTAAAATTGGGCCTCGAATAATGGTTCGAATACGAACGATTTAGGGGAAAT
>ERZ808259.733-NODE-733-length-11452-cov-10.093884_pt1 | contig 11452 bp, 10 predicted proteins | sample MGYA00521279_ERZ808259 | MGnify/ENA primary metagenome ERZ808259 (study PRJEB31516, sample SAMN03275586) | gut metagenome | biome: mammalia-associated habitat; material: feces | host: Papio cynocephalus | place: Kenya | collected 2012-07-27 ... | reverse complement strand
GTATGCCTTCCTCAGGGACATAATCAGAGTAAAAGCAGGGTTTTCTCACGGTCTGTGGGGGGGCAAGAGCTGATAGTGATAGCAGAAAATATGTGGATGTTACTACAGAATACTTGAGCAATGCAGGATTCGAAGCAGGCTCTCTTGATGGTTGGACTTGTAAAATATCTGACAATAGTTATTTGTCAGGGAAAGATGGTGTGTCATCAGATGCTAAGTATTCAGGGGAGTATGGAGCAAACATGAAAGCTTCGGATGGCACATATCGCTATCTTTATCGCACTATTAAGTTGTCTGCTGGTACTTATCGGTTGAGTGTGATGGTGAATGGCGTTCCTCATACAGCTACAACTGATAATGCTACAGATAAATTGACAAAGTTTTTTGTAAGTTATGATAATAAGGATCAATATATAGTACCTTATACTAAGGACGGTTGGCAATGTTTGAGCGCTTCATTTACTATTACTGAACAAAAAGAGGTAAGAATTGGTATTTGGTGTGGCAATGCTAAAGACTATTGGTATTATGCTGATGATTTCAAGGTTGAAAAGTATTTTGAGTCTTGGCCTAATTTCTCTAGCATAATAAGCAATTATGACTTTGAGGAGACTGACGATACTAAACTTGGTTGGACAAGTACATTTCAAACAGAAAGCAATTATGCTTCCAGTGAAGAAAAGTTCTATCATCAATCAAAGAAAACTGATGGAGGGCAAAGTGGAAGTCAATATCAAGGAAACATTATCATAGAGGATGCGCCTAATCATCATTATCAACTTTATGGCCAAGAGAAAAAGATGAATGGCAAAATTTATCAAGTAGTCACTGGATTGCCTGTTGGAAAATATAGAATAAAAGTAGCTGGTGGTATGGAAATATTTAATAATGATAATGCAACAGCAACTTTGTATGTTCATAAGGTGGATGCCTCGGGAAACGATATCGATGGATTATCTTGGAACGAAGTTATATCCAGCAAAGGTAAGGATCGCGTAGGCTGGTATAGTTGTGATTTTGAATCTCAAAGCGAAACCGATCGGTTTGAGATAGGCATTTCTGTTGAATCATCAGAGATAGGTCATTGTTTGGATCTTGACAATTTTGGCATCTATGCCTTATCAACTGTTACGTTGAAGGCATCCAAAGTGCGATGGGGAACTTTTGTGTGTCCATTTGATGTAGAGTTGACAGATGAAAATCTAACAGCGTATGATGCAGAATCAGTTGTGGCCAATGAAAATAAATTAAACTTGACAAATGGTAGAAAAACGATAGAAGCCAATACGCCTGTTATACTTTATAGTAGCGATCCTAATGGAATCTCAGAAGCTACGTTTAGTGGAATTTTTGAGGAGGCAACTAATGATTTGAAGAGTGGTTTGTTGACAGGTGTTCTTGATGCAACCATTGATGCTCCTAAAGACAGTTATGTATTGCAGAATCATAGTGGTGTCATTGGCTTCTATAGAGTAGTTGATGTTATTCCTCATGTCACTCCTTACCATGCTTATCTGACTATACCTGCAAACTCTAGTACAGGGGCTAAGGCTCTCTATTTTGACACATCGTCAGTTACGGGTATCGAGAAAGTAGAGGTAGAAGATAATGCCGGAAAGACAGTGAGGGCTTATTATACGATAGGGGGCACTCGTATCAGCACCCCACAGAAGGGTGTTAATATTGTTCAGTTTACAGATGGTTCAACTAAAAAGATGATTCTAAAATGAAAAAGCAATATATAAAGCCAATGGCTACATTGGTGATGATAAATGGTGGAGAGATTTGTGACGCAACATTGCCTATAGGTAGTTTCGCTGATAATTCTGATGCCTTGTCCAAGAAACATACTTTTGATTTGGACTACGATGATGAGGAGGAGGTAGAAGAGAATGGTATCTCTCATAAAAGTGTTTGGGATGACTAAACTCAACGATGTAAATATTTATTTTTGCTCATTATAACAATCGGGCACTCTTGCATAATATGTGGGAGTGTCCTTTTTCGTTTGAGTGTCCTTTTCGTTTGAGTGTCCTTTTTTATGCAAATAAATGGCGATTTATTTTGTTTTGTCTCTATTTTACAGTAACTTTGCACCCTGAAAAGAAATATACGACATTCATGAATGATAAAATAAAAGAATTTGAGGTGATGGCGCCTGTGGGATCTCGCGAGTCCCTGGCTGCTGCCATCCAGGCTGGTGCTGATTCCGTTTATTTCGGAATCGGTAAGTTGAATATGCGTTCGCATTCAGCCAATCATTTTACCATCGACGACCTTCGTGAGATTGCTGCCACTTGCAATGAGCATGGTATCAAGACTTACCTCACCGTCAATACGGTTATCTACGATGATGACATCGAGACGATGAAGGAGATTATTGATGCAGCCAAGGAGGCGGGCATCTCCGCTGTCATCGCCAGTGATGTGGCTGTGATGAGCTATTGCAACGAGGTAGGCGAGGAAGTTCACCTTTCCACACAGTTAAACATCTCCAATACAGAAGCGTTGAAGTTTTATGCTCGTTTCGCCGATGTCTCCGTGTTGGCTCGTGAGTTGAACATGGACCAGGTGAAGCATATCCATGAGCAGATAGAGAAGCAAAACATCTGTGGGCCGATGGGCAAGCAGATTCGCATCGAGATGTTCTGTCATGGTGCTTTGTGCATGGCGGTGTCGGGCAAGTGCTACATGAGTCTTGCCAATGCCAATCGCTCTGCCAACCGTGGCGAGTGTGTGCAGATTTGCCGTCGCAGCTATACGGTTACAGACAATGAGACCGGTAACCAACTCGAAATCGACAACAAGTACGTGATGAGTCCGAAGGACTTGAAGACCATCCGATTCATCGACCGCATGATGGATGCCGGTGTGCGTGTCTTCAAGATAGAAGGTCGTGCTCGTGGTCCAGAATATGTCTATACAGTAGTAAAGTGCTACAAGGAGGCGATTGCTTCCGTGCTCGACGGAACTTTCACCGAGGAGAAGAAGGATGCTTGGGACGAAAGACTGGCGACAGTCTTCAACCGTGGTTTCTGGGATGGTTATTACCAGGGACAGACTCTTGGCGAGTGGAACAAGCACTATGGCTCCGTGGCAACCGAGAAGAAGGTGCTTGTGGGCAAGGTGATGAAGTACTTCTCCAAGCTTGGCGTGGCAGAGGTAGCCGTGGAGGCTTCCACCTTCGACAAGGGCGAGAAACTTCTCATTACGGGTAATACCACTGGCGTGATGTATCTCCATGCCGACGAGATACGTTATGACCTCAAGCCTGTGGAGACTGCCAAGCAGGGATGGAGAGTTTCTATCCCTGTGCCAGACAAGGTTCGCCCTAACGATAAGCTCTACAAGCTCATTACCGTGAACGAAATCAAGGAAATCAAATAAAAACATCAAAAGTTCTCTTTCCAAAAGGATAGGAAAGAGACTTATTATATATAAGGAACAAGACAAATGGCAACTATCAATGAATTGCAGGATGAGGTCGTAGAGGAATTCCAGGACTTCACCGATTGGATGGATAAATATCAGATGCTCATTGACTTAGGTAACGAGTTGGAGCCTCTTGATGAGAAATATAAGAACGAGCAGAACCTCATCGACGGCTGTCAGAGCCGTGTATGGTTGCAGTGCGACTATGTGGATGGCAAGCTTGTGTTCACCGCAGATAGTGATGCGCTCATCGTGAAGGGTATCATCGCCCTCCTGATTCAGGTGTTGAGCGGTCATACTCCAAGTGAGATTCTCGATGCCGACCTTTACTTCGTGGAGAAGATAGGTTTGAAAGACCACCTGAGCCCTACTCGCAGCAATGGTCTCTTGGCGATGATCAAGCAGATTCGTATGTACGCCTTGGCTTATAAGACAAAAGAGGCTGAGGCTTAATGCCGCTTATGTTTTATATTAGGTATAGAACGCTATGCGTAAGTTAAGAACGATAGAGATGAATCGCCTCACCATCGAGGAGTTCAAGGAGGCAGAGAAATTGCCGCTGATAGTAGTCCTCGACGATGTGCGATCCTTGTATAATGTGGGAAGCGTGTTCCGCTCTTGCGATGCCTTCCGTGTGGAGGCGGTGTATCTCTGTGGCATCACCGCCACTCCTCCTAATGCCGAAATCCACAAGACGGCATTGGGTGGCGAGGACAGCGTCGATTGGGAATACTTCAAGACCACCGAGGAGGCTGTGGAGAAATTGAAGCAGAAAGGCTACTTTGTCTATAGCATCGAACAGGTGGAAGGTTCTACCAAGCTCCAGAATCTCGAAGAGGCCCATGGCAAAGTAGAAAAGGGCTACGCCGTCATTTTCGGGAATGAGGTGAAAGGTGTAAAGCAAAACATCGTGGATATGAGCGATGGATGCCTGGAAATCCCCCAGTTTGGTACCAAGCATTCTCTCAACGTGAGTGTTACGGCAGGTATCGTAGTATGGGAGTTTGCCAAGCTGATGAAGCTTTAGAAGTTTGTTATCCGAGTTGTAAGAGGGTGTGTCATAAGTCCTATTAACTGCAAAAGAGGACGGGCTGAAAGCCCAAAAGCTCCAAGCCCAGGGCATCGCCCTGGGTAAAGATTACATCAAGGAAGTCGCCCTGAAAGGGCAAAAGCAACTTGTTATCAATGCTTTTGCCCTTTCAGGGCGACTTTTATAAATGACTGAAGACCCAGGGTGTTGCCCTGGGCTTGGAGCAGATTGCCCTTTCAGGGCGCATTGGATTTGACTTATGACACACCCTCCTGACCGCATCCTTGGGTGCTAATATGTTGATGCATAAAAGGAAAAAGATTCCAAAGGTTAACGGACATATCCACACATCCATTAGCCTTTATTTTACCCCCTTCGTTCTCTAAGAGTGTTCGCTGTTCTGCTCATCCTTTCTAAGATTTTTCTTTTTTCTCATACAAAAAAGTCTTAAAAGCTTGTTTTATTAAATGGTATTTTATAAATTTGCAGAGTTTTATAAAGTAACATTTAACAAATACCACCATGGACAAGATATTGTTAAAACAGATTTTGATAGATAACCAGCACGAAGTGGAGCGTTATCAAGTACATTATAGAAATATAGACATGGAAGGATTTCCATGTTATGTTTTCGTGGGCGTACGTAGAGCTGGAAAATCATTTCTCTTATACCAAAAGATTCAGCAGCTTTTGGCAGAGGGACATAGTTGGGATGAAATGTTATACCTAAACTTTGAGGATGATCGACTGACAGACTTTACCAACGCCGATTTCAACCTTATCTTAGAATGCCATGCAGAAATGTCTGACAAACGTCCCATGTTGTTCCTTGATGAGATTCAGAACATCGATGGCTGGGAAAAGTTTGCCAGAAGATTGGCAGACACCAAGTATCAAGTCTATATCACAGGTAGCAATGCCAAGATGCTATCTCATGAAATCATGACAACATTAGGCGGGCGCTATCTTACCGTGGAAGTTTATCCTTTCAACCTCAAGGAATATTTTGACTTTAGTAGTCAACCTTACGATGAGAAAACCTTGCTAGGTACAGAGAGTCGTGCCGAAATGAAACGCTCTTATTCTGAGTTTTTCCATTGGGGAGGACTGCCTGAAAGTATCGGACTTCCTGTAAAACGAAACTATCTGAGCAGTACCTTCCAAAAGATATACTTAGGTGATATTTGCAGTCGCAACAACATCAGCAACTCTAACCTTCTCCGCTTAATGGTTAAAAAGGTCGCAGAAAGTATCAAACAACCAATATCCTACAACCGTTTGGCGAAAATTTTATCAACTGTTGGAGGAAAAATTAGCGTTCCAACAGTCAGCAACTATATGCAATATTGTGAGGACGCATGGCTATTGCTACGCTTGCACAACATCACCTCGTCTTTCGCTGAAAAAGAGACTATCTCAAAGTATTATTTTATAGATAATGGCTTATTAAACCTTTTTCTCATAGATAGCGAGACATCGCTATTAGAGAACTTGGTGGCAATCACCTTGTTTAGGAAATATGGACATGACAAGGACAACGAAAGGGTGTTCTTCTACAATTCCAATGTTGAAGTTGATTTTTACATCCCCGAAGAAGAGACTGCCATCCAAGTATCATACAGCATTTCTGCCAATGATTCCGCTTATGAGCGAGAAGTCACCGCTTTGCAAAAGCTTCCAACTATTCTTTCCTGCCATAAACGCCTCATCATCACATACGATGAAGAAAAGACGATAAACGATGATTTGGGAGAAATCCAAGTCTTACCATATTGGAAATGGAGTCTGGAGTTATTCTTTGATCAAAATTAAAAAATCCGCTTTGTCAACTCGAAGCCAACAAAGCGGATTTCCCAGTGTTTTGTATATATGAGTAGGGACGATCGGGCTCGAACCGATGACCTCCGCAATGTGACTGCGGCGCTCTAAACCAGTTGGGCTACGCCCCTATTTCTCAAAACTGAATGCAAAAGATAGAAAATTATTGAATTGACAAAATCTGTTAGCACTTTTTATACTTACAGATCGCCATCATTAGTTAAGGAATCTGAAATATAACACCTCCTTCGTTAATTCTGCGAAAGAAAACTGCGGAAATCCGCAAAAATCTTACACGGAACAAGTAAAAACATTAAATTTGCAAAAGAAAAATGCGGAAATCCGCAAAAATCTTACGAACTATGATAATAAATAGAGAAAAATATCTACAAGAGTTAGTCAGCTCACGGCATAATGGACTAGTAAAGATCATTACTGGTATGCGCCGTTGTGGAAAATCCTTTCTGTTGTTCCGTCTCTTCAAGCGTTTTCTTGAAGACGATGGAGTTATGCCCGACCACATTATTGAAATGGCGTTCGACGACTATGCCTTCAAGGACTTTCGCAATCCCGATAAGTTTTATAAGTACGTAAAAGAGAAAATTACAGATAAAGAACCTTATTATATTCTACTTGATGAGGTACAGCTGCTTGATGAATTTGAAGATGTATTGAATGGGTTGTTGCACATCGACAACGCCGATGTGTATGTAACGGGAAGCAATGCACGTTTCCTGTCAAAAGACATCATCACTGAATTTCGTGGACGAGGATACCAGATACATGTCTCACCACTTAGTTTCGCAGAATTTATGACCGTATATGATGGCGACAAGCAGGATGGTTGGAATGAATACTTGCTTTATGGTGGATTACCTCCCGTTGTTCTACAGAAAACAGAAGAAGAAAAAGTGAATCTCTTGAACAATCTCTTAACGGAGACTTACATAATAGATGTCGTCAACAGAAACAAAATAAAGAACGATGCAGAACTCAACGATTTGTTCAAGATTCTCGCTTCAGGAATTGGTGCCCTCACCAATCCACAACGGCTTGCCAATACCTTCCAATCAGTGAAGAATGTCTCTATAGGCTCTGCGACCATTAAGAAATACATCGAATATCTTGCAGATGCCTTCTTGGTTGAGTCATGCAATCGGTATGATGTGAAAGGGCGCAAGTATATCGGAACGCCGCTGAAATATTATTTCTCCGACTTAGGCATCCGCAATGCACTTCTCGGTTTCCGACAGCAAGAGAAAACCCACCTGATGGAGAATGCCATCTATAACGAACTTCGCTATCGTGGATATAGTGTAGATATTGGCAACGTAGAAGTGAATGGCGTGGATGAGAAAGGCACAAAAGTAAGACGAATGCTCGAAGTTGACTTCGTTTGCAACCGTGGTTACAAACGTTGCTACATCCAGTCGGTTCTCAGTCTGCCAGACAAGGAGAAGACGCAACAAGAACTTGCCTCTTTGCTACGTATCGACGATAGCTTTATGAAATATGTGATAACAGGCGACAACATCATGAAATATCAAAACGATGATGGCATCGTATTCATGGACGTGTTTGATTTCTTATTGAATAAGGAATCTGTATGAGCACTCTTTGCAACAGATGAATTTCATTTATAATAAAGGAAAGGCTACCTCGTAAAAGACCAGATAGCCTTTCCTTTTCAAAATCCATCACTCATCATAATAACCAGAACTTCTCTTTTCCTCATTCTGGATTTGAACTATTTTTATCAAATATGGCCTTAACGAAGACCAACTTGAGAACATTTCCGTAGGAATTTCAATGCCATTACTAAAAACAGATTTAGCCTGTTTAATAAACTTCCTATCAGGAGAGATTGTCACTTTATATAAAAAGTCATCATGGTCGCGATCTATTGAAAGGTTTGGATTATAATACGTATAATCATTCCACTCTTCCGGTATAATACTCTGCAACATCTTATGCATGACAACATTGATATTGCCATTCTCCCCCATATCGCCTTCCGACAAATTATAATAAGCCCCTCCATCATTTAAAAACATACCGCAATACGCCTTTTCAAAGATAATATATTTGTCTTTATACACTCTCATATTAAAGCTCTGTACTTCACCTGACCGATATTTCACATTCATTTTTCCTTTGGAATCCAAAAAACAAATACGCTCATAATCAGCACTTTTGAAAATAGGTCTTAACCCACGATTTTCATCTGTTTGGATTTCAAGTTCAAGCATAGGTTTAGATCCTATATGAATTTTTCTAACAACCTCTCCCAAGGTATCAACCCCTATGACCTGTGCTTTAACATCTGCAAAAACGACATAATGTTCCTTACCTGTAGGGTCATCGGAATGACTCAACACAATCTTGCCATCCTTTTGGTATTGCTCAACTCTGTCTTTTACCTGTCGAGGATAATCCTTTGCACATGAGCAAAATGTGAAAAGAATTGCAAATACATAGATAAACTTCTTCATACTATATTTATTAATTCTGTGACTGAGATTTCTCAAGTCAATATCTATCAACTTACTCAAATTCATTCGTTTAATACTCGTAAGCTTTAATTAGCTTTATGTTATCACGTTCTATTTTACTCAATTCACTTGTTACATTTCTACTTATCGGCGTGTACCAATCAAACTGGCTAAAATATTGTCGCAAATCGTTACTTTCAAATATATATCCATGACGAGCAAATATATAGTTACGCATTATACGCAATTCACGACGACTTTTATACTCCAAATCTTCAGGTTCTGCATATCGCATACATAACCAAGCATATTCGTCATCATTCAAACCATTATCATTTATAGATGCAACACTTTCGTCTGACCCTTCCGATTCCGACACGTTCGCTTGATTCTCATCTACCATTGTATCAACTGCCAGAGTATCTTCACCCTCCATATTTAGGTCGGGCGAACCCATCTTGGACGGATATTCCTGCCACATTTTAATTGTGTCAAACAGATATGGCATACCTTGTGAATAGCCAAAGACTATTAATAATGAGCAAACAGCAAAGGCAATATAGTCTATAAGTTTCGCTTTTGTTGTTCCACATTCTAAATCGCCAGGTTTGCAGAGTTTTATAAGCAAAACAAGAGGACCAATATATGGAATTAACAGACTAAGCACCCACTTCCAAGTTAGTTCTGCATCACGTAAACGTCTTACATATAAAGCCAATGAAGGAATGATTATCACCAACTCTACAACTAAAAGCACTAACGAGATTTGCAACAATGCACGAGATGAATCTAAAAATGTCACATGCTTATCTACCAACAAGAATGCAACTCCTACTATTGCATTGACAAAGAGTGCCGTCCAAAGCATACAAACCCAAAAACGCTTACGCCCTATAGAGGATTTGAAATCACAATAATGCTTGACGAACGGTTGATAGAAGAAATACTCTATCCAACCTGGAATATTTTCTTCCAACTCTTCCACATCATTGATGACCTTACCATCTTCCATGTTAGACGTATCCACAGAAGGATCTAAAGGGTGCTTCATCTGTACAGGCTCTTTTGTTACAGCTTGGTCTAACCATTCACCACAATAACGGCATTTCTTGGCTACAGCTAATATTGTCTCACCACAATAAGGGCATTGCTTCACTTCTCGCTCCATAGTTGCTTATTTTTTTAAGTTAATAAATTTGGGTGCAAAGGTAGTGATATCATTTGAAACTATCAAGTTCATAATGGTTCATAAGTGATATTTCTTGGATTTTATACGAAACATCCCTCATTAAGGGATAAAAATCATCAAATTCTTCCCTCATTGAGGGATGTTTTCCGTTAAATTCTTCCCTCATTGAGGGATTTTTAGCTTTTATCGAACTCTATGCAAGATTTTTGTTGTAATTTTGCAGCCGTGCTTGGAAACAAGGACAAACTTTCTACCAAGCTGGTAGAAAAACAAAAGTAGAACAGTAAAGAATTGTACAAATAATAGAATGGTACTAAATTACATTTGGATAGCCTTCTTCGTGATTGCGTTCATCTTCGCACTCATCGGATTGGCTATGGGAGATGCAACCATCTTCCAAAAGATAGTGGATTCCACCTTCGACTCCTCGAAGAATGCCTTCGAGATTTCTCTCGGACTCACGGGCGTGCTCGCCCTCTGGCTCGGCATTATGAAGATTGGAGAGAAGGCGGGAGTGGTGAATGTGTTGGCTCGCGCGCTTAGCCCTGTCTTCACTAAACTCTTCCCCGACATCCCGAAGAACCACCCTGTAATGGGCAGCATCTTCATGAACATCGCCTCCAACATGCTCGGACTCGACAATGCGGCGACCCCTACGGGACTGAAGGCGATGCAGCAGATGCAGGAACTGAACACCAAGAAGGATACAGCGACGAACCCGATGATCATGTTCTTGGTATTGAACACATCCGGACTCACCATCATCCCGACCACCATCCTCGCCTTCCGAGCTTCGTATGGTGCCGCCCAACCTACGGATGTCTTCATTCCTATCCTCTTGGCGACGCTCGTGGCAACACTCGCTGGCATCATCATCACGTCGCTTTGGCAACGCATCAACATCCTACAGCCTGTGCTCTTAGGAACCCTCATCGGCATGTGCGCCTTCGTGGGCATCATCATCTGGGGATTCGGACAGATGGACAAGGACACGATGAACACAGTCACCACGGTGGCTTCCAACATGATATTGCTCGGCATCATCCTCTGCTTTATCTTGGCAGGCTTCTGGAAAAAGGTGAATGTATATGATGCTTTCATCGAAGGAGCGAAGGAAGGGTTTACCACGGCTGTGAAAATTATCCCTTATCTTGTGGCTATCCTCGTAGGCATCGGTGTGTTCCGTGCATCGGGAGCGATGGATATGCTGATACAGGGTGTTTCCTGGACGGTGGAACAATGCGGCATGAACTCCGACTTCGTGGGAGCCTTGCCTACCGCCATCATGAAACCTTTGTCGGGAAGCGGTGCCCGAGGCATGATGCTGGAGGCGATGAAGAACTATGGTCCTGATTCGTTCGTGGGCAGATTGAGCTGCATCTTCCAAGGTTCCACCGATACCACCTTCTATATACTGGCGGTTTACTTCGGAAGCGTAAGCATCAAGAACACTCGCCACGCCGTGGCTTGCGGCTTGCTCGCCGACTTGGC
>ERZ808259.731-NODE-731-length-11463-cov-2.988692_pt1 | contig 11463 bp, 5 predicted proteins | sample MGYA00521279_ERZ808259 | MGnify/ENA primary metagenome ERZ808259 (study PRJEB31516, sample SAMN03275586) | gut metagenome | biome: mammalia-associated habitat; material: feces | host: Papio cynocephalus | place: Kenya | collected 2012-07-27 ... | reverse complement strand
CGACAGCCCCCTTTACACAAAGGGGCCTTTAAATTCGGTCAATCAATTACTAATTAACGACGCACTCTACTTTTCATTCCCCCGCACGAAGGTACGAAAAAAGCCGCGGGTTTTTTCGCCTCGCGACTTTTTTCGTGGTTACGGCACAGCGTAACGTGCCGAAGTTGATTTTTTACTTTACGATTGCGAACGACGGCGTTTCGGTTTCAGTACCGGTAATCGTAACGGTAGCGGTACCGAGCGCGCTTCCGTTTTTATGATGTACGGTGACCGTCCAAGTACCTTTCGGGATTTGGATCGCAACGGTTTTGCCTGCGGTATCAGCCGTGTGCTCGAGCGTAATCGTGCGATTTCCGTCGGTGGCGGTAACGCTGCCGAGGTTGTTCATATTCGAAGCGCTGAAGCCGGTAAGTACCGCGCCGTAAGTCATATCCGTGAAAGCGACTTCCACGCTGAGCACGCCGCTTGTCGAAACGGTAGCGATCGCTTTGCCGTTCTCGGTTCTGTAATCGACAGCCTTGCCGTTGATCTTGAACGAAGCGACTTTCTTTTCGGTGTCGGGCGTAACGGTAATCGTGATGTCCTTGCCGAAGCCGTACTTCTTAGCGCCGTCGACCTCGATATAGCCCGCGCCGGAGTAAGCGACCGAGCCGCCCTCGCCGATATTCTCTTCGATATTCATAGACAGACCCGCGTCGATCGAAGCCGCGTCGGTCTTGACTGCCGCGTCGTAGATCATGGAGCGGTTAACTCTACCGGTCGCGCCGGCGTTCATATGGATCGAATAGCCTAACGCGTGCTTTTGTCCGGTAACGAGTAATTTCTCGAGAAGCGCGTTCATGGCGTTTACTCTGCCGAGCGTGCCACTCTTGATTCTGTGATTAGCGCCGTTGACGGAAACGGGTATTACGCCCTCTTTCGCGTCGACGATAAGGTACAGTTTCATATCGCGCGACGCGCCCTCGGTTTCGCTGCCGACGAACATATACAACGTGTTGCCTTTTCTTACGAGCGTGGTAACTACGTCGACGTAGCCGTTGGCGTTGTTCATATCGTCCCTGAGGAACGCCCAGCCGGAGCCTTCGGTTTCGATCATATTTTCGGTGTTCCAGCCGCCGAACATTACGCGGAAGCCGTCGCTGGAGCCGTCGATCATTGCGATATGAAGCGTTCTCGTGCCGTCAACGATGGTAAAGCCTTGTACGTAGTCGTTAGCGTAGTACGCGTTATTCTCTTTCGAACTGATGCGAGTTTTGATAGTAGCCGCGTACTCTTCCGCCGCAAAGTCGTTGTAGTACAGCGTAAACGTGTTGGCGACTTTGTTTATCGCGTGCCACTGACCGTTCTCTTCGGTGAAGTAATCGGTCTGCGAGCGGTAAGTCACTCTGTTGACGCTTGTCGAGCCGCCGATAACGCCGAGCGTGAGCGTGATATCGCCCAGCGCCACCGCGCTATCCTCTACCGTGAATTCGATAGCCGTCGAATTGTAGCCGTCGAGCGAAACTACGAGTTTGTAGTCGCCCGCGGGCAGTTCGGTGGAAATCGCGCCGTCCGCGCCGATCGCATCCGCCATAGAGCCTTTGCCGCCGTCGAACGTGAGCGTTGCGCTCGCTTTTCCGACGGACTTGCCGTCCGCGGTCCTGACTACGCCGCTTACGGTTTTGACCGCCGTCGCTTTCTCGACGGTGATATTCGTAGCGCTTTCTTCGAGCGCGGTGAACGTGACGGACTTGTTGCCGGAGTTAAGGATATAACTCTTGACTACGCCGTTTGCGCCCGCGACTTTGACGATATACGCTTCGCCTGCCGCTACGGAAGCGGTTGCGGTGAGTTCTGCGCCCTGAGCGGCGTAACCGGTAGCGTCAACGCCGCCGATCGTAACGCCCGCGCCGGTAACGTTGACCTTGCTGTAAACGTTCGCGCGGATTTCCGCGTCGGCGTCCGAGCCGGTATCGAGGCGGTAATTCGTGAAGTTCATGGTCAGCGGGTAACTGGTGGTGAACGTAAAGCCTACCGCTGTAGCCGTAACTCCTCTGCCCGCCGAGTTGAACACGTTGGTCGTGTAGGTATAAACGTGCTTGCCGTCGATGTAGCAGTAGAACTGATTGTCTACTCTGATGACTTTGAGCGTAACGTCCTTGTTGATCTCGTTGACAGTCTTGTACGAAACTACGCCGTTGACGCCGATCGGCGACCATTCGCCCATAGTGGGAAGAATACGCAAGCCGTTCTGCCACAAGCCGATGAAGATCGCGTTACTGCCGTCGGTGAAGCGGAAGCCAGCCGCGGGGTCTTTCTCGTAGTCGCTGTAAATCTCGGTGTTCGTGACGTTTCTTATCGTGGTTTCCGCGACGAGGCGGGTGTCGGCTTTGCCGGTGAAGTACACGGTGTTGCCGTTAGGCGTGTTGGCGTGGATCTGCGCGACGCCTTCCGCTTCGCGGCTGAGATCCCACGCGGACGGGTTGGACGAAACCGTAACGCCGTTGACGTTGTTAACTTCGCCGCCGACGATGTTGCAGTCGGAAACGAGGTTGAGTTCGACCATATCGTCGTTGATAACGTCGGTGGTGTAAACGAGTTCGTGGTAGCCCACGCAAGTGACGGTAAGGCGGTACTTAAAGCCTTTGTAGAGGTTCAGCCAGTACTCCGCGCTGGAGGACGAGGTTCCTTCGAGGTAGTAAAGCGATACGGGATTGTTTTCGCCGTCGAGCGCCTGAGCCTTGATCTGCGCCGCGTCGAGGAGCGTGCCGTCCGTTCCGCGCAGACCGCCGTGAAGCGACGCCTTGTTCTCGGCGGGGATTTCGGTGAAGTCCGCGGTAATCGCGATGTTCCCTTCGATATCGGAAATGGTCGCGGTGTTGCCCTCGGAAGTCGCTTTGAGCGCTTCGAAAATGCTTACGCCGTTGTTCTTGACGTCGGTAAGGCGATAACCCGATCTCGAAACGAACGTGAGTTTAACCTGTCTGTCGGTCGCGTTCTTTGCGATCGCGATCTTGTCGGCGGTGACGTAGCCGCCCTTGTACGCCGCGGTTACCGGGATATTGACGGTATAAGCGTACTTGGCGATTTCCGCGTCGACGCCGGCTTCGTTGCCGTCGTAGTTAGTATACGAATAGTCGGTAAAGACGTGCTTGCCGTAGAGCGAGTAAAGTCCCGCGTACACGGCGCCGCCCATATAGTCCTGCGTTTCGGCGTAGGACAGTTTGCCGTTGACGATATAGTAGAACGTCGAGCCTTTCTTGATAAGTTCGAGTTCGGCGTACTCCTGACCGTCCGCGTAATCGAGGCGGGTGCCGACCTCAACCAACGGTTTAAGGTCGTAAGCGCTGTCGGGATAGTGCGTGACGGCGAACATTTTGTCGGTAAGGATTTTGTTGCCGGAAACGTTGCCGCCCGCAGCGTTGTCCGTATCCAAACAGATCGCGCGGTAGTAAGTATTGTTTGTGTAGGTGAACAGACCCGCTTTCGAGCCGATGTTGGTCGTCAGTCTGCCCTCGGGCTTGATTTTCGTCTTTATCACGAAGTTGGTAGCCGCGTTCTGCTTGAAGAAAATGCCCTGCCACTGGGTGTTGATACTGGTAACGCTGCCTTCGGCTTCTTCCGAAACGTCCCAGCCGGCGGACTTGGCGTAGCCGTTGGGGGTGTCTCCCACTACCGCTCCGTCGCGGTCCTTGGCGAGGTAGCCGTTAGCGCCGTAACGCGCGTAGTCGTACATGATGCCGGGGTTATAGCCGAACGTGCCGTCGGAGAGTTTGCCGCTGTTGTTGACGACGTAGACGTAACGAACGTACATCTGAACGTAATCGGGCAAACCTTCGCTCACGTCGATGCCGAGTTCTTTCCAGGTGATGAACATTTCGACGGACAGACCCTGAGTATTGCCGCTGTTGACCGCGCCGCCCAGCACTTTGCTCTTGGCGTTGAGTCGGACGTTGCCGGGGTACACGTTGTTGCTGTCGATAAGGATTTCTTTGACGTTGGTCGTAGAGAAAGTCGATACCGAAGCCGCCGCGATATTTATTCTGAACTGCGTGTTGCGGTTGTTCCAGAAGTAGTTTTTCGCGCCCCAGGTAACTCTGTTATCGGTGGAAACCGCGCCGACGTACAAGCCTTTTTCCGAGAAGTGCGAGGTCATTTTGTAACTAAGACCCGGACGGTCGGTGTCGTACTGCTCGTAGTAGTCGAGGTTTTTCCACATATCCTCGGTGAGGTCGCCGTCGATGAGAACGTTCTCGTCGGGGAGTTCGCCGAAAGCCGCTTTTGTGTTATGATCGTAACCGGGCACGTCAACGTCGATTACTCCCGGGGTTTTGCCGGAGCAAGCCGCGAAAACGAACGCGCAAAGCGCGAACACGAGCGCCGCGATTATGCCGAACTTGAATTTCTTTTTCATACTATTATGCCTCCTTGCCCGTGACGTAGATCTCGGAAACGCGGATAGCGTAGTTGTCTTCCGTGTCGAGGTCCTCGGACATAGTAGCGTACTTGGACGAGATGGTGATCGTCATTTCGGTGACGGTGATCTCGTTGAACGACGCAAGCGCGCCGCCGCCCTGACGCATAAACCAGTTGTCGTTGTCGACGTGAGAGGGATCGCATTCGATATCTTTCAGATAGCAGTAGCCGTTGTACTCAGACGCCGTGTACCAACTCGGTTTTTCGGCGAGTTTGAACACCACGGAATCGACCTTATCGAACGCGTAGTAGTAACTTTGCGAGTTGTAGATAATGAACGACGAGATCTTGACGGGTTTTTCCCACTTTAGCGTGATCGTCGTGCCGTTATTCTTGGTGTTGGGCGCGTTGTACTCCCACTCCGCCGTGAAGTCCTGAACGGTGAACAAGCCGTCGTTGAGGTACTTGACGGTGTCGGCGTTACCGTCGGTGACGATAGTCGCTTTCTTTGCGACGTTGGTCTTGCCGCTGGCAACTTCGGGAAGCGGTTGAAGCGAATACGTCGGACCGTTTCCGTAAAGGATATCGTAGCCGAGCGTTTCGTTGTACATGAACTGCGCTCTGTCCGCGCCGATCGCGCGACCTAAGAACGAACCGTTGGGACTGTTGTTGATCGGGTTATAGAACGCGTGATAGAGAATGAACAGTTCGTCGCCCGCCTTGATGAAGCTGTGGTGACCGGTACCCGCCATATAGTCGTTGGTTTCGTTGATGCCCATGACCGGGTTGTAGTCCTTGCCGAGTTTCTCGAAAGGTCCCAATGGGCTGTCGCCTACCGCCTGACGAACGGCGTATTTGCGGGAACCGTAGCCGAGCGGCGAGAACGTGAGATAGTACTTGTCGCCGTGCTGAATGACCTCGGTACCCTCGTTGATCGAGCCTTCGTCGAGTTCGGTCTTGCCTTCTTTGATATAATGATAGCCGTTGAATTCGGTGATAAGTTTGCCGTTTTCGTCAAGCATTTGCGAGCCGTCGGTATTTACGCCGAAAGTGATGTACTTGTTGGCAATCGCGGCGTTGCTCATGTCAGCAGACGGCCCCTCGGTCGTCTTTACGATCTTGGTGACGTTAGGCGTAGCGAGGAAGGTGAGCGTGGAATAATCCGGGGTGATCATGTCTTTCATTTTGACGCCCCAGATGTGGTTGCCCGCGCTGAGGTCGGTGATATGCTGCGAGAAATACACGTACATATCGCCGTTGTCCATGATGACGGGGTTGAAGTCGATCGCCGCCCACATAGCCGTAGAGTGTCCTGTCGGGTTGGGATAAAGATCCTTAAGCGCCTGAACGTGCTTGCCGAACAGCATCGCGGGGGTATTCGTCGTGATAAGGTAGCCGTTCTTGTCGAGGAATTCTCCGCTCTCGTTGACAGTGGTGACGACGTTGCCGTCAGGGTCGAGCGCTTCGCCGTTGTCGTTGATCACAGGGTCGCCTTTATCGTCGTAAGCCACGAGCGTGGAGTAATACGCTTCCGCGGAAACGATATTGTAAGGTCCGAGCGGGTTATCCGCCATAGCGATAAGCCCCTGCAGCATATTGTAGTAAGTGCCGTAGTGCGGATAGTAGTCCGTGCTGTCGTTACCGCTCTTGGTCTGCGCGCTGGCGAAGAGGAAGTATCTTCCCGACTTCGGGTCGCGGATAAGTTCGGGCGCCCACGGCGAGTTGCCGCTTACCCAATCGTAACTGTGGAACGCGACCGCGAAACCGCCTACCTTGCCCGCTTTTTCCCAGTCGGTAAGGTTTTTGGAGCGGTACAGCGTGTACGCGCCGCAGAACGTGTTGTATTCGGTCTTGATACTCTGGGCAATGTCGGTGGTGCCGCCGGTAACAGCCATATAGAACGTGTTGCCGTACTCGTCCACCCAGTCGTCCACGGTGCCGTTCGCTTCTTCGAACGCTTCCTCGGTGAGCGACGGATCCTTGCCCATTTCGGTTCTTTTTACCTTGGCGTAAGTGTCCCTTATGTCGTCGTCCGAGCAGTAAAGCGCGCCCGGGTCGGCGCCGTAAGTGCGCAACTCGTTGAGGTAAAAGTTGCTTGCGTCGTAAAGCCCGTCCTCACTCATTCCGTTATAGTACGGAAGTTCGAAGCCGGCTTCGGTGATTTTGTCGGGTCCTTTGCTGCCGCCGCAAGCGGTAACGGGAAGGATAAGCGACAAAAGCATCAACGCAAGAGCCGTTGTCTTTGCAAATTTCTTCATAACCATTCTCCTTTGAGATTTATATACCGACTCGCCGCGGGTTCTTCTTGCGCCGTGCGGCGGGCGCGTATACCGAAAGTAATTGATTGCGGGTCAGCGCCGAAAAAGCGATCCGACCCCACCCGATAAAAAATAGCCGTAGCGGACGACAAAGACGTTGCTACGGCGTATTCTTCATCATATCCTTAAAAGATTATTATCGGGGTTTTGCTTGCAAGGAAAACCTTGCGTAATACCAAAGATAACGCATTGCGCCGCCGGGTTCCGGCAAAACGCAATACGTCGTCTTTATGTTTTTTAGCCTTTAAGACCGCTCGACATCGAGATGCCCTTGAGAATGTAATCCTGAAGGACGAGGTAGATGATGAGCATCGGGAGCATACCGAGGAAGCACGCAGCCATCTGACGCGGAAGGTCGTTTTTGTACAGTCCGCACATAGACTTGATAGCGATCTGGAGCGTATAGAGTTCCTCGTCGATGAGGTACAGCAACGCGCCGAGGTAATCGTTGTAGTGTCCGATGAAGCCGAGAACGCCTTGGGTCAGAAGCGCGGGTGCGGAAAGCGGAAGGATCAGCGTGAGGAAGATTTTGATTTCGCTCATACCGTCGATTTTCGCCGCGCCGATGAGGTCGTCCGGGATACCCTTTATGTACTGACGGAGGAAGAACACCGTACCGATGCCGCCGAACATGCCGGGGATCATGACGGGAAGCGGAGTTCCGATCCAGTTGATGGTGTCGTACATAAGACGGGTTGCGGTCATGGTGACCGAACCGGGGATCATCATCGTGAGGAGCAAGAACGAGAAGATCGCGTTTCTGCCCGCCCACTCCATTTTAGCGAAGCCGTAGGACGCAAGCGCGGAAACGAGCAAACCGATTACGGTCGGGGGCAGATAGAACATCAACGTGTTCAAAAAGCCGCTCTGAATATCCTTCGTGCCGAACACGCGCTTGAACGCCGCGAACGTCCAGCCGTCTCTGGGCCACCAGGTAAATACCGGTTCGAACGCTTCCTGCGGGGTTTTGACCGCGCTGATGAAGATAATGTAGAACGGAATCAGAATATACAAACTGTAGATAATCAGCATGATATAAGTTCCGATCGGGGGGCGCGATACTTTCTTTTTGTTCTTGACGAAGTTCTGAGAGTTGTAAGTAGCTTCTTGATTTTCCATAATCTCTCTCCTCCTCTCAGTTATCGTAGCAAACCCAGTAGTCGCCGAGTTTGAAGTTGATACGCGTGATGATCAGTATGAACAGCGCGAGTATCCAAGCCGCCGCGGACGCTTTGCCAAGGCCGTATAAATGGGGCTGGTTGAACGCCATCCAGTAGATGAAGTACACTGCCGTCAGCGCGACGCTGTTGCCGTTGTCGTCGAGCGGGCGTTTGCCGTCGGACGCAAGGATCTGAATGTTCGCCATCGACTGCAACGCGCCGATAGTGTTCATAGTGAGAACGTAGAACGTGGTCGGCGAAATCGCGGGAAGCGTGACGTTGAAGAAGATCTTCGCTCTCGACGCGCCGTCGATCTCCGCCGCTTCGATAAGCGAACGGTTGACTTGTTCGAGCGCCGCCTGGAACAGAATACTGCCCGCGCCCGCGCCCCAGGTGGTCGTGAAGATTACGACCGGCATAAACCAATGCGCGTCGCCGAGGAAGTTGACGGCCTTGCCGCCGCAAGCGGTGATTATCGTGTTGAGAACGCCGTACTGCTCGTTAAATACGAGTTTCCACATCATAGAAACGCCGACGACGGAGCAGACGTTAGGTATGAACAGAATCGTGCGGAACAGTTTGGTGAGTTTGACGTGGCGGGTAAGAAGCACCGCGGTGCCCATACCGAGAACGATGCCGATAGGCAAACTCAGGCAGTAATACAACGTCTGACGGAGCGAGAACCAGAACTCGCCTTTCGGATCGGTGAAGATCCATTTGTAGTTGTCGAAGCCGACGAAAGTGAACTCGGTAATATCGAAGTTGTGCAGTTCCGCCATACTCAAAATGATGGACAGAACGAACGGGATAAGACCGAAAATGCAGTAGCCCACGAACGGCCACATAGAGAACAGCCAGCCGGTGAGGTTCTGTTTGGCTTTTTTTCTCTTTTTCGCCGCCGTCGCGACGTCTTGTTTGAAAAGTCTGGTTTGAGCGAACGGACCGTCGGCGACGATTACGTCGTCGACTACTCCGGTTGTTACCATATCTTCCATTAGAACTCCTTGTTTATGTATTAAACCGGCGGCCGATTGGGTTTTGACGCCCTTGCCCGCCGCCGGAATAAATACGATTTAAGCGGATTAAAAACTAACCGACTTAGTACTGTTTGACTCTGTCAAGACCGTTATCCCAGTTGCCGTAGGAGTAAACGGTGTTGTTGCCCTGCGAAATGAAGGTGTCGAAGTACTGCTGAAGCGTCATGTCGCCGTAACGTACCTTGCTGTTGAGCGGGTTAGCCCAGATATCGATCCAGTCACGGTCGACCATATACCACCAGTCGCCGGGGGTTTCGTACTTAGCCGCGTTCACGAACGCGCCGAGGTTCTTCGTGCTGTTCGGATCGAGTTTCTCGTAGAATTTGCCGATCTGAGTTTCCTGGTTCGGAATGAAGCCATACTGAGCCTTGATACTCTGCGCTTCCTCGCTGATCATCCAACGGATGAACTTGTAGGACTGCTCGTGCATCGTGGATTTCTGACGGATAACGAGCGCGGTCGACTCGGAGTGACCCGCGATCTTGCCGGAGCGTTTTACTACGGTGTTATAAGCGTCGGCTTTGTCATTGTACTGCGCTTTGAGTTCGACAGACGGCTCTGCGTACTCTTTGTACACGGGAAGCGGAGCGACGCCCCATTCGAACTCGTTCTTGCCTGCAACGTAGTCGTTGATGACCGGGAGTTGGAAGCCGCGTTCTACGATGAACGCAACTTTGCCGCCGGTGAAGTACTGGATAGACGAGGTGGTCGAGAAAGACGACGGATAGGGGCAGATTTTAAGACCGCTTGCGCCTTCGCCGGCGAGGCAGGCAAATCTGCTGAACGCTTCGCGGATGGACGGAAGCGCGGTGAGCGTGCCGTCCTGGACAGCCGCTTTTACGGTGTCGCGGGTAGCGGAATCGTTGGTGATTGCGTTGTTGAACGAGCCGAGCGCCACGCCGTTTACGGTGTAACCGCCCTTGTTGTCGGGTTCGATTTTGTCGCCGACGTTGCACTGAATCTTATCGAGGAATTCGAGGGTTTCGCCGGGCTGATATTTTTTCTTGGTGATTTCGCCGGTGTATTCCTTGCCTTCGTTGACGATATAGTTCTCGGACCAGTCGCCGTGCGAGTAAGCCCACGAGCCGTTGCCGGAGAGGTCGACTACGCAGTCGCCGCCGACGGACCAGCCGTAGTTAAACCACCACTCGGTGAAGTAACCGAATTCGGTCGTAGGTACTTTCTTTCCGTTTTTCTTAGCGGTCATAAGGAAGCCGATGTCCTCGATCTCGTCCCAGTTCATAGCGATCTGTTCGTTGAACACCATTACGGTATTGAGTTCGGGTTCCTGCCAGGACGTGCCGCCCTGTTCGGTCTTACGGGTGCCGTTGTCGTCGCGGAAGAAGCCTTTCGCGGGAACGGTGATGTCGTTGAGTTCGGTGAAGTCGGACTTTTTCTTGCCGTACTTGTCACCGATTTCGTTATTGTTCCATCTGTCCATATCTTCGGCGGGAACGGAAATAACGGTTACGCCGCGATCTTTAAGCGCGGTCTTATTATAATAAAGAACGGTAGGCGAAGTATCGATCGGCAAGCCGTAGATCGATTCGTTTTCGCCGGACATATTGAGTTCTTTGTTGTATCTGAAACGCGATACGGTGCTTTTCCAGATGCCGTTGAGGTCGATATTGCCCGCTTCCTCGTCCGCTTTTACGTAGTCGGTGAGGTCGACGGTCATATCGGCTGCGGTCCATTTCTTGAACAGACGGTCCCACGCGTAGTAAACGTCCGGGCCGTTCTTGGAAGTCGCGTTCTGTTCGATGATGGAAATGTAGCTCGATTCTTCGCGGTGCGAATAAGAAACGGTAACGCCGTCGATCTTACCCTGACCCGCGTTGTACGCGTCGACCATAGCGGTCATAGCGTCTTTTACGGTCTGGTCGCCGTACGCCCAGAAACGAATTTTGCCCGAAGCGTCGTTATCATTGCCGCCGCAACCGGTCGCAACGATCGGCACGCACGCGAGCATAAGCACGAGCAAAAAGCTGAATAATCTTTTTTTCATTGTTGTTCTACTCCTTAATAGAATTTTGCGTAGTTATATTTAATAAGGTTGTCCTTAATAAATCGTACTTTGGCGGTAAAATAAAAAACCGACGCTTTGGGGGCGCATCGATCTCGTCATCAGTTTCCCCTGAAATTCAGACGTATCGTCACCCTTTTATTCTCTTTGGACTCGCGGGCGTAGTACTCCCGCAAATCTTCATATAGGATTATACTATATTTAGTATGATTTGGCAATGTACAATCCTATCAAAAAATTGATTTATCCTATCGTTTCGTGTGTCAGTTGCGCAAATTGCACAAAAGCAAGCGTTATTTTGACGAATACTCTTACGAGTTTCGGCGCGCCGCAAGGTCTACGAGTTTAATATTCCGTAAAACACTACGCAGTATACGACGAAGCGCATTTAAACGACTTTGCAATTATACGATAAATCGGATAATTTGTCAACAATTCGCCGATAATCGCTGAGTTTATTGCAAAAAAAGCGATTTTTGATATATAAAATCATATTTTTGCAATAATTTTGATGGCGAAAATCGGGGCTC
>ERZ808259.730-NODE-730-length-11471-cov-3.657235_pt1 | contig 11471 bp, 8 predicted proteins | sample MGYA00521279_ERZ808259 | MGnify/ENA primary metagenome ERZ808259 (study PRJEB31516, sample SAMN03275586) | gut metagenome | biome: mammalia-associated habitat; material: feces | host: Papio cynocephalus | place: Kenya | collected 2012-07-27 ... | reverse complement strand
GACGGCTGCGAGCGACTTGCCGCGGAAATGGAACGGTTAGCAGATGCTGTACAGCAAAACCGCTTTACGCCGACCATGCTCTCGCGCGAGGGAAAGCCGGTGGACTTCACCTATTGCCCCATCACGCAGTACGGCGCGGAGACCGTGCAGACGACCTTCCCGACCTTTTCCGCGCTGCTCGACGCCTTCTACACCGAGCGCGACCGGCAGGAGGCCGCGCAGCGCCGCGGGCGTGAGCTGACGCGCACGGTGACCTCCGCGCATGACCGCGTGGTGCGCAAGCTCGGGATGCTCGAAAAGGAGTACGCCGCCTCGCAGGACCGCGACACGCTGCGGCTGTACGGCGACCTCATCACCGCGAACCTCTACCGCATGGAGCGCGGGGCGGCGCGGCTGACGGCGCAGAACTACTATGACGAAAGCGGCGCGGAGCTCGACATCCCGCTTGATCCGCTGCTCACGCCGCAGCAGAACGCGGCGAAATACTACAAGCGTTACACCAAGGCCAAGACCGCGGAGAAGCATCTGCGCGAGCAGATCGACAAGGCCCTCGGCGAGCGCGACTACCTCGAGAGCGTGCAGGGCGAGATCGCGCTGGCGCAGACCGAGGCGGAGTTCGCCGAGCTGCGCCGCGAGCTGCAGGAGACCGGTTACATCCGCCGCAGCGGAAAGGAGAAGAAGGGGCGCGAGAAGCCCATCGCTCCGCGCGAGTTCTGCTCGTCGAGCGGGCTGCGCATCCTCGTTGGCCGCAGCAACGTGCAGAACGACGCGCTCACGCGCAAGGCGGACAAGCGCGACCTGTGGCTTCATACGCAGAAGATCCACGGCAGCCACGTCATTCTCTGCACCGAGGACGGTGCGTATGACGACGAGAGCCTGCACGAGGCCGCGCTGCTCGCGGCCTACTACTCGCAGGCGCAGGGCGGCAGTAACGTCCCGGTGGACTACACGAGTGTCAAATACGTCAAAAAACCCGCGGGTGCCAGGCCGGGCATGGTGGTCTACGAGACCTACCGCACCCTCTATGTCACACCGGACGAGGAGACGATCCGCCGTCTGGACCGCAAAAATAAGTAAAGAAAAAGAGGGCGGCCGCCCTCTTTTTCTTCTTATGCGTGTTATGCGTGCGCGTCGCCCTCGATGGGCTCCGTTTCGCGGAAAAGCATCGTGATGCACCATACGCCGGCAAGGCCCACGAGCGTGTAGATCACGCGGCTGACCGTGCCCATCTGACCGCCGCAGAGGAACGCGACGAGGTCAAAGCCGAACAGGCCGATGCTGCCCCAGTTGAGCGCGCCGATGACGGCGAGCGTTAATGCCACTTTGTCGATGACCATGGATCTCCCTCCTAATCGTGTTTGGTTGGCTGTGCATAGTGTCCGCAAAAGGCAAAAAAATATACATCCTTAAAAATTTTCAGCAAAAGCAGAAAAATAATCAGGTAAAATTTGCCGCAATGGATTGCTTTTTGCGCGGGGGATATTGTATAATCTACACGATATCTACCGCACACAAGGGGCGCAGCCCCGTTTCAACAACGAACATCAGGAGGAAACACCATGAACGAAAAATTCAGTAAGCTTGGCTTCTATCCCGCTGACATCCTGCTGCCCAACAAGGACGTCGATATGGAGAAGTGGGCCGTCGTCGCCTGCGACCAGTTCACGTCCGAGCCCGAGTATTGGGAGCGCGTGGAAAAGACCGTCGGCGATGCGCCGTCCACCCTGCGTCTCATCCTGCCCGAGGCTAACCTGAAGGCCCCCAACGTCGACGAGTTCATTGCCGACATCAACGCCTCCATGGACAAGTATCTCAAGGAGAACATCTTCGAGACGCTCAAGGATTCTCTTATCTACATCGAGCGCGGCCAGAGCGACGGCAAGATCCGTCACGGCCTGATCGGCATGGTCGATCTCGACCAGTACGATTTCACCCCCGGCTCCGGCGCCCTGATCCGCGCGACCGAGGGCACCGTGCTTGACCGTATCCCCCCGCGCGCCCGCGTGCGCCGCAACGCGCCCATCGAGCTGCCCCACGTCATGCTGCTCATCGACGATCCCGATAAGACCGTCATCGAGCCTCTGACCGCTGCGGCCGACGGCATGGAGAAGGTCTACGACTTCGACCTCATGGAAAACGGCGGCCACATCAAGGGCTTCAAGCTCTCCGCTGCTCAGATCGACGCGGTCGCCGACGCTCTGACGGGCTTGACCACCGACGAGGCGATGAAGAGCAAGTACGGCGTGTCCGGCGTGGCTCCGCTGCTGTTCGCGGTCGGCGACGGCAATCACTCTCTCGCCACCGCCAAGGCCTGCTACGAGGAGCAGAAGAAGGGCAAGACTCCTGAGGAATACCTCGCTCTGCCCGCCCGCTACGCGCTCGTCGAGGTCGTCAACAACCACGACGACGCGCTGCAGTTCGAGCCCATTCACCGCGTGCTCTTCGGCGTGGACCATGAGAAGTTCATGGAGGAGTTCAAGAAGTTCTATCCCAACACCCACGAGGGCAAGGGCGAGGGCCATACCATCGAGGTCTGCTGGGCCGGTCACGACGATTTCATCACTGTTCCCGATCCCAAGGTGCAGCTGGCCGTCGGTACGCTCCAGGCGTTTATCGACGAGTACCTCAAGAAGTTCGGCGGCGAGGTGGACTACATCCACGGCGACGAGGTCACCCGCGAGCTCGGCTCCAAGGAGGGCAACATGGGCTTCCTACTGCCCGCGATGGGCAAGGAGCAGCTGTTCAAGACCGTTATGGCCGACGGCGTGCTGCCCCGCAAGACCTTCTCGATGGGTCACGCGCAGGATAAGCGCTACTACGTCGAGGCCCGCAAGATCCGATAAACCAACACAGGAGAAAGCGCCCGCCGACGGGCGCTTTCTCTGATAGGAGGACCATTCGATGAACTATAAGAAAGCCAGAGTATGGCAGGACATTCTTCTCTTCGGCGGCGCGTTCGTCGCAGGCGTCGGCGTGTGGGGCTTTGACAGCACATTTTTCGGGCTTCTGGGCCTGGCGATGGTGCTGCTGTCTATCCTCGTGTGGTGGCTGTACTACCGCTGCCCGCAGTGCCATGAGAGCCTTGGACGCGGGAACCCGAAGCATTGCCCGCACTGCGGCGCGTGGCTCGGCGACGAGCCTGAGCCGGAGGAGAAGAAAAAGATCCAGCACAAGAAAAAGAGAAGATGAAAACACAAACAGTTCCCGCCTACGCCAAGCTCAACCTGACGCTGGATATTTTAGGCAAGCGCCCGGACGGCTATCACGAGCTGCGGATGGTCATGCAGACCGTTTCGCTTCACGACGATGTGACCGTGACGCTCACCGACGGCACAGGCGTCGCCTGTCGCGCCGCGGGTGCGGAGCTGCCGTGCGACGAACGCAATCTTGCCGTCATGGCGGCGAACGCCTTCTGCGAAGCGCTTGATCATCACTGCGGCATCGGCATCGCGCTCACCAAACGCATCCCACCCGAGGCCGGGATGGCAGGCGGCAGCGCGGATGCCGCCGCCGTGCTGCGCGCGCTGCGCGAGCTGATCGCCCCTGCGCTCACGGACGAGCGGCTCGAGGAGATCGGCGCGCGTGTCGGCAGCGACGTGCCGTTTTGTGTCCGCGGCGGTACCCAACTTGCCGAGGGCAGGGGCGAAAAGCTGACCGTTCTGCGGAACGCGCCGAGGCTCTATGCCGCGGTCTGCAAGCCGGACTTTCCCATCTCCACGCCCGCGCTCTTTCAGCGGTCGGACCGCGTGGCGCTGACCGACCGGCCCGACACGGCGGCGATGCTCGCCGCGTTGGAAGCGGGCGACGCGGCAGCGCTGTGCGCGAACGTCAAAAACGTCTTTGAACAGGTATTGCCGGACGAGCAGCGCGCGCGCATCGAGGACATCAAGCGCGCTTTGCTTGCCAGCGGCGCGGAATGTGCCGCAATGACCGGCTCGGGCAGCGCCGTGTTCGGCCTGTTCCGCGAGGAGAATGCCTGCCGCGCAGCCTGCGAGGCGCTGCGAAGCGCGGAGCTGCAAACCTTCTGCACGATTTTTGTTTGAAAAACGAAAAAGCCGTCCATACTCAAGCTATCACTTGAAACGGACGGCTTTTTCTTATGAAATTTCGGAAAATCGAGATATCCCTTGCCGTCGGCCTTCTCTGCGCGCTCGTGTGGTGCGCGTTGGAGCCGGGCTTCCTGATGAGCTGGTGGGGCGCGGCGTTCGAGCCGCTGTGCGACGGTGTGCTGACCGCCGAGGGCGAGGGCGGCGAGGTCGTGCTGCGCTCGTTCTTCGCCGAGCTGCTGGAAAAGCTGCTTTCCTGAAAGAGCCGCCCGCGGGCGGCTTTTTCTTATGCCAGAACGTTGAAGAGCATGATGACCACGCCGAGAATGACGAGCACCACGCCGGTCGCGCGGTTGAGCGTTTTGGGCGAAGCCTTGTTGGCGAACACGGCGGCGACGCGTGCCCAGACGAGCGTGAAGAGCACGCAGAGCGCGAACACCGTCCAGTCCGGCGCGCCGCCGATGGCGAAGTGCGAGACCGCGCCGGTGAGCGCTGTGAAGGTCATGATGAAAACGCTGGTGCCCACGGCGGTTTTGAGCTCGTAGCCAAGCACAGAGGTGAGGATGAGCAGCATCATCATGCCGCCGCCCGCGCCGATGAAGCCGCAGATGAAGCCGATGAGCACGCCGCAGACAACGGATTGCACGGCGCGTTTTTTCGCGCCCACGCCGGCCATGGCCTCCTTGGTCGTCATGACGGGACGGACGATGAACTTCACGCCGAGCAGGAAGGTCATAAAGACCGAGAAGCCGCCCATCGTGGTCGAGGGGACAAGGCTCGCGGCGTAGCTGCCGACCACGGTGAAGGCCAGCACGCTTGCCATCATGATGAGCCCGTTGCGGATATCGAGATTCTTGTTTTTGCCGTAGGTGTAGGCAGACACGGCGCTTGCCAGCACGTCGGACGAGAGCGCGATGCCGACGGCCATGTAGGGCTCCATGCCGAGAAAGGTGATGAGCATGGGGCTGATGACCGCCGCGGCGCTCATGCCCGCAAAGCCGGTGCCGAGGCCCGCGCCCATACCGGCGAAAAAGGTGACGAGAAGTGTGATGACAAATTCCATTTTTAAGGCTCCTTTTCTAACATGGCGTCGAGATCGGCGTCCATAACGGCGAGCGTTTGGAAGAAGCTCGCGCGCATTTCCTCGCTCGTGTGGGCAAGGAGCTGCGCGAAAAAGGCGGACTGCACCGCGCGGCCCTGTTCAATGACCGGCTGCGCCCGCTCGGTGCAGACGAGCAGGGTTTTTCGCCGGTCGCCCTCGACCGTCTCGCGCCGCAGATAGCCCTCGCGCACAAGCTTGTCAACATTCACCGAAACGAGGTTGGCCTTGATGCGCCGGACCTCCACAATGTCGCCCGCCGTCCGATAGCCGGGGTTATTGGCGAGGAACATCAGAATGTCAAAGGCGGTCTGCGGCAGCTTCAGCTCGCGGCACAGCGGCTTGCAGGCCGCGGCATAGGCGCGGGCAAATTTATGGGCAAATTCCATACCGGCGTTCATACGCAAGGCTCCTTTTTAAGTAATACAAAATTGAATAGTTCAAAATTGAACTAAAAGATAGCACACATCGGGCGTCTTGTCAAGGAAAAAGATCGACGAGCGTCAAATTCGGGGCGCGGCGGTATTTACACGGTTGCCGAACGGCGGGAATGATGGTAAAATAGGAAAAAACGACGAAAGGGGGCGTACGCCATGCTGCGTATCCTGCTGGGCCGCGCCCGCACAGGAAAGTCCGCGCGGGTGCTGGAGGAGATCCGCGTGCTGGGCGATTCCTCGCAGCAGATCCTGCTCGTGCCGGAGCACGCCTCGCACGTCGCAGAGGTGGACGTGTGCCGCGCGTGCGGTGTGACCGCGAGCCGTCATGCGGAGGTGCTGACCTTCAAGCTGCTGGCCTCGCGCGTGCTGACGCTCACCGGCGGCGCGGCGGAGGTGACGCTCGACAGCGGCGGCAAGCTCCTGCTGCTCCAGCGTGTGCTGGTGTCGCTTGCGCCGAGCCTGCGCGTCTATCGCCGTCCTTCGCAGCGTGCGGCGTTTCTGGAAAGCCTGCTTGCGCTCATCGAAGAATTACAGGCCTATGCCGTCGCGCCGGAGGTGCTGGCGGAAAAGGCCGAGGCCATCGCGGGTGAGAGCGGCGAGCGGCTGCGCGATGTGGCGCTGCTCTACGGCGCGTATCTCGCAAAGCTCCACGAGGGCGGGCGCGACGCGCGCGACCGGCTGGAGAAGCTGGAGGAGAATCTTGCGGCCTCCGGCTACGCCGACGATAAGGACATTTTTCTCGACGGCTTTTCCTACTTCACGGGCCGCGAGCGGAATATCCTGCGTATTCTGCTCAAGCGGGCGAGGAGCGTCACCGTGACGCTGCTCGGCGACGGCAGCGACAGTGAGCTGTTCGCCGAGGGTCTGCGCGTGCGCGAGCAGCTTTACGCTCTCGCGCGGGACGCGGGCGTTCCCTGCACGGAGGAGGTGCTGCGCGGCGGCGCGCCGCGTGATGCGCTCGGCCATGTGGAGAAGCATTTTTTCGGCGGCAATGTCCGCTGGGAGGAGCCGACGGAGCAGCTGCGGCTGTATGAAGCCTCCACTGCTTATGACGAGGCGGAATGGATCGCCGCGGAGATCCTGCGTCTGGTGCGCTGCGAGGGCTACCGCTTCCGCGATATCACGGTCACCTCGCGCGATATGGACGCCGCGGAGCCGGTGCTGCGCACCGTGTTCGCGCGCTGCGGCATCCCGCTGTACTGCGCGCGGCGCAGCGATATCCTGCGCCGCGGCGTGCCCGCGCTGCTGCTCGGCGCGCTCGACGCGGTGAGCGGAGGCTTTGAGTACGAGGATGTGTTCCGCTGCCTCAAGACCGGCCTCGCGGGACTTTCGGCGGAGGAATGCGATCTGCTGGAAAATTACGTCATCAAGTGGGACATCCGCGGCGCGATGTGGACGCGCGACGTTCCGTGGACGGCGCACCCCGAGGGCTACGGCGTGCCGTGGCGTGCAGAGGACGAAGAAATGCTCGCGCGGGTGAACGACGCGCGGGAAAAGGTGCGCGCGCCGCTGAGCCATCTCTACGAGGGCGTGCGCGGCACGGGGGACGTTGAGAGTAAAGTGACAGCACTTTACAATTATCTGATGGAGATCGCGCTGCCCGAGGAGCTGCAGTGGCAAACGGAGACGCTCTGGCAGCGCGGCGAAACGCAGCGGGCGGAGGAGCTGGCGCAGCTCTGGAACGTTCTGTGCGGCGTGCTCGATCAGTTTGTGGAAATGCTGGGCGGTACCGAGCTGGACGCGGAGGAATTCGCGCGGCTCATGCGCCTGGTGCTCACGCAGTATTCGGTCGGCACGATCCCGGTCTCGCTCGACCGGGTGAGCCTGGCCGAAATGACGCGCAACGACCGTCACGCCGTGCGCGTGCTGTTTTTGATGGGCGCGAACGACCATGTTCTGCCCGCTGTGGGCGGCAGCGGCGGCATTTTGAAGGACGAGGACCGTGCGGCGCTCGAAGCGCTCGACGTGCGCCTTGCGCCCTACGGTATGGCGCAGTTCCGGCTGGAGCTGCAAAACCTCTACGCCGCGCTCGCCCAGCCGACCGACCGGCTCTACATCTCTTATCCGCGCTTTGATAATGCGGGCGCCGAGCTGCGGCCCAGCTTTATTGTCGGGCGCGTGCAGACGCTCTGCCCGTCGGTAAAGGTCGAAACGGAGGATGCCGACAAGGCATACCGCCTTACAACAGAGAGCGGTGTGCTCGACTACGCGGGTGAACACGTCGGCGGGGAAGCGTGGCGCTATCTGGAGCGGCGCGGCGGCTGCGCCGCGGCGCTTGCCGCCATGTGCGACGCCTCACGCTATACGCGCGGGAAGCTCTCGCGCGAGGCTGTCCACACGCTCTATGGGCGCAGCATCACGCTCAGCGCCTCGCGCATGGACAAGGCGCGGAGCTGCCATTTCGCCTATTTCATGCAGTACGGTCTGCGCGCGAAGGAGCGCACGGCCGCGGGCTTCGACGCGCCGCAGGTCGGCACCTTTGTCCACGACGTGATGGAGCACACGCTCCGCGCGGCGAGCGAGCGCGGCGGTCTCAAAGCGTTGGGGCGTCCGGCACTGCACGCGCTTGTGCGGCAGGCGATCGAGGCATACATCGAAAAAAACCTCCCCGACCTTGACGAGAAGAACGCGCGCTTCCGCTATCTTTTCCGCCGGCTGTGCGAGTCGGTCTACCGCATCATGGATTCGACGGTGGAGGAGCTTTCCAACTCCGATTTCGAGCCGCTGGCCTTCGAGCTGGGCTTCGGCGCGGACGGACAGCTCCCCGCCGTGACCGTCCGCGAGGCGGGGGAGGAGCTGCGTGTGGTCGGCAAGGTCGACCGCGTGGACGGCTGGCTCAAGGACGGCAAGCTGTATCTGCGCGTGGTGGACTACAAGACCGGCGCGAAGCGCTTCGACCTCGCCGAGCTGCGCTACGGACTCGGCCTGCAAATGCTGCTCTATCTCTTCACGCTGCGGGACAAGGGGGAAAAGCTCTTCGGCGGCTATCCCATCGAGCCGGCGGGGGTCCTCTATCTCCCCGCGCGGGAGAAGCTGCTGAGCCTGCCGCGCAATGCCTCGGAGGAGGAGATCGAGCGCGCGATGCACAAGGAGCTGCAGCGCAGCGGCATGGTGCTGAACGATCCCGCGGTGCTGCGCGCGATGGAGCACAGCGCGCTGGAAGCGCCGTGCTATCTCCCGGTGCGCGTGAAAAAGGGCAAGGACGGCGAGACGGAGATCACCGGCAGCATCGCCACGAGCGCCCAGCTCGGCAAGCTGGGCCTGTACGTAGAGGAGCAGCTGCGCCGCATGGTGCGCGAGCTGGCGAGCGGCAACATCGACGCCGACCCGTGGGCGCGCAGCGAGCAGGACAGTGCCTGCACCTACTGCGAATTCGCGCCCGCCTGCCACTTTGAAAACGGCTGCGGCGGCGACCACATTGAATACATCCGCGCGACCGGAGCTGAGCAGCTCTGGGAGCACATTGACCGGACGATCGGGGAGGGGGAAAAACGCGATGGCTGACATCCTGACCGCCGAGCAGCAGGCGGCGGTAGAGAACCGCGGGCGGAGCCTGCTGGTGTCCGCCGCGGCGGGCAGCGGCAAGACGAAGGTGCTTGTCGAGCGGCTTTTTTCTTATGTTGAGAGCGGCGAAGCGAACCTCGACGACTTCCTCATCATCACCTACACCCGCGCCGCGGCGGCGGAGCTGCGCGGCAAGATCGCCAAGGTCCTCGGCGAAAAGCTGCAGGAGGACCCGACAAACACGCATTTGCAGCGGCAGCTGCTGCGCGTCTACCGCGCGGATATCAAAACGGTGGACGCCTTCTGCACGGCGCTGCTGCGCGAGAACTGCCACCTGCTGCGTGAGGACGCGCGCGGTCACGCGCTGCGGCCTGATTTCCGGGTGCTCGACGAGAACGAGGCGCAGCTGCTGCGCGAGCGGGTGCTCGCGCGCACGCTGGATGAGTTTTACGAGACGATGCGCGAGGGCGACGGCGCGTCGCTCCTGGCGGATACCCTCGGCGCGGGGCGGGACGACCGCGCACTCGGCGCGCTGGTGCTCGAGCTGCACGGAAAGCTGCAGGCGCAGCCGTACATGGACCGCTGGCTCGCGTCGCAGGAGCAGCTCTGGCACGATCTGCCGCCGCGCGTGGAGGATACGGTCTACGGGACGCTGCTGCTTTCTATGGTGCGGCGCAAGGCGCTCCACTGCGCCGCGCTGCTGCGCGGCGCGGCGGAGGAGATGGTGTCGGACGCCGCGCTCGCGGACAAGTATGCGCCGCTCTTCCTCGGCGTGGCGGAACAGTTCGCGCTCCTTGCCGCGGCAGCGGAGGAGGACTGGGACGCGGCGGCGAAGCGCCGCGTGGACTTCCCACGCCTGACGGCGGTGCGCAAATGCGAAAACGAAGCGCTCAAGGCCAAAATGCAGGGCGTGTGGAACGGCTGCAAAAAGATCGCCAAGGGCTTTGACGAGGTGTTTTCCGTCACCTCCGCCGAGGCGATGGAGGACCTGCGCGCGATGGCGCCCGCCATGCTCGCGCTCCTGAAGCTGACGGCGGATTTTTCCCGCGCCTATCAGGAGGAGAAGCGCCGCCGCAACGCGGCGGACTTCTCCGACCAGGAGCATGAGGCCATCGACCTGCTCCTCGGCGCGGACGGACAGCCCACCGACCTTGCGCGGACGGTTTCGCAGCGCTACCGCGAGATCATGGTGGACGAGTATCAGGACACGAACGAGGTGCAGAACTGCATCTTCTCCGCTATTTCCTGTGAAGGAAAAAACCTTTTCACCGTCGGTGACGTCAAGCAGAGCATCTACCGCTTCCGCCTCGCCGACCCGCGCATTTTTCTCGACCACTATCTGCGCTACCCACACGCCGCCGACGCGGCGGAGGGCGAGAGCGCGAAGCTCCTTTTGAGCAAAAATTTCCGCTCGCGCGATACGGTACTGGACGCGGCAAATTTTGTGTTCCGCAACGTCCTTTCCCGGGAAATGGGCGAGCTGGACTACGGCGAGGACGAGTCCCTGCACGTCGGGGCGAGCTATCCCGAGAACCCCGACTGCTGCGCGGAGTTCCATTTTGTGGAGATGTCCGCGCAGGAGAGCGACGCGGAAAAGCTCCGCGCGGCCCGGGCCGAGGCGAGCTTCGTCGCGGACTACATACAAAGGCTCATCGCCGGCGGCTTCGCAGTGCAGGACGATAAGACCCACGAGCCGCGCGCGGTGCGGGAGGAGGATATCGTGATCCTCATGCGCTCGCCCCGCACACGGCTTGCCGACTATCGCCGCGCGCTGGAGAGCCGCGGGCTGCACTGCGCCGCCGAGAGTGACGGCGGCTTTTACGAGACGATGGAGGTCGCCGTGACCTTCGCGCTGCTCGAGATATTGGATAACCCGCGGCAGGACGTGCCGCTCATTTCCGTGCTGCGCTCGCCGATCTTCGGCTTCACGCCGGACCGTCTCGCCGAGCTGCGCTCGAAAACGCCGGGCGGTGATTTTTACGAAGCGCTCGCCGCGGACGGGGGCGAGGATGCCGAACGGTTTCTCGCGCTGCTGCGCGAGCTGCGCGAGAGCGCGCAAACGCTCACGCTCACCGAGCTGGTCGCGGCGCTCTATGAGCGCTGCCATATCCCGGCGGTGTTCGGCGCGATGCGGGGGGGAGCCGCACGCCGGGAAAATCTGCGCGCGTTCTTCTCGCTGGCGGAGGAGTTTGAACGCGGCGGCGGACGGGGGCTGTTCGCCTTTGTCCGGCACCTGCGCGAGCAGCTGGAGTCCGGCGAACCGCCTGTGCCGCAGACCACGCACGCCGCGCAGGGCGTGCGCATCATGAGCATCCATAAGTCCAAGGGACTGGAGTTTCCGGTCGTGATCCTCGCGGATCTCGCGCGGCCGTTCAGCCGTATGGA
>ERZ808259.728-NODE-728-length-11506-cov-4.552703_pt1 | contig 11506 bp, 7 predicted proteins | sample MGYA00521279_ERZ808259 | MGnify/ENA primary metagenome ERZ808259 (study PRJEB31516, sample SAMN03275586) | gut metagenome | biome: mammalia-associated habitat; material: feces | host: Papio cynocephalus | place: Kenya | collected 2012-07-27 ... | reverse complement strand
CGGCAAAAGACGAACAAAGAATTTTCCTTAGCGAAGAAGAAAAGGAAAAATGCTTCGAATATATGCAACAAGACAACGCAGTCGAGATCGAACCGACCGTACAATCCGGAGAAGTGAACTCCGAGAGCGTAGAAGATACGATAGCGGAAATCGCGGAATCCAGTGAAGAAGTCGTTGCAGAAAAAGTAGTCGAAGAAGAAGTCAAAGAAGAATTGGCCCAAAACGACAGCGAGGTAAAGTAATATGGTAGATTCCAAACATCAATGGAAAGCATGGTTGTATCTTGCACCGGCGTTGATATTGCTTGCGATATTCACGGTGTGGCCGATTATCAATACCATAAGACTTGCTTTCCTTGAAGGTTACAGTTTGCAAAGAGCATTGGGTGGAGCAACGTTCTCCGTCGGCTTTGGCAACTTTGAAAAGGTTGTTCAATATCAAGGCTTTCTTACCTGTCTTAAAAACACGGTTTTGCTTTGTGTATTGACAGTTCCTATTTCAACGATATTGGCATTACTTATCGCAGTCGTGCTCAATTCGATCGGACCGCTCAAGAGATTGCTCCAAACCATTTATTTCTTGCCGTACGTCACCAACTCGATCGCAATCGGTATGGTTTTTGCAACCATGTTCAATATGATCGGCAGTTTCTACGGCACTGAAAACGAGATCATCGAAACCGCAGGTATTATAAACAATATTATAATGGCATTTGGCGGCAAGCCTGTTAACTGGATAAACTTCGGCTCCAGTTATTGGGCGAACATGACCGTTATGGTTATATACATAGTTTGGAATGCTCTTCCGTTCAAGATCCTTATTTTGCTTGGCGGCCTTCAAAGCGTCAACAAACAATACTATGACGCTGCGAAAGTTGACGGCACTTCGAAATTCAGAACCATGACGCGTATAACGGTTCCGCTTCTTTCACCGATGATTGCTTATGTGGTTATCACCGGCTTTATCGGCGGATTCAAGGAATACACGAGCATCGTAGGTATTTTCGGCGACAATATGGGTCCTGCCGGCGCAAAGAACTCGCTCAATACCATGGTTGGATTTATTTATCAGTCGCTCGAAGGCTCTCATCAGGGCAGAGCGAGTGCTGCGGCACTAATTTTGTTCGCAATCATTTTGGCGGTTACTATCATCAACTTGTACGTGAGCAAGAAGAAAGTTCACTATTGAGAGGTGTGTTATGGCTGATAATATTGTTATAATGCATAATAGAAATATCAAGTCCGTCACAAACAGACAAAAGGCGTGGGGCATTGTCGGCATGTTTTTCAGGTATTTGTTCCTGATTATTGTGGCGATTGGAGTTCTGTTCCCGTTCTATTGGATGATTATTTCTTCTCTCAAATCGATGGAAGAATATAGACTCACCATTCCGACGTTCTGGCCTCAACATGCGATGTGGTCAAACTATGCGGCGGCGTTCTCGACAGGCAATCTCGGTACGTTGTTCAAGAATACGGTTCTTGTCGGAATTGTTTCGACAATTCTGTCGCTTGTCATCACCGTTTTGTCGGCGTTTGCGTTTGCAAGACTTGAATTCAAGGGCAAAAATCTCCTTTTCGGAGCATTGCTCGCCACTATGATGATACCCGGCGAAATGTTCACGATTACGAACTATATCACCGTAGTTAAATTCGGTTGGCTCAACACTTATACGGCACTTATAGTTCCGTTCCTTGTCAGCGTGTTCTATATCTACTTGCTTAGACAGAATTTCATGCAGATTCCGAACGAATTGTACCTTGCGGCAAAAGTTGACGGCACGAGCGATTTGAAGTATCTGTGGAAAGTTATGATTCCGCTTGCGCTTCCGACCCTTATCTCGATTACGATTCTTAAAATGATGGGCGCATGGAACTCATACGTATGGCCGAGACTCGTTGCAAACGACGAAGTCCACCAACTTGTTTCAAACGGTCTGCGTAGCGCATTTACCGACGCCGGCACGAACGAAACCAACTATCCGCAACAAATGGCGGCAGTCGCTCTCGTTTCGCTTCCGTTGTTCCTTGTGTTCGTATTCCTTCGTAAGTACATTATGAAAGGTGTTTCGAGAAGCGGTATCAAGGGATAAAAGCAACAACACGGCACCGATGAATATAATTCGCCGCATGCCAAAACAATATTGACAAATATATAATGATATATTTTGTAAAACATAATTCTAAAGGAGAACAAACATGAAAAAAGCACTTGCAATTGTCATGCTCTTGGTTATTGTAGTGGCATCCATGTCCATTTTTGTCGCTTGTGACAAAAAGAACGGAAACGCTGCAAACTTTGAAGTTCCGGTAGGCGGATACGACGGGAGTGAAATCACTTTAAGATTCTATCACACGATGGGTTCAAACCTGACCGACGTGTTGAATCGCTATATCGAAAGCTTCAATGTTCTTTATCCGAACATCCATATCCAGCACGAACAAGTCGGCGGTTATGACGATGTCAGAGATAAAATAAGCACGGAACTTACTGCGAACAACCAACCGAACCTTGCATACTGCTATCCTGACCACGTTGCACTTTACAATATGGCAAAAGCAGTTGTCCAACTCGACAACCTTATCGATAGCAAAGAAACCGTGACCAGAGCGGACGGCACAACCGAATCTCTCGGTCTCACGCAAGAACAAAAGGACGATTTCATCAAAGGTTATTACGAAGAAGGTCAACAATTCGGTGACGAATTCATGTATACGATGCCTTTCTCCAAATCCACCGAAGTTCTTTACTACAACAAGACTTTCTTCGATGAAAACAATCTCACAGTTCCTCAAACTTGGGACGAACTCGAAGCAGTTTGCAGACAAATCAAACAAATCGATCCCAACAGCATTCCGCTCGGATACGACTCTGAAGCAAACTGGTTCATCACCATGTGCGAACAACTTCAATCTCCGTACACCAGTGCAGACGAGAGCGAACACTTCTTGTTCAACAATCAAACCAACAAAGATTTCGTCAACAGAATTCGTGGTTGGTACAACGACGGTCTTGTGACGACTCAAACCATTTACGGCGCATACACTTCCGGTTTGTTCACGGATCTTACCGCAACCAGCAGAAGCTATATGTCTATCGGTTCTTCCGCAGGTGCAACACACCAACGTCCTGCGAAGGGTGAAGACGGCAATTATCCGTTTGAAGTCGGTATTGCAACCATCCCGCAAGCAAACGTCAACAACAAGAAAGTTATTTCTCAAGGTCCGTCCATTTGCATCTTCAACAAGAGCAACAAACAAGAAGTCGTTGCATCTTGGCTCTTTGTGAAATATCTTACCACCAGCGTTGAATTCCAAGCAGAATTCTCCATGGCATCCGGTTATGTTCCTGTTTTGAAATCCGTTGCAGACAATCCTGTTTACAGCGCATTCCTTAACAAGGCAGACGGCGGCAACAACGTTGCGGCACTCTCCGCGAAGATTTGTATGCAACAACAAGACGCGTATTACACGTCTCCTGCATTCAACGGTTCTTCCAAGGCTCGTGACGAAGTCGGCGCATTGCTCGTGAAATGCCTTAAAGGCGAAACCGACATTGACACCGCATTCAAAGAAGCTCTTGACGAATGCGAATACTTTGTCAGCTAATAGAAACAGAATCAAAAAATTCAACAGAGCAGAGATCGATCTTTGCAAAGAAGAAAACTGATTAAAATTTAAAATTATTCTCTGCGGGTTTGCGGAATAAGCAAGCCCGTAGGGAAAACGGAAAGATTCTTTTATGAAGAAGTTTATTACGACAATCTCAATATTGTTGCTCGTAGCATTGCTGGCGTGCTGTCTTGTCGCATGCGGCGACGACTCGGGTGATAACGGCGACAGTGGAGAACAGCCGTTTACTCCTGTTGACTACGTAAGCCAACTCAAACTTGATTTGAACTCAACGACGGCAAAATTCATCGATGTAAAAGTCAAGAGTTATGTCGACGGCGACACAACGCATTTCTACGTTGACAGCAGTGTTATTCCCGGCGGCATGTTGAAAGCGCGTTATCTTGCAATCAACACTCCCGAATCTACGGGTAAAATCGAAGCATACGGACACAAAGCGTCCAGATTTACGAAAGAGAAACTCCAAAGTGCAGCCTCAATCGTCATAGAAGCAGACGGTTCGAGTTGGGAAGCGGATTCCACCGGCAGCAGATATCTCACATGGGTGTGGTACAAGCCGTCGGCTGATGCGGATTATCGCAATCTCAACGTTGAAATTTTGCAAAACGGGCTTGCGCTCGCATCAAACACCAGCCAAAACCGTTATGGTACAACTGCCGTTGCGGCGCTCAACCAGGCACAAAAGCAAAAACTCAACGTTTTCTCGGGCGTTGCCGATCCGGAACTTTATGTCGGAGAAGCAATCAATGTCTCTTTGAAAGAATTGAGATGCAACATCACAGAATATAACAACAAAAAAGTTGCGTTTGAAGGAATCGTTGCAAGAGATACCGGATCGAACTCCGTATACGTTGAAAGCGTTGACGCGGATCCTGACACCGGACTCTATTATGGTATGTTCTGCTATTACGGATTCAGCATGAGCGGTGGCGGACTTGAGATATTGTCTGTCGGCAATCACGTGCGTATCGTGGGAACCGTTCAGTATTATGAAACCGGCAAAACCTATCAGGTTTCGGGTATGCAGTATAGAGAATTCCAGCCCGACGATCCCAACAACATCAAACTTCTTGACGACCAGAAATACACTCCGTCTTATCAATCGATTGACGCTGCGAAGTTTGCAAACGAAACACTTCTCACCGTTGAATTCGAAGAAGACGATGAAATTGTCGAAAAGAGTGTTAAATATCCGGAACTCATCATGGATTCCAGCGTATCGCTTGAAGGACTTACGGTCACGAAAGTTTATACGACATCAAACGAAGAGTCCGCATCAAACGGTGCGATGACTCTCACGTGCAAAACGCAAGACGGCGTTACGATCACAATTCGTACAACCGTTCTTCGCGACGCCGACAAAAACATTATCACTGAATCTGCATATAAAAACAAAGTCATAAACGTTAAAGGTTTTGTTGCATATTTCAACGGATATCAAGTGAAAGTGTTTTCTGCAAACGATATAACGGTTGTGGCATAACCACGCCTTATATAATAACAAAAACAATATTATAAAGGAGAAGCAAAAATGAAAAAGGCTTTTAATTTCAGAGCGGTCCTTGTGTGCGTTCTCGTGCTTGTTATGTGCCTTACTGCTTTTGTCGCTTGCGACAAAAAGAACAACCAGTATGACATGAGCAGCCTTGAAAATGCAAAGAGCTACCTGAAGTCGATCTATAAGGAGCTTGGACCGACTACTCCGAGCAATTTTGATCTTGTTGTGAAAGTCCCCGGTGCAAATGCCGGCGTGTTCCATGATATCGAATGGACTGTCACAGTCTTGACCGAAGGCGAAGAAACCAGCATCACAGTTGTTCCAGGAACCGACAAAGTCACGATTCAAGTTCCCGAAAAAGCGTCTCAGGATATCAACTATACGTTGACCGCAACCATCAAGGACGGAGACCACAACGTAAAACTTGAATACAATCTGACCGTTCCGAAGTGGAGAGAACTCACCTGGGCAGAGTATATGAGCAAAGCCAAAGACGAAGCAGTCATCGTCAAAGGCAAAGTGACAAGCATCTCTTCAAAGTCCACCGGTGACAAATACAACTGCATGTACATTTATGACAATGACGGCGGTTATTACGTTTATTCTCTCACCGAAGATCCGCTCACGACGTATCCCAACCTTGCTATCGGTATGACCGTTCAAGTCACCGGCACGAAGGATATCTACAACGGCACTCACGAAGTGAAGAATGCAACGTTCACGGTTCTCGACGACAGCACCACGATCGAATTTGCAGACATCACCGATATCTTTGCGGCAGCAGCGGACATGAAAGACGAAAACTTGACCAAGAAAGCGTATATGCCCGTTGAAATCAAGAATGTCATCATCGGCGACATTGACACTGCAAGCAGTTATTACTATTTCTCAATCGGCGCAACCAAGTCTTATCTCCGTGTTTCTTCTTCCGACAATATGCTCTCCGATGAAGAGACCAAAGCTTTCAAAGACGGTTTTGCGGCACTCAACGGCAAATATGCAACTGTCAAAGGTATGGCAACCGTTTACAACGGAGCATTCTATATCCAAGTCATCACCACCGATGCAGCAGTTGAACAAGAAGCACCCGAAAGAGATCCTGCAGGTCAAATTGCAGACGTGAAGGGCAGACTCGCAATCGACACTAAGATCAACGGCAGTGGCAGCACTTTCACTCTTCCCACACAAGACACCGTTTATCCCGATGTCAAAATTGCATGGGCAGCAAGTTCTGAAATCGCAGCAATTGAAAACGGCAAAGTCACCTACACGTTCACAGAAGACGGAACCGTGACTCTCACCGCAACTCTCACTCACGCAACCGATACGACCGTTTCCGACACGAAAGAATTCACAATAACTCTCAATGTCGGCACCGCAGTGACCGTTGCAGAATTTCTTGCAAAGAGCACCGGTGACGAAGTGTATGTTCTTACAGGTTTCATCGTTGCAGACGCAGAAGACAGCAAAGCAGGCTCGTTTGTATTTGCAGACGCAACAGGTGCAGTGTTCAGCTACAACAAATTTGACGTTGCAGTCGGCGACAAAGTGAAAATCGTCGCAACAAGAGCGGTCAATTCCGGTGTTCCGCAACTTGGCACGATCAGCGTTGAAAAACTTACTAAAGCAGAAGGTGAAGAATACACCTATCCGCAAGCAACCGAACTTAAAGCATCCGAAATCGATCTTGCAGGTCTCAGCGCAACTTCTATTGTTGACATGACCGGCAAATTCTACAAGATCACAGGCACCATTCTTTACAAAAACGGTGACTATGTAAGCGCAGGCACGGCAGGAGCAACCGCAGGCACTTACAACCAAATTATCAGCGTTTATGCACCGTCATCCGTTGCAGACGAAAACTTGTTTGGTAAAGAAGTTGATATCTACGGTTATGTTCGTGGATTCAACACCAACAAGTATCTCACCATCCAAACCGTGAGAATCACTGAAAGAGAAAAGACCGATGCAGAAAAACTTGCCGAAGCAAAAGAAGCATTGACTTCTGTCACGGCAGAAGGTGGCACGGAATTCTCCGACAGCTTCACTCTCATCACCGAAGGCATCAACGGCACTACGATTGCATGGAGCATCAAAGAAGATGGCATCACGGCATTGACGATTGACGGCGCAAACGCAACAGTCGTTAAACCCGAAACCGACGTTCAATTGACTCTCATTGCAACCATTTCTCTTGCAGGAAGCACTGAAGCGGCTCTTATAAAAGAATTCCCGATCACAATCACGGCAACCATCCCGACATATACCGTCGCAATTACCAACGTCACCGGCGCAACCATTTCCGTTATGAACGGTGAATCCGCTGTTGAAAGCGGTGCGGCTCTCAACAAAGGTACCGAACTCGTAATTACCGTCTCTGTTGAAAACGGTTATGTTCTCTCCGCAGTGAAGAACGGTGACGCAACTATCACCGCAGAAACCGACGGAACCTACAAAGTCATTCTCACCGACGATGCAAACATCACCGCTGTAGTCAACAAGATTTTGACCATTGCAGAATTCAAAGCATTGGCAGACGGAACTAATGGTACCGTTGTCGGTATCGTAACCAACATCGATAGCAAAGCAACGTGGATCCAAGACGCAGAAGGCAATGCACTCTACGTTTATGTAACCAAACTTGCAGGCGTTGAAGTCGGCAAACAAGTTACACTTGCTGGATCTAAAGACGAATACAACGGTCTTATGCAAATGAAAAATGCGGTTGTCGTCGAAGTCAAAGACACGGAAACCGTTATTTCTGCAAAAGTTCTTGACGAAGCAGGCTACAAAGCACTTGTTGCAAACGATGCGGCAAAACTTGTCAGCGTGAGTGGTCTTGTGTATGTAAGTGGCACCGCAAACAACAGCAAGGGCGGCAGTCTTACTTTCAAACTCGGCGATACAAACGTCACCGTCCGTGTTGAAAAAGGCGATGCAGATGCGCTCAATGCAGCAGTTCTTAGCAATTTGCAAGCAGGCAACGTCATAAATCTCACAAACGTAAACGTTGGTTGGTACAATGCAGCACAACTTGCAGTTTCCAGTGCAGACCAAATTGAAGTTGTGTGGAACGTTTCTGCAGAAGCAGATAAGAGTGAAGTTGTTGTCGGAGAAACCGCAACCATCACAGCGGCAATCAACCCCAACTTTATGGCGGCAACCGTTGGAAACATCACGTTTGAGTCTTCCGATGAAACAAAAGCAACCGTCGACGAAAACGGTGTTGTGACCGGTGTTGCGGCAGGTGATGTTGTCATCACCGTCAAGGCAGGCGGCAAATCTACAACCGTTTCTTTGAAAGTCGTTGCAAGCGTTTCTCAATACACCGTGACATACAGTGCAGGTGAAAACGGAACAATCACTTCTGTCAAAGCAGGTGAAACCGTTGTCGAAAGCGGCAGCAAAGTTGACGCAGACACCAAAATCACAGTCACTGTTGAACCCGCAGAAGGATTTAAGCTTGCATCTTACACCATCGGTGAAGGTGAAGCGGACACTTCCGTTGCAGGCAAAACTTCCTTTGAGCTCACAATCACAGCAGACACAATCATTACAGTTGCATTTGAAGCGAAATCTACAGAACTTCAAACTATCACGCTAGATTTTAGTGCTGGATATGCTGATATTGTTTCAACGGCAGACGCTTCAAATGTGAAAGAATTTGTTGCTGATGGAGTAACATATTCTTACTTGAATGCACAACAGAATAATGGTTATTTGTTCCTTAAATCTAAATCTGGATTCATTGCGAATAAGACTGCAATTAATGGTACAATTAAGAAAATTGAAGTTACTACTACTTCTGGTGGTTCTGGAAGTGCAATGTATTATGCACAAATTTTCACAGAAGCGAAACTTGAAGCTCATACAGATGGAACTAGCCAAAAAGGTAATGGTACTCTTACTGTTGAGTCTACGGAAGGTGGTTCTTTCTTCAATATCTCACAAGTATCTTCCAAGAACGGACAAATAGCAAAAATTGTTATTTATTATTTGGAAGCATAATAAGTGCTTTATATTGAGACTAATGCAATCAAATCAAAGCCCCGTATTTCTGCGGGGCTTTGGTTTTGTAAAGGTTATTCAATTTAGATTTAATTGCTTATTGTGTGCTTATTGTGATTGTTTTTATTTGAGTATCACAACCATTTCGTATTTGTTGCTTTGAAGTCGTGGACCATTTTGTCGGCGTCGAGAAGCATGTTTTTCATCTCTTTCTTGCTGTGGACGGTTGCGCCGCAGGCGCGGTCGTGTCCGCCACCGTTGTATTTTTCGGCAAGCGTGTTTATCGTCATAAATCTCGAGCGCAGGCGCACGCGAATGCTTCCGTCGCTGTTTTCTATGAACGCAAGCCAGGCAATGCTGCCTTTGATGCCGTCAAGATAGCTCACAACGTTGCTTGCCTGCTCGTTGGACAGGGCAAATTTCTTTTGCATTTTCTTGTCCACGTAGATATATGCAACTCCGTTTTGGGTGACTTTCATCTTTTTGTAGACGTATGACTCGAATTTCAGCACTTCAAACTCGTCGAGATTGAGATTTGCATACACCCACTCGGTGTCGATGCCTTGATCGAGCATGAGACCTGCAAGTCGCATGGTTTCGCCGTTTACGCTGCTGAATTTGAATCTGCCCGTGTCGGTCACCATGCCGGTGAAGATATAGGTAGCGGCGAGCGAGTCGATGACCAGTTCGTCTTTGAAAGTGTTGTAGAAGTCGGCAATCATTTCGCAAAGGGAAGAGCGTTCTTCTTCAACCCATTTAAGGTCTCCGTACTGCGTGCGTTCGCTTTCGATGTGGTGGTCGATTTTGACAAGTTCTTTGCCGAGTGCGAATTTCTTGTTGGATATGCGATCGGTGGTGGCGGTGTCGCACACGATGACGAGCGCGTCCTTGTATTCTTCGTCGCTTATCGGTGCGTCTTCGCCGCCGAGAAACGCAAGATACTCCGAACTGTCTTCGTTGATGAGAAGCACTTTCTTTTGGGGATAAGTCAGTGCAATTATGCGTTGCAAGCCTTTCGTAGAGCCGATTGCGTCTCCGTCGGGGCGGAAATGGCGCGTGAGTATGATTTTGTCATACGCTTTGATTTTGTCAAGAATAGCCTTTTTCGCTTGATAATTGTCCGTCATATAGTTTCTCCTTTTTCCGCCAGTTCGTCGAGTTCGTCAAGAACCGCCATTGCTTCTTGCTTGTCTTTGAGCGTCGCTCCGCTTGCTTTTAGGTGTCCGCCACCGCCGTGTGCGACGGCAATCTGATTTATGTTGCGATTTTTCGAGCGAATCTCGCACAACACGCCTTGTTCGCATTCGGTGAAGTTCACCCACACGTCAACGCCTTTGATTTCGCCCATGCAGTTGACCATTCCGCGAGATACGGCAGGGGCTTCCATGCCCGTTTCGGCAACGCGCGCAAGGTCGGAATAGATATATGCGACGTTGTGCTCGGTGAAGCGTATTGCGGTGACAAATTCCGCACGCAGTTTCACGTTTTTGAATTCGTCCTGATACAACTCGTTGTATATGCTCGTTGCGCTGAATCCTTTCGACAACAGAAAACTCGCCAAATCGAACGTACGCGGCGTTGTGCTGTCATAGCGGAATCTTCCGCTGTCCGTCACAAGCCCCGTGAAAAGCGCTTTGGCGGCGTCAACGGGCACTTCAAGCCCCCATTCGCGCGCAAGATAGGTCACAAGACCGCAACAACTCTCGAAACTCGTGTCGTCAACGTCGATTTCTGCGATATTTTCGACGAAAATGTGGTGATCTATGCGCACGCGAAGGTCGGCAAGGGTATAACGGTCGTCGCTTATGAGCGATTTTGCCGAAGTGTCGAGAACGATTGCAAGTGCGCCGTCGTATACGTCGTCGCTTATCTCGTCCATTTTGCTTCCGTCCATAAACGAAAAACGTCTCGGGTCGTCTCCGACTGCGTACACGCGTTTGTCGGGGAAGTTGTGCTCGATGAGTTTCTTCAAGCCGATTTGACTGCCCATTGCGTCTCCGTCGGGGTTGGTGTGGCGGTGTATGACGATAACGTCGTATTTTTTGATTGCGTCAAACGCTTTGCTTATCATATCGTTTCACCTTTTGAAAGAACGGTTCGATTTCTGCGCCGTTTCGGCGTCGACGAGCCGATTTAGACTTTCGTTCTTTCGTTTTTCATAATATTTAGTAGTAAATAATAACACAGAACACGCAGATAGTCAACAACAGATTTTTCCGCGATTTTGGCTGTTTTCATGGCGTTTACAGGCAAAGAAAAACGCACCGCGAACGGTACGTTTTTGTCGTTTTGTTTTTTTATTTGAAGTCTCTGATGAACGTCTTGAAGAAGTTCACGCATTCGCCGATAGATTTGATGTCCACGTTTT
>ERZ808259.725-NODE-725-length-11544-cov-3.049613_pt1 | contig 11544 bp, 10 predicted proteins | sample MGYA00521279_ERZ808259 | MGnify/ENA primary metagenome ERZ808259 (study PRJEB31516, sample SAMN03275586) | gut metagenome | biome: mammalia-associated habitat; material: feces | host: Papio cynocephalus | place: Kenya | collected 2012-07-27 ... | reverse complement strand
AGAATATCCTCCCCATTTTCCGTACCCTGCTCCGCAATCAGCTCAGCCATCGCCGACAAAAGGACCCGATCCGTGTGTATTGTGCTGTTATAATCCTTGGCAAGCTGCTTCGTCGAGGAGGTCAGCTCATCAAAGGAATGCCGGGTGATCTCGCTGCCTGCTATCCTTGCACAAATAAATACGGTCCCCGCCAATACGGCCGCGGTCAGCAGAGTGACCAGCAGCAGGACCCGCGAACGTATTTTGCGTTCCATTCTTGCCCCTCCCTTTAATGCTCCATCCGCTCACGCAGATAGCGCTCCGCCTCCCGCTTCGGCAGAACGCGCGAGAAATAAAAGCCCTGAATGAAGTCGCAACCCGCCGAAAGCGCAATATCCAGCTGTTCCTTTGTTTCCACGCCCTCAGACAGCACTCGGATATCCATGCTGTGAGCAAGCTGCACCAAGCCGGCAAGCAACGCCCTCCCGCGCTTCTCCTCTGCATCGAGGAGGATGCCGCGGTCGATCTTTACATAGTCGAATTGGTAGGTACACAGATCCGAAAGTGAGGAGTAACCGGCGCCCATATCGTCCAAGGCGATATGAAAGCCCAGAGCGATCAGACCATTGAGCGTTTCCGCCGCCGCGCTCCGGTCATGCACGAGGCAATCCTCCGTGATCTCGATAATAAGGCAGTCATGTGAAAAGTCATACTGCTCCGCGATCTCACGCACGCGCGGCAAGGTCTGCTCGTCCGAGAGCGACTGACGCGTAAAATTACAGGACAGGCAGAGCTTCTCCCATCCCTCGCGTCTCCATGACTGGAGCTGCGCACAGGCACAGCGGAGCATATAGAGATCATGTTCTGTGATCGTACCGGCACGGATCATCAGGTCGATGTACTTGGACGGCGGCAGCAGTCCATCCTCGGGGCTTTGCCAGCGGGATACGGTCTCCGCGCCGATGATCGCGCCGCTGCGATCCACCACAAATTGGAAGTACGGTTCAAACTCGCCCTTGGCGACGGCTTCCGTCGTGCGGCGGCGCAGCCGGTCAAGCTGCTCGCTTTCGCCGACCATACGCTTATTGCCGAACGCGCAGAGCATACCGTGACCAAAGGCATAGGCGCAGCCCTGCCGCGCGCTATAGAGCGCGGACTCGCCGCTGTAGTCCGGGTTTTCCTCCAGTGAGCAGATGCCCGCGCGGAAAGCTCCGCTGTATTCCGCGCGAAAACCCTCAAGATATGCGTTCAGCTCCCGCACCAGCGCTTCCGTATGCTGCTGTGCCGCCTCGCGGCTGCTGCGTTGGCACACCAGGGCGAACATTCCGCGCCCCACACAGGCAAGGTAATCTTCGCGCTCGCAGCCGCGCCGGAGAAACTCCGCCGCGCGGCAGAACAGCTCCTCGCGCTCCGCCTCGCCGCAGCGATGCTCCAGCGAGGTCATGTCGCAGCCGACGCAGACGACATAGGTAAGGCTCCGCAGCGGGGCGGGGAGCAGCGTTTCCATGCAATGCAGATAAAAGCGGTCATTTCCGATGCCGTAGCGCGGATCGATGAGGGCGTCAGCCTTTTGCTCGGCACGCTTTTTTCGCGCAAAGACTATCAGCGCGACCGCCGCGGCAAGCATCGCCGCGATCAATGCGGCGAGCGTAATGAGCCATCTGGTACGGTAGGCCTCCGCGCCGCTGCGATTCGTATAGTCCGCCAGGACGCCGACGCTCTCCGCGCCGGAGAGGTCCTCCAGCGCTTGTGCAAGCGCTTCGGCCCGTTCCGGTGTGAGTGTGTTGGTAAAGCCGACATATATCGCGCGCTCTGCGCCGTCATGTTCTACCGTGCAAAGCAGCACTTGACGGCGCATCGCGCCGCTGTCGACTACGCCGGAGGGATAGGCGGAAATAATGTCCGCCTGCCGGTTTGCGGTCTGCTGCGCCTGTGTTGTGCTTTTGCTGTACGGAAGATAAACGAGATCGTACCCCGTTTGCTCGCTCAGGCGCTCGTATAGCTCCGGCAGCAATCCGACATAGCATCCCCTGCTGCGGTCATAGGACTCGATGGGGTAGAGATCGGCGTTTCCCGAAATGAGAAGCGTCTCCCTCGCGCTTGCATCCTGCATACAGAACAGCAGCGCTCCGATCGTCAGCACGGCGCAGAGCGTGATTTCCAAGAGCTTTTTTCGGCGCACAGGCGGTCCCCCTTTTATTTCAAATCGATCTTGCGGCGCTCGATGCGCCCCCAGCTGAGTTTTTTCTTCCTATAGCCGATAAAGGCCGTGCAGCGCACCCACGCGAGAATAAAGCGCAGGAACACCAGTTCAAAGAGGCACAGACAGATGGCCTTGAATCCGTCGCCGAACGAGAGCGTGAGGTCCGCCGTGTAGATGCGCGAGAAAAAGGCGGTAAGCGTCAGGACCGAGCCGAACACGGCGTAGATCAGGAAAAAGAGCAGCATAAACGGGACGTTGATCAAATCGAACCACCACGCGAGCACCATTGTAAAAACGCCGAATATCTCAATAAACGGCGAAAGCAGCTCGTAAATGAGGAAATAGAGATAGGAAACAAAGCTCACCGCACCGAACCTGTGATTGGAAAACATGACGCGATGCTTGTACATACTCTGGAACAGGCCCAGATGCCAGCGCTTACGCTGCTTGCACAGGTCGCGCAGCCGCTCGGGCGCCTGCGTCCAGCAGATCGCATCGGCTGCGTAGCGAATGGCATAGTCGATGTTGTTGACCGTGCAGTATTCGTGCAGCTTGACCACAAGCTCCATATCCTCGCCCATCGTTCCGCTGTCATACCCCCCTGCCGCGATGACGGTATCCTTTTTGAACAGCCCAAAGGCGCCGGAAATGATGAGCGAGCCGTTGAAGCGGTCAAAGAGGATGCGGGAGGCAAGAAACGAGCGGTCATATTCCAGCACCTGCATGAAGGCGAGAATATTGCGCGGCAGCCGGTAATGCTTCACCCGTCCGTTTTCCAGCTCAACGTCGTTGGAGATGCGGACGATGCCGCCAACCGCCACCACATTGCCGTTCTCCAGGATCGGCTGGGCGATGCGGCGCAGAGAGTCGTACTGCAGAACGGAGTCCGCGTCCATGCAGATAAAGTACGGGAAATTTGCGGCGTTGATGCCCATGTTCAGCGCGTCCGCCTTGCCGCCGTTCTTCTTGCGGATGAGCGTCACCGGCACCTTCTGTGCGCGTGTTTCATAGACGTATTCCTCGCGCTGACAGTTGATCTGCCGGCGGATGGGCCGGTGAACAAGGTGCATATCAAATGTCTCAGCCAGCACCTCCGAGGTGCGGTCCTTCGATCCGTCGTCCACCACAATGATCTCATAGGCGCGGTATTCCAGCGTCAGCAGCGAGCGCACGGTGTCCGCTACGGTGACCTCCTCATTGTAGGCTGGAACGATGATACTGATGGGCAGATAATAATCCGAGGGCAGGATGCTTTTAAGCATTTCCTGCCGGCGGTGCTTGTACAGCTCAAGTGAGCCGACGACGACCGACAGAAACAGAAAGGTCGAGTAGCCGATCAGATAAGCGATAAAGAAATAGCCCACCCACTCAAGAAACAGCTTTATACCGTCGTACATACTGCGTCCTCCTTTCGCTCCTCCAGCTCCCGCACATCAAAGCGATAGCGCAGGATCTCGGAGGCGTAGCGGTCGTGCCCCTCGATCACGTCGATCAGATCGCGGTAGCCGTAGCCGAGCCGCTCCAGACTTTTTGACGCGTTGAAGCGGATATACCAGTTGGGATGATAGAGGTTCCCCTTCAGCACCGCTGCAGTTTCCGCCCCGGGATAGCTCGCCAGTACAAAGGACGCAATGGCCGCGTACTCCCAGCGCGCGTTTTCCGAGGGCGTCGCATAGCGCAGCAGATCGGAATAGGCGGGCGGATAGGGATAGCGGCCAAGATAGCGCAGACAGGCAAAGCGCACCTCGTCGTCCCGCGCGGGATCGTTGAGGAGCGCGTGCATTTTCTCGCAGTATGCGCCGGAGGAAAAACGGAAATAGTTGAGCAGCGTCACCTGCATCCACGGCTGAAACGCATCAAATGCCTCCCAAAGCGCGTCGGCAAGCTCCCGTGTGTCGCCCGTGTAGTTCAGCAAGCCGTCGGAGAGGAGCTTGCTGTGATAATAGAGGCTGCTCGCGTCGATGATCCGCAGCGCACGCACAAGGACAGCGGGATCGCCCGCCGTGTAGAGCGCCTGCATGGCATTCTCGCGGCAGTAGATGCTCGATTCATGCAGCAGGTCGAGCAGCATCGTTTTCAGCACCTCGCTTTCCTGCCCATCGAGGAGCCGGTATTTCCGGATGATATACGGAAAATACGCCGCCTCGATCTCATCGCGGCGGCAGTAATCCTCCGCCAGCTCGATCGTCACACCGTTAAGCGCCGTCAGATAGGAGCGTGTCAGCTCCGGCCGCCTCACGCACAGGCGCTCCAGCGCGGCGTCAAAGGCCGCCATGCCGTTCACACGGCGCAGTTTCCGCTCCATGAAGCGCAGATGCCTCTCGCTGACCGCTCCGGTCTCCGCGAGACGGTCAAGCTCCCGCGAGACCGTCAGCTCAAGGCGGATGCCGTCGCGGAAGGACCGATGCTCTCTGCGCCGCGAAAGGAGCGCCGTTGCAATGTTAAAGAGGATCATGCCGGCGCACATACCGAGGTAAATGTAAATCAGAATTTCAACAGGCACCGGCGCTCTCCCCTTTCTCTTTCTTACCGCCAGAGTCTCCGCATCGCATCATACGAAGCCTTCAGCCGTTCGTGATAAGCTACCCTGTTCCCCCAGCTCTCGAGCGCGGCGGGACAGAGCGCCGTGCGCCCCTCGTCCTCACCGTCTGTCAGGCCCAGGTACATCGTATCGATCGTAATGTATTCCACACCGTAGTTGTCATCGTAATAATCATCGTGAATGCTCATGCGGGAGGGATCGGCAAAGTTCAGCAGCTGCCAGGGCAGCTTCAGCTCCACATAGTCGCCCGCAAAGATAAAGTCGGCCAATGAGTTGAAATCGGGCGACGACGGGTTTGCGTTTCCGTAGAGCAGCCTGCCGGTTTCATAAACCTCCGAGCTGGCCTGCCAGTTTCCGGTGAGCAGCGGCGTGGCCGTCTGGAGCATCAATTCGATGGGCTTGAACAGCGGCGTGTCCGCGTCCGGCGGGTCAAGGTATGCGTCATCATCGTGCGTTTCATGATAGAACATGGCCCGCAGCACCTCATAGCGCTCCTGCACCACAAGGCGGCTGTTTTCCCTTCCGTCGATGGCAAGGACGAAGTCAGCCGCGCGGTCAAAGCGCAGGCCGTAGTTTTCACAGTAGGTGCTGCCGGTCTTCGGCGTGGTGTCGATGGGGATAAATATCCGCTTTTCCCCGTTTGCAAAGCCCTTCTGATAGGCCAGGAGGTAGATATAGCGCTCATCGTACTTCATGGAAAGCGCTCGCTCACCCGTGTCGAGGAGCTTATCCTCCTCCGTCCACTCCGAGAGGTCGCCGTCCACATAGCAGACGCTCTCCTCCTCGCCGGGGTCGAAGGAAAGCAGGCCGAAATACTGCTCGTTGGTCTGATAGTCGCTCCAGTACGGCGTGCGCTGGAGATTCACCGCGTGCATGGTGTTCCATGTCCGCTTGAACCATTCATCCTGCCAGGTAAACACACAGCCGCCCGCGCAGCCGGACGTCATAATATCCTCCCAGCATTCCGCAAGGGCCTGCCCCTGCTCCTGCTCGGACATATGACCCTGATTGCGGCCGGTGTTCTGGTCCCTCTGCGCCATGCCGCGTCCCGTAGACACGCCGAACTCGGAGATAACGACAGGCATTGTATGATGCCGCCGCAGTACGCGCAGATAGGCAAGATAGGTATTGACCGCGCCGGCCCCATCGTAAAAGTCCTCCTGCCGGAGCAGCTCGCTGATGGGCGTACCAGCGCCGGTCTCCACACGGGAAACGACTGCCTTCCCATCCCAGACAGGCTTGTTGTCCATTTCCGCGCGGTTGAGGATATAATTGAGATAGTCCGGATAGTAGGGATAGACATGATAGGAAACGAATTGTCCGGCAAGAAAGGCGTCCTCTGCACGGATATGCTCCACATCCACCTGCGCGCACTTCATAAAAAAGGTCGTGATATCCTCCGGGTAGAGGAACGGATCGGTGGTCGGCCAGTTGGAAAAGGCGACGAGACGCTGGCTCTTATAGCGGCGGCTCTCGTATTCAATGATCCGGTCGCCCGCCTGCGCCAGCATGGACTCAAAGGCGGAGGCGTCCTCCGTCGCGGAGAGATACGCGCCCTGATAAGGCGCCATATCGGGATACTTGTGGTCGGTGTAGGCGACGGTCACATCCTCCCACTCCACACCGAGGATATAGCCGATGACCCAGCGGGAAACGTCCTTGGTGTAGAAGCCGGAGCCCGTTCCGCGCCCCAACGATATTCTGCGGTTTCCGTGCAGGACGTCGACCAGCGTGCGCCCATCCTCAATGAACGCATCGAGGAAGTCCTTATCGTAGGCATCGCGGTGGGAATTCTGCACATAGTCGTTGACCCACACGCCATGGATCAGCCAGAGCGGCTCCTCGCCGTTCTCCTCGCGCAGCGTGTTGTATTCATAGAAGGCATTATAAAAATCGTCGTGCAGCGTAATGTAAACGCGCACGGTATTGGCCCCCATCTCCTGCATCTGCCCGAACCAGCGCAGGTAGGTTTCTTTGTCGATGGCGTAGTCCGTCGCCCACTCGCCCGGAAGGCCGACGCCGAGGTTTACGCCCTTGACGGTAAACGGCTCGGGGCCGCTGCCGCGATCCATGTAGATGCTTTGCGTATCCGTGGTCATAAAGGTCGTCACCGGCTCGTCCGGCTTCAGGTCGATGTACCATCCCAGTCGGTAGCGCGCCGTGTCATAAGCAAGGTAGAGCAGGATCAGAGCGGAAAGCGCGATGATAAACTTTTTCACGGCTCCGCCCTCGCTTTCTCAGTGGTTGAATTTCTTATTTCTGGATTCGTGGCTGTATTGGCGCAGAATGTCGATATGCTCGTCCATCCACGCGCCGCGCTCCGTGCAGAAGCGCTTCATCTGCGCGACGGCCCCGGCGTGCGTGTGCGGGTTTCGCTCTGCGGGTGAGATCATATCCTTATCCAGCGCGTAGCCCCAGACGGAGAAATTGCGGTCGACAGCGGGGCCGAGCCATTCCACCACGGCATCCATATAGCCGTTGAGATATGCATCGCTCAGGACGCTCTGCCGCAGCGCACGGTAGCGCTCGATCACGGCGTTCATAAAGTCCTCGTCCTTGCTGAGCATATAGTACCAGACATTGTATTGCAGCTCGAAATGCTGCGGCTCTGTGACCGGATGACTGTAGTTGTCACAGGCAGAGTTGAAGTCCCAAATGCACATTTTGTATTTGCCGCGCACATCCCTGTAGATATAGGTGGAAAGCCAGCCTGCATCATAGTTGCAGGTAAACTCGTTGAGAATAAAGTAGTCCACAAAGGAATTCATGTCCGCCTGCTCCCACCATGCATAGGGCTCGGTATCATAGTCATAGGAGTAGAGTGACTTTTCAAAGTCGGAGAAATCCTGTGCGATCCATGCCGTGCGCTCCGGCGTAAGCCATTTTGTTCCCGGATAGATGATGTCCATATCCTGCAGATTTCGCAGGGCGTACTGGGAAAAGGTCTCAATGTTCTTTACCTCGTTGCCGCTGCCGCGGTCAAGACGCAGAACGTAGCTCGTCTGCACCGTGTCCTTCGACGGCTCCGTGAGCTTCAAGCGGGCGTCCGCGCCGGAGCTGATCGTCTCCGTCATAACATAAAGCCCCTGATACACTCCGTTGAGCAGCACCTCGCAGAAACGCACATTCGGCGCGTAGTCCATGATCTCGCCCGCAAGATTGTACCACATATAATTGCGGATGAGTGTTTTATCGAGGTACGGTCCGTGCAGCGCCCACTCGTCGAAGGCATCCATCCCCAGCATGGCGACATCGCGCGAGGCCGTGCCGTCGTCCGTCAGCGTTTTGACAAGATAGCTGTACTTATCAAAATAGCGCGAGGAGTTGCCTCGCACTCGAATGTCAATGACGCTCTGAAGCGTCGGTGTATCGGCGGGGTGATTGTTGCCCTCGGCATGATCCACTACCGAGACGGACGCGCGCAGCAGCGTACTTCCGTCTGCGGTCGTGGTGAAGGCATCGTCCTTACGGCCGCTGCCGCCGCTCGGGATGGGAACGCCGGGGATCTCCGTGCCGCCGGTGTCGATGAGAACGAGCGGCAAATGAGAGCAGAGCATATCTTCTCCGTGGTCGGCACAGGGTGTGTAGGCGGGGCGCTCGAGATGCTGATGATAGCGCGGGTGCTCATCGGTCAGCACGGCTGACAGGTTTGTTGCGGATAGGAGGAGCAGCAGCGCACAGGCCGCAAGAGCCATTCGCTTGTATTTCATGTTCTTCTCCGCTCCCCTCTTTCCGGTTTTTCAGTTCGACACCTCGTCGTTCTGCATGACAAGATTGACATAGTCGATGCTTCCCAGCGAATAAATGCTGCCGGGAATGTCCGGCGTTGTCTGCTCCGCGCGGCGCAGGAGCTTTTGCGTGATCTCGTAGATCAGCTCGACCGTATCCTCCGTCGTGTTTTCCACACGCAGCGTCGCTTTGGCACGAAAGAGCTTGTAGACCTGCGCCTTGATCGGCTCCTGCTTGCTGCGGTGGGCGCGGATGATGAGCAGCATCCGGTTATCGCTCTTGATGCAGCCGAGCAGCAGGATCACCGCGAAGGTCACGGCGCTGCCGATGCAGGCCACGGCATAATCGCCCACGCCGCAGCAGATGCCGACAATGATGGACCAGAAGATGTATACCGTATCGCGCGAGTCCTTGATGGCCGTGCGGAAGCGGACGATGGACAGCGCGCCCACCATACCGAGAGACAGCGCGATGTTGTTGCCGATGACGGTCATGACCGTCCCCGTCAGCACCGCGAGAATGACGAGCGAGGCGTTGAACTTGCGGCTGTAGATCGTCCCGCGGTGGGAGATGGCGTAAGACAGGAAGATGAAAAAGCCCATCACGGCGGCAAGGACGATATTGAGCAGAATATCCTCCCACGACATATCGCGGGGTGTGGTAAAAAGGTTCAGGATCTGTTGTCTCATGGTGTTTTCCTCCTATAGCCTTGTCTGACATCCGTTTTGGCGGGCAAGCACATATTTGCTGACGGAAAGCTCACTGCGGTCCACGCTGTTGATCGGCTCGCGAAGGGAATCGAGCAGAAAGCCGTTGTACTTGACCTCGAGCACCACGCAGTATGGGTCGAGCACAGGGTTCATGTTCAGCCGCGGCGAAAAAAGGTCGAAGCAGCTCTCGGTAGAAACAATGCGGCTGTCAAAGGTAATGCGTATTTTGTTCTCCTTGGCGATAAATGCCTTGCGGTCATATTCTACGATCGTTTTGGGACGATAGCACCGGCTGTGCATCAGCGCGTAGCACTCCGCGGCAAAAGACTCCGGATACCGCAGCAGCGGCGCGTAGTCACCGCGCGTGAGCGCCTGGGCATCCTCCCGTGTCACGCGCAGAGAGCGTTTGAGCTGACTTGCGCCCTGCTTCTGCTTCATCTCCAGCATGGCGAAGTCTGCCGCCGGATCATAGCAGCGCAGGCGCAGCTTGCGCCGCAGCTCCACGCCAGCCGCCTTTTCGCAGAAGTCTCTGTCGTCAAGCGTATCGAAGTAAAGTGAGCGGACAGGGTAGCCGCTTATGCCGTTGTGCAGGTCCTCGTGCATGACCTGCGCGAGCCGATGGCAGGCTTGCAGCGCCTCCGGCAGCGAGATCAGATATTTCTTTTCCTCGCGGAACACGCGGTTCACCGATGTTCCCTCCTTTCGCAGAGAAAGAAACTGACCGCAGCCCTGTTAAGAGTGCGGCCGGTCGATCATGGGGGCTCTCCCGCTCAGGCACACGGCCTTGCATCACCGTCTTTCGACGCTTTTCCCTTTGATTATACAGAGCTGCGCCGTATAAGTAAAGTCCTTTCTGGCATTTGCGGCATTTGGCGTGTGTCTTTGTTGTGTGTCGCCGTTTGCGATTCGTCTGTCAGTCTTACAATTCTTCCGCCTTGAACGTGGTATACCCCTCGTAATAATAGCTATGGTCGATGCCCTTCATAAAAATCTCGCGGCTATTGACGTCATTGGTCAAAGCCGCCTTCAGCAGCACCTTGATCTCCACGTCCTTGATGGGGCTGCGCTCCATGGCCGGCAGGTAGTCCTCTTTATCGACCTTGCTCCAGTCTACCACCTGTCCAATACCTGCCTTCAGCATTTGGTCGAGCCACAGGCGGGTACTGCGGCCGTTGCCCTCTCGGAACGGGTGAGCAATATTCATCTCCACATACTTCTCGATGATCTCATCATAGGTGGACTGCGGCATCTTGTCGATGTTGGTCAGTGCCGCCTCCAGATACATCAAAGGGGCAAAACGGAAGTTTCCTTTCGCCAAATTTACCGTGCGGAGCTTCCCGGCAAAGTTGTAAATATCCCCGAAAAGCGCCCTGTGAATGGCTTGCAGCGATGTGAACTTGCCGGGCTCCAGCTTGTCCAGAGCGCCGCTTTCAAACAGTTCTACGGCCTTCTTCTTGCTGATACGCTCCTCCTCACGGGCAAGCTCGGCGGAGTTGGTGATGCCAAGTTTATTTTCAAGTGCCATTACGGGCCTCCATGCTTTTATAAAATAGTTTCTTAGAGCGTATTCAGAAGATCGGCGTATCGCTCACAGATGCTTTTTTCCAGCTTTTCAAAGGCCGGAATAAAGCGGCTGATGATCTCCTGTGCCAGTGCTTTCGCGGCATTTCCATCGTAAATATGTGCCATATTGTTGCGCTGGGAGAGCATATCCAGCCACACATCCTCCTCTATGCAAGGGTAATACTGGTACGCCTGCTTGATAATTTCACGTGGGGAGCCTGTCTTAGCGGCGTCGATGCCTTCATAAGTCAACAGCTCTTTTAAGACCTTCCAGCCTAATTCAAACTGAATGGAAAACTTGTCAATGATGCCGCTGATAATAAACTCGTTGCTGAGATCCTGCTGATCAGAGCGCCGCAGAACATCTAAATTTTTACGGTAGTTATCAAACTTTTTCATAGAGCAATACTCCCTCCTTGTTGATGGCTTCCCGCAATTCCGGGGACAGATCAGAACATAGATCAACCACATCAAAGGTCAGCAGCGTATGCGTTTCTTCCTCAACATCCAGCCTGAACCGGCATACATCGCCTCCCTGCACAGCTAAATCAATATCGCTTGTGCGGCGGAAGTCCCCTCGTGCGCGGGAACCGAATAGGATCACTGTTTTGATGTGATGTCTATTTGCCAGATCATTGATCTGGCAAATAACCGTTGGCTCAATTCCGTACCTGGTCATCCCATCAACTCCTTCGATAAGCCTTTAAGCTCGCTGACCATTCTGCCTATAATCTATAAGATAATTATACCATAAAACGCCATCTCCACAAGTGAAAGAAAGCAAAATTGTTAGCGCCGGGAGAAAATCGCCATTTTGA